>Ga0181612_172066_pt1 | contig 10723 bp, 3 predicted proteins | sample HoacroProtozoa21_FD_119630 | JGI IMG/M metagenome (GOLD analysis project Ga0181612, IMG submission 119630) | Hoatzin crop microbial communities from Cojedes, Venezuel. Combined Assembly of Gp0051906, Gp0051904, Gp0051908 | reverse complement strand
CGTGCTGCCCGGTGCCGAATAAACGTACCTACTTTACAGTCTTACAGATTGTGGAGTCTGCTTTCCGCACGTCACAGTTGGCTTTCCACTAGAGAAGTTCTGGTTTGTGCATTGTTCCTCTAAGCACCACATGTCCCGAAGATCAAATTGCCATCTAAAATTCCCAGTTTACTAATTTGATGTTTTTCTTTTGCTGCTAAGATAATTGATTTCTTCATTGTTAGATCATTTCCTTCCTGAGCTGAAATTGATGATAATTAGATGCAGGAACTATGGAGAAAAGACCAGCTTTAAAGGAAAGTCAATTTCAAGTGCAGGGGTGGATGATATATTTAGTTACATTATCACTATAATACATATCTATTCAAAAGCTTTTTCTATACGGAGAAAAGGACAGTCTAGAGAAAACCCAGGTACTGTGATTTTATAGGGGATCTGATAGAAAAGAACAAACTGAATAGAGAGCAACTTTATTCAGAAACCCTCGTTCATTTCAAAGGTAAGTAAAAACAGTTTTGCTTAGCATCCATGTATTTGTTTTCTATATGACCATTAACATTTTGACAACTACCCCTGGTTCCATGCAGCTGTTAGGGTTATACCCCATCTGGGTTCTTACAGAGCAGCTCTGTCAGCAGATTCCCAGAGCTGTCAAATGTTGCATGCAGAGTGTGAGACTCAACATGATTTACCCCATTTCACACTGCCCTGCAGCAGTGCTTAGATCAAGCATGTTTTCCATGCAGGTCCCCAGTTTCTGTCCCTCCTCAGGATTCCAGAATGAGAGTGATTGACCTACCCACCAGAAGTCAAGTACTGTGGAACCAATCCCTGCCCCATGCTGTGATACACCTGGCGCCAAGCCCATCCCATGATTTGAAGCGTATCATGCTATGTTCAGATGCCATCCAACAGCTGACAAGATGCCCTTCCCGTGGCCTTGTGGCAAGTGAGTCTCATAGGTCAGCATCTTATTCAGCTGAGAGGTCTGAATTCATAGTGTTTAACTGCTTGAAACCTCTTTTACTTGTAAGAACTGTCTAGAAAGAGCCAGGGTTAAACAGAGGTTAAGAAGAAAATCAACACTACTTCATACTTCACTTTATGGAGCTGGAGAAAGTGTTCCTATAGATCATTATTATGAGACACTGTGAAGAGTTAGAAATAGTTTTAATCATATTTCTGAAGGATAGATCCATTTTAGGACATTCAAAAATAGGTAAAATTTGATTCAGATTAAAAGCCTGATTTTAAGAATAGTAAGGACAGACTGGGGAAAGACCCTCTTTTCTTAATGCCTTCTCCTAAGTATCTGTGTCTAGCTGACATCAGAAAAAGGATATTGGCCTAGATGGTTCCTTTATCTGACACAATATATCAGTTCTTGTGCTCTCACATGACTGATGGAATGGGATTCACTATACTTAGCAAAAATTCTCCCTCTCCTCCCCACATTTCCTGGCTGAAGCTTTAGAAATTACTTTGTCCCCCAAAATCTTGAAACAAACACATATTAACGCTAACAAAGGAGCAACAGAGAGCCAGCTATTTTCATACACCAAATAAAACACTTTCTTTCTTCTAGGATCTTGGAATGGGAATGACTCCAGGAATAACAGAAATGTCACATTCTGCTTTTCCACAGGTAAGGTTCATTTCAGCCAAAGGCCTTATGTTCCACATCTCTTTCTCATTAATTTTAATGACACATCCTTAAAAGAAGAACAGCTTTTTAATTGTCTCCAGAGTTACACCAATTACAATGAAAAGGTATATCAGACTAGCAACACAGTACATTAAGCAAGGGATTTCAAAATGCTGAGATTTAGTAGCCTCCATTGGTAGTGATAACCAGTTCAAAAGCCAGAGTAAAATTTACCTCCTTGTTGCGTGAATCCTTTTCTTTCTCTCTCATAAATGACAGGGTTTCTCCTTCTGTTCTTGAAGAAATAATTCTAGTACAGTTCTAATTCGGAGGCATCTTCTTTGCCTCAATTTATCACCAGTGCTTTCAGCATTTTCAGCACAACACTGCACATCAGGGCTGATAAACTGCATTCCCTCTTCTGGCTGAAGGTGCCCTGAAAATGGAAGCAAATATGTCATAAATAAATAATGGCTATTTTTTACGCTATATTTTTTATTATAATGCATATGTATACAGTTAAGGGTGCATGATTTAGGCTAGATCTGAGTATTTTTGTTGCACTTTCTGTCTGTGAACGACATCTGAATATGCTATTTTGACATGAAGTACTGTCTTCTCCTCCTCACAGTCAGAGAATATTGTATTAAATTGCTGCCAGATCCTTTTTACAGCAACTCTATCACAACCCCCTGTAATATCAGCTTTGATTTTATAATTTTTTTCGCATTAAAAAAGCACCTTCATTTTGAAAAATATCCCAAAGCATTCTAAAATCTGTAATAGATTAAAATGCAAGCTAGGCATAAAGATTTCAATTCTCATGTGCAAACACCTTTGTCTTGTTGAGGAGATGGGGGGAATTAAAAATTGTTTGTTTGCTTTTATAAGTGGATTACGAAAAGAAAGGTTTGCAAAAAAGAAAAGAAATATGGTGATTTTAGAGAGCTTTCAATAGCAGTTTGGAACCTCACATAATTGTGTTTGGGCCTTTACTAATGATGATTAGGGTTTCTATGCTTTTAGGAAGAATCAGAGTGAACAGCTGTCAGCAGCCTCTTACCTGAAAAGATAAGTCAAAGCTGCATATCTTCTAGGTAGTTCTCAAACCCTACCTTGAAATTACTCTGTCACCATAGTAACCTTCTACTAGCTAAACACGGTGTGAAAGTGTCCCACATTACCAGAGCTTCATCTTGATCCAAAAACTTAGACTCTCTCTCAGTCATGGTGTTTCCTGGCTGAGGGGGAATTTGATTGCTCTCTGAAATTGACATATATGAGTAAGCACTAGAAAAGGGAAAGAAACAATTAAGCTAAAGTACAAGGTTTTACAGAACAGGTTGGAATAAACTGTCCAGAAAGGTACTGAGATGGGGAGGTCTATATCACTTAGGCAATTTTTTTTCAGAAAAATTTCTAGTAAGTGTTGCGGAGCCAAAAGGTAAAGTATATGATGTGGTTACCTGCCAAAACTGAAATTGCCCTCCTTGTCCAAGACCACAGTCTACACACTGCAGACTGGAGACTGCCAGCAGAAAAACCAAATTAAATTTATTCTCTGCTTTTTTTCTCTGTGATGTCTTAGGACAGGCAGACTACAAGCCTTACAAACCTGGCAGACAGATTTGTGGTTCCATTTTTTCCCAAGGACATCACAATCGCTACTACCTTAGTGGACATGACTGGACTACACACCAGCAAAATGCAAGCACTCTCAATATGGCTGTAGACATATACATCCACACACACATGACTGCATGCACGCACACAACAGGTCATACAAGGAGACATCACAACCGAAGCTCCAGCATGTGCACAGGTATGCAGGTTTAGGTGGAAATCACACAGCCATTGGGTGACACAGCCTGACACACACGTACACCCCATCAAGGGAGTGCATCCGTTTCAGGTCACATGCTGGTGCTCAGTTCATAACGTTCATGTAGATGGTTCACATTCAGCGAAGAGATGGGAAGAGGAGGTAAACAATATGCTTTGAGCATTTCTCTCACATGTCATGCCATATAGCTTTGCTGCCACATATTTTGCTTTCGTATTTCTCTCTTACTGAACTCCAGCAAATAAACACTCAAAAAGGAAAGTGGTTAAAGATTTCACTTCATTTCTCATTCCCTTTCAATCAATGTAAGGAAACATTTCAACTACGCTTTTGAGAGCCTCATCAAGTCTTTGAACAAAATCAAGGCTAGAGTCGATGTTACTTCTAAATTTAAAATGCAGAAAGAAGGCCCTTTGAAATTTTGCTGATCACAAAAGCATAAAAAGGCCACAAAACCTCTTAAAAATTTTATTTACAGTTCACATTTATTTCAGGTTATTAGGAGAAGCTATGGATTACTATAGCCTGCTGTTATAAAATACATATTTATGAGATGTGGATGAATAATTCACAAAGCCAATGTATTGCTTTGCTACTGAAAGGATATTTGCAAGCAGATCGTGTTTTTCAGGATTTCTTTTTTATTTGAAATTAGTAAATCAATGCATTTGTGATTAGAATTTTCAATCTGTGGCTTGCCTGTGACTGGTTCTTAGAATATATGATATTCTTGTTGCATTGCCTGGAAGTGATAGGTCAGATAAATCATGTGATGATATTTTCTTGCTCTGATTTGATTCATAAATGAGCTTTTCTAAAATAAATTGTCATGTGGGAGGACAGAATATTCAGGTTCTCTGAATGCTTGTGCACATGACTTTGAAATCTGTTTTCCACAAACACTTGTGTTAGTGTGATTTGATCATACAAATATCTGAACAAAAGAAACATAAGCTGATAGCAATCATACCGAAGCAAGAAGTGAGCAAATATTTAGGGAAATATTTTTTTCCCTGTATTGTCTCATCTTGAAATAATTAAAGAGAAACTAAGGAATTTTTGTAATCCTCTTCTATGTAATGAGACTAGAAGCCAGTTACTATTCTGCTCTGCAATAACTATCTGTTCAGTGTTTTTCAAAGAAATAAAACGTTTGCATCTGTATGTGCCTCACTTCAGAAAAATGAATAAATTTTTCTTTATTGTACTTAGGATGGGTCCAAGAGCATGACTTACCACATACATTTCACAAGGAGGAAAAGGGCCATTAATAGCATCACTTCCAAATGAACAATTAAGCTAGGACTGCAAATCATTCTTCTCGCTGCTGAAACTGAGGGAAGCAACCTTTGTTGGTAATAACTGGCAAGCTTAACAACATTACTCCAATTTTATTGCCCAAAGGAAGATATAACATGGGACAGTGAATTGAAGAATTATTTTCTGGGTTTTAGCAGTGGTGTTGTGCAGGTCCTGCTTTGTCTTTTCTTTTTTTGTGAACTTTTTCTTTCCCTTGGCTGTGAGTTCCAGTGGCTTGTTACAGACCCTTGGAAGCTGGGATATTCAGCTTTCCAAAGGGTGGGACATTACTATAAGATAGACAATGGGTGGTCAGCAGGTGAGACACTCAGCTAGTGCTCAGCTCCTCTGGTTTCTGCACAGAGCCCTGCCTCAGTTTTCTATGCTAACTTGAGCATATCATGTAGAATATTCTTTACTTCTCTTTCCTAGCTGTAAAACGATAACAATGCTTCCCTATTTTTTGTGAGGACAACCTAATGTTAATGAGGTGGTTAGATAAGTGATATAGAAGGGACTGAAAAATGAACCCAGATGATAAATACAAACCAAACCTTCTGCACAGATGACATAGCCTGACTTAGAGACAGCCAAGTGTTACATTGTTTGAGTGTCGTACTATCAATCTCTGAATGTCAAACTGTCAATATTGGACAAAACCAGAATCTCATAGAGTGTTTTAGTGCATTTTTCTAGCAGCTTAGCAATATTGTTATGAAATCTCCCTTTTTCTTACCTGAAATTCTAATAAAAGCCATTTAAACATTAAGACTTGTGCTCTAGTTGTGTGACAAAAGCAGATGGTACAAAAAGCCATTTCTGTCCTTTGTGCTTCTTTGTTACAAATTGTTCTCCTGTCTTTGAGTGACAAGCATCTATTAGGAGTTTCCAGGAGGAAGAGTGGCTTCCCCCAGCTGACCCAGGCTTGGAGCACTGCAGAGAACTCTCTCTCTATAGGTGGGAGAACACAATGAAAACCTTTGCAAAGGGCAGCAGAGTGGTTAACCTCCCCAAGGCTCTGCAAATTGCTGTGGCAAGGACGAGAAAGAAAGTCCTTTGGACACCCCCTGAGGACAATGCTCTTCTCTGCCACAGTCAGCTAGCTAAGAAAATGAAATGGAACATGATGAGCTGGTGATATCACATGAAATAACATAAAGCACCAGGCTATTTTCATGAAAACTGGCTTCAGCTGTATATCTGAAAGAAATGTATTTGACAGAATGAGAGCATTCAAAATGTTTTAAAAAAAGACAATGATGGTAAGAGCTTCGTATTTTATATTGGACTACAAGAGTGGCAATGTTATTAACTGACAGCAGGTTATCTTCATTAGAGTCATGAGATAATTTGTTAATGGAAAGTGATACTGTGTTCAGAATCAAGTGTACGCATGTCTTTCCCCTTATAACTTTGATCACTTTACATAAACACATATATATGTAGATATATAAGCTATGCATATATGTCTATGCATATGAAGGTGACATGCATATTTGTAATTAAAATAGAAATGTAGAAACCCTGATGTCAGCTAAATTTCATCCTTTTCCTCCTTAGAAAAGAGCCAGTATATAAGTTGCATGTCACACCTGTATGTAGCATATAAAAAAATAATAAACCTCAGATGCATTCACATATTCGTATGGGAACATACCCTAGATGTTCAAATCCTAAGCCATTAGCCTGACTGTACTCACCCACACATGTGGGAGAAAGGATGATGGAATGTGTATGAGCTTTTTTCTTGATCATGTTTGTCACAATGTCAAAGTACTGGCAGCTATCCTAGTGGAGATAGGAGTAAGTCTGGCAGACCATGGTCTAAAATTAGTTCTCACTATATCTAATTGTCCTACTTTTGTCTGCAACAGTTCCAGCCACCCTGAGCTTGTACCATATATGTATTGTATCATATAACCACCACACTTTTGCAGGCTGCTGAACATATTTTCTTTGGTGAGGTGGACAATTAGCAGTCCACTATTTTTTCACTTCCACAGAAATTACTAGGCAAATACTTCTATTTTTGAATAAATGTATGGATGCTTACTATTTTAGCACAAAAAAATGTATTGCCCTCAACGAACTCTGAAATTTTGCTTCTGTATTTAGTGACTGACTTACTTAAAACAGGAGTAAGGCTGTGAGGGAGGATGGCTGCCAGTCCATCAGTGTTAAAATAGAATGATTCATGTTAGACCCTTGGAGACAATTACATCATTCTTGACCATCCATACTCCTAGGCTTATGTTGCCATTCTTCTGCTTGAAAAAAATATATTTTCAGATTGAAATTATTGCTTCTTCCAGTAACTGCAGTCCTTGCTGTTTTCAGAGTGTTTGGAACACGAAAAATGTCTGTTTCTTGGTCTGTATATTCTCTACCAATCTGCAGCGACTACACCTGTTCAAAAATCATAGATCAGACTTGAAAATTATTATATTTAAGATGAGCGAGGGAAAAGGAAAGAGCACACTGGTTTTCATTTGCCTTGACTTTAATTTATTTCTAAGGGAAAACCTTCTATCTGCAAGAACTTCAAGCCCATCATTAGACGCATGTGCATACACCCACATCTACAGATATATGCAAGCTTACCACTTTCCTAGTTGGTGGAGATTCCAGCTAGACAGCAGTAAGCCTGCCTACAGTCTTGCACGATTAAGGCCTAAATCTATATAATTAAATTTGGCCTTGTAAGTGAAGCTTAAACAAAACCAGAGAATAAACTAAGTAGCTTTCCTAGTGCCTGTACAGCAAGAAGTTAGTACCTCCTATCTAGTAGTTACATCTGTAGTCTCAATGTCCACAAAAGAACTCTTGAAACTCCCTGTTTCTGCAGAATGCTGCTTACCAGACACGTGACCATGGCTTTTTGGCTTCTGCTCGCAATATGTAAGTATGCTCAAGACAGTCCACATGTCTAGTGAGTTGCAGACTACTGCAATTCAAAAGCAACCTTTGCTCATATGATGCAAAAAAAAATTAGTATAGAACTTGTACTGGTATGTTCCAGTGTTTCACTTCAGAGTCAATGAAGTATGCTGAAGTCCTGTAAAGTTAATGGAATAATCTAGGGCAAAATGAGGCAAAGAATTCTCTGCCCCAGGCAGATTTGCAAGGAAAAACATTAAAATCTAATGAATATAATTTACATACCATTACAATAATGAAAGAATAATAGAGAGAAGCATTGTGCTTTCATCAATGGTAAATTTTAGAGTCAATTGGAAAGGCAGATCATTTGAATTTATGGTCAGCTTGTTTTAACAAAAAGAATTAAAACAAATTAACAAGGAAATGTAAAACTAAGAAAACTTGTGTATCATATTCGTGCATACATTATTTCCATATGTTGTCTAACTGAAGTTTTTTTGCAGAGATCATATGAGTTCCTTTGCTCAGTGTAAGCTTGACTATTATAAACAGCTACACCAATACATCCTTATTCTCCAAACAATTTAAGCATGCACCAGTTTAGTGAGATTCAGAACGTACTTAATTACTTTTGTGTATAGCAAGGATTGCAACTTGTGGAAATGTTTAAAGCTATGCAAATTTTCCATTGCATTAAGGAATTGGGCACCAAAAGGTCATCTGTGTTTATGGGGCCTCCTTTCCTTAACACCAGTATTCTGTTATTACTGTTTTGATCGTGTCTCTAGTCTGTTCTTTTCTACTTCTGAGCAGCTCTCATTCTATTATTTGACGCAAGCTCTTCCCACAACTTCAGATTCACATTTTGTGTTAGGATTTAAAGTCCAAAAGACTGCAGAATGTCAGCAAATAAGAAGACTGCTATATATCTTTTTGACATAAATGCAACAAATTCCACAAGGATATGTTGCCACTATCTAGGTAAATGTTTTGAGGTCTGTTTCATTTTATCCAGGCACTAACTAGAAAGTTACACCACACATGATTGATTCAGAAGATCAGTTTTGCACAACAATCCAAAATTTTAGCTTTGTGATAATACAACAATACAGGCTGAGTTTTTCTCACATGTGCACAGAAGTGCCTTAAGATTCTTCCTGCCCTAGACCTAGTGGTACTGAAAAATTATAACATGGTTTTAACTTTCAAACTTTTAAAGGTGATCTTCTTCATGAACATGAATACATAGAGTGACAGTCCTTTGTATTAAAATGTATTTCTACCTTTGCAGAGGCATGATACTACTGAACTGGTCATACTTTATGTGAGGTCTCTACACAGGCTACTTTTGAGTTCAGAGGCACAAAGAGATGCATGCATATTTCCCTTTTCTTTTTCCCTCCCTGGTGGGTGGCAGTACAGTTGTTTTGGACTCTTTTTTTTTTACTTATTTTATTTCCCTTGTGGCCTATTAAGTATATGCCTTTGTGCACAACCTGCTTAGCTCAGCAGTCAGTCCAATGGCTCACGGATACTTGGGTTGTTTGGCCAAAGCACAAACAGGAATGAGGGTTACTTACAAGCTAAGCAAAACTAACCTGCTTGCCTCACAGTTCGTTCCAGATGCCCGCTCTCCGGTGTCAGTTGATCAGTGCTGACGAGGGGCGTGTGACGTAGGGGCTGATTTTGGGGGGCCGGTGGTGTTGTGGCAGCCCAGCGTGAGTCCCGCGGGGAGGGCCGAGGCGCTTCAGCACCACGGACAGCGCCCCCTCCGGCAGGGCTGCAGCTGGCCAGCTGTGCCCGAAGGGACCAAACCCTGAAGATGTGATCTCTTCCTCTGCTGTCAGCTGTGATCATCACTATTGGCTCTAATACACGCCTTCAACCAATAAAACGCATTTGGGTGACTGAGGAGAAGCTCCCATCCCTCTGACTCTGTTTGATCAAGGCTTCACGTGTTTTCAGAATTAGAAGGCTGGAAATTTGGGATTAAGGGACATTGTACCTGCTGAGCATGAAGTTAGCATGAAGATTCTATTCTTCAAGGAAAGATCAGGCTTTTACAAGTCTGATGGCACTGCCTGCAAGGAGTATTCCTTCTTGTGACAGTAGGAAGATGCTTAGGGTTATACACACCGCAATGGGTTGTGCACTTGCATCTCAAAATAACAGGGACTACATGGAGAAATTCAGCCTTCCGGTGTTTATTCTGAGATGTTGTCTGTGAAATATCCCAGTGCAGAGTTTATAGCTCGAAGTAATTAGCCCGTGGTCTCACAGCATTTTAAAAATGAGATCTGAGCATATCTTCTGTAGACTGCAAAGCTGCAGAAGACTATGAAGTCTATCAAGTTTTCCTTTTTTTTTTTTTTTTCCCAATCCTCCTATCCCATTAACCCTACCTAGTAACCATAGATGTGTACCAAACCGCATGCAATACCATTTGAAGAGGATAAACATATTTCTTATATAAGGGCAGCTCTCCTTTGGTAGCTCTAGAATCCCCGTTTCACTTTTGCATCCTTCACTTCCACCCCTGCAGGCTTTGATGTTGCCAGTAGCAGACTCTGTTCCTGGCCACTTCAACCAGGGGAAGGAGGAGGAGAAGGAGAAGGAGGAATGCTTCCAGCACACTCTTTCCTCTCATGACAGCAGAAGCTTCTCATTGATTTAGCTGTTAAGTAATTCAGAGGCAACAACCATCTGTTTAAGTCAATGTCCTGTTTCATGTTTCCCCAAGGAAAAGGCAGCAGTCCAGAAAGAAACATGAAGTGCGACTTGCTGACTTTATTATGTAAAAACTATCTAACAACTAAGATATTTTGCTCCTACATTTTCTTTCCCTTGAGCTGGAAGAGGCTAATTCAGACTTTGGTACACCAGAGACTAATTATAAATGGGGGACAAAGGCCTTCCCCTCAACCAACTTAAAGCAAAGAGAAGAATTGTAAAGATCAAAAAGGTTCCATTCCACAAACTTTCTTGTGAGTCTGAAGGAAAAAAGCAGATGAGGGACACTCAGTTTCAGGGACTTTCAGGTACCTGCTGCTTATGTG
>Ga0181612_131059_pt1 | contig 10723 bp, 9 predicted proteins | sample HoacroProtozoa21_FD_119630 | JGI IMG/M metagenome (GOLD analysis project Ga0181612, IMG submission 119630) | Hoatzin crop microbial communities from Cojedes, Venezuel. Combined Assembly of Gp0051906, Gp0051904, Gp0051908 | reverse complement strand
TGGATTGTAAGCTGCCTAACCCAATCCAGAGCCTCGGGGCCGTAGGCCTCAGGGGTGGTTAGCATCTCCATACGCCTCGGGGCCCACATTACCATGGCATTGGAATAGGCGGTATAGGGGTGCAGAATAACCGGCATGGGCTTGCGGTAGTTTTCGTTGGGCACACACCCTAGAGACCCGCCAACAGGGAGTTTATACTTTTCGAGATTATATGCGTAAACCCTTGCCAGAGAATCGAGTTCCTGCGGGTAAACCAGCCTGTAGCTATCTGTGTAAATGGTATTCCACTTAGTGGAAGCAGGGTCATTGCCATAGGAATAAACTTGCGCGGATGCCGAAATGCCAAGGAGCAACAGCGTCAAAAAGGTTAGGAGCTTTCTAGTCATATAGCACAAAGATATCAATTTTTTGACAGCAACCGCACAGAAAAGTAAATTTTTATATATATCTTTGTGTATAACAAGATTACGTAGGGAACACTAAAACCATATAATATCTTTATATCTATGAAAAAATCAACGTTTGCAGTCTCTGTTGCGCTGGTGTTCGCATTTGCGGCAAACGCACAACAGAAAGACGATGTTCAGCTCAATCAGTACGGAGTACGGGTTGAGGTAGACCCTCTGGTTACAGAGGCTCAGGATGGAATCTTGGTACACAGGTCCAAGACTTCGGATTATAAACTCTGGCTCGACTGCCGCGTGCAGGCCGATGCCGCCGCCTTCTTCGGAGAGCCCAGTTGGGCAGACCCCATTGGCAACGGCACCTCCATACGCCGCGCCCGTTTTGCGGTTAAAACCCAGATTACCAAGGACTTCTACGGTGAGGTGGATATGGATATGGCCAACGGAGTGTTCGAGCTCAAAGACGCTATTATCCGCTACACAGGGCTTCCTCACTTCGATTTTACCGTTGGTAACTTCAAGGAATTCTTCTCTATTCAGAGGAATACCACATCCCGTTATCTACAGTTCATGGAGCGTCCTATGGTAACCCAGGCACTCGCTCCTTCCCGCCACATTGGTATCAATGCCAAGTACTACAACAAATGGTTGTGGGCTAGCAGCGGTATCTTCTTCCAGACCATCGACAATCTGGAGACCCGCACACTTGTGGAAGATGCCAACAAAGACCTTGGAGCAGACGAAGGTATGTCTTTCACCGAAAAACTGGTTTTGATGCCCGGTTGGGATAAACTGGATTGGGGAATGCACATCGCAGGCGCATTCTCTTACCGTCAGCCCAAGACCGATGCCGACACCTACGGCACCAACAGGTTCAGCACCCGTAACTCCAACAGTATCAATCGCAAGAAATATCTTGATACAGGCGATATTCCCAACGTAACCAAGGACCTTCTCTACACATTCGAGCTTGCAGGCTATTGGAAGGGCTTCCGTGGAGAGTTAGTTTATATGGCCGACAATAACTATCAGAAGGATATTGACGGTTCCAACAAGCTCTGGGGTTGGTATGTTCAGGGTGGTTATCTGCTCTTTGGCGGCCGTCAGCGCTACGACAACGCTGGTGCCAAGTTCACTCGTGTAAAGAGGGGCCAGAAATGGGGTGATGTGGAGCTTTGCGCCCGTTATGAGTACTTCAACATGAACTGCCCTAACCTCATGGCAGGTGCCGCAGAGGCCTATTGCCTTGGCATCAACTACTATGTGAACAATCACTTTAAGATTATGGTAAACTACCAGTATAACAACAACGACCGTTACGCAAATGGCAAGGGTAACAAGTTCTATTGTGGACTCGATGCCAGTGGCAACCCCACCAAGGATTACACCCAGGTTGCAGCGGCTAAGGGCAAAGGTGGCGTAGATTACCACATGCTGGCAGTACGTTTCGAACTTGACTTCTAAAAACTTAAGAATATGAAAAAGATATTAGCAATTATAGCTCTTGCACTGCCTTTGGTAATGACTTCCTGTCTTAAGGACGAAGTTTATGGCGGTGTGAATTTCAACAGCCTAAGCAATACCGATGCTTTCTCCCAGCTTGACGAAGTAACCGTAACCACAGAGATTTCGTCGCTGGTTGACATTACCTCGGTTACCCTCTATTACTCTGCCGCAGGTGCTGATTATCAGGCAGTTACAATGACTTCACAGGGAGACGGAACCTATACTGCCACTATCCCTGGATACGCAGTTGACACCGAGGTTAGCTACTATGTAGAGGCTGAGACTTCTTCTATGACATGCTATTCCAATGTTGCATCTTACACCGTAGGAGTCGCAACCCCTGTCTACACCAATCTTCGTTTGAACGAACTTAACGGCAATGATAAGTTTATTGAAATATACAATTCAGGAACCTTTAGTGTACCTTTAAAAGATTGCTACATTGTAAAAGATGGGGAAAAGATAGTATGGACCTGCCCTGACGGATACTACCTTGGTTCAGATGAATATCTTCTTCTTTATAGCGAGGATGTCAAGGATGACCATAAAGATCATGATTCCAACCTTTTCTTCAGCAGTGGTCTTTCCGCAAAGAAGGCTGTTCAAGTTCAGCTTTTTGACCCTAGCGGCAAAAGCATTTCAAACTTTAACTATGTCACCTACAGCGGCACTAAGGCAAAGGCATCCTACGGAATCAACTCCGACGGATTATGGTATTATCAGGATACAGCCACCCCTGGCGCCGAGAATGTGGATGGCACCGTAGCTGTTACTGGATTAGAATAATAACTAATTATCACACAATAGATTATGGCAGAAAAACTAGCTATTGGCGAGCAGAGTAAACCTCGCTTTGAATTTAGAAGCTTCGGACAAAATTTTTGCGAAGCTCACAAGAGGATGGCCCGTCTCTCAGTGCCTGTACCTGAGAAGGTTTGGGAGCGTGAGAGCGACGAGATTTATATCATCTCCCGTAAAAATGACATAAACAATACCAAGATTCGCAATGGCAAAATGGACATTAAGACCTTTGTTCAGAGCGTAGATGGCCTGGAGCAGTGGAATCCCCTTATGAAGGGAGAATTTCCCATCAAGGCCGAAGTGCTCGAAAAAGAGGTATTCCCCGCATTTATGGTAGAGATGCCCAAACTCACAAAGGATGAATATACCTACGATGAGTTCATTGCAATGGTAAAGGCCAACCCCGATTTGGCGGCGGTTCGAGTTCACAAGCAGCGCTTTGGCTACATGGTGAACGACACCATCTGCGAAGTTGGCAATGTGCTGATTAACGGGGCAAAGGTGGTAACAATCAACTCGGAATCCACTGAAATAGAGGACATTAAGAAGACAATCGCAGATGTAGGACTTGAAGGCGTGGAGAACATCAACTATCTTCAGGCCATTAAGAGAGTGATTGGAATGAGCGATAAACCCTTAGCAAACGAATAGACACCATGGCACAGGAAATAGAAAAGAAATTCCTTGTAAAAGGCGACTTTAAGAAAGATGCCTTCAAGGCTACCCGCATTACCCAAGGGTATCTAAGCAGTGTGCCCGAAAGAACGGTTAGAGTTCGAGTAAAGGGCGACAAGGGCTTTATCACCATCAAAGGTATTGGTAATGCCAGCGGCGCCGCTCGCTTCGAGTGGGAGAAAGAAATCCCCGTTGAGGACGTAAAATCCCTTCTGGAGCTTGCAGAGCCCGGTGTAATTGATAAAACCAGGTATCTGGTAAAGAACACCGACGGCAAGCATACTTGGGAAGTTGATGAGTTCTACGGCGATAACGACGGTCTTACCGTTGCCGAGGTGGAACTTGCCGACGAGAACGAGCCCTTCGACAAACCGGCTTGGTTGGGAGAAGAGGTTACGGGCGACCCCAAGTACTTCAATTCCATGTTAATGAAGAACCCTTATAAGAACTGGAAGTAATTATGGACGAGCAGCAAAAGGCAATGGGAGCGGCGTATGACCCGCTGGATATGAATAATTACCGTCTGGAGAAACTCCCCAAGATGGAGAAATCTCCTTTCGAAAAGACGATGGCAAAACTCGGTGGGCCGCTGGCCCTCATTGCCTTTGTGCTCATCTATTGGTGCTGTCATATTGGCTTTATCGACAATATCTCGGCGGACTCCCTCTCTGGCAAGGCACTTACCAGGCTGAATACCATAGGGTTAGATGATTTTATTCGGAGCAATTATGCCATGCTGGCAATTTTTGTGGCGGGGCTGATTCTTTGGATGACGGAGGCTATCCCCAATTATTTGACCTCGCTGATTATCATTCTGGCAATTGTGCTTTGCAATGTTACCACCCAAAAAGACGCCTTCGCCCAGCTGGGGCACCCGGTGATGTGGCTGAACATCCTCTCATTTGTGTTGGCGAGTATGTTGGTGAAGACCAAGTTTGCCAAGAGGCTGGCCATGTGGTTTGTGATTAAATTCGGAAAAACCGCAAAGGGGGTGCTCTGGAGCTTTTTAATCATCAACCTGGTACTTTCGATGTTCATCTCGGCAACCACGGTGAAGGCCACAATCATGCTCCCCATTTTTATGGTAGTATGCGCCATTTACGGGGCATCGGGCGGACATCGCAATAATTTTGGACGTAATCTGGTGATTCAGAACCTGTTTCAAGTGAATATAGGGGCCAATGCCTTCTACACGGGTTCCGGGGCCCATCTACTTGCAATTTCCCTTATTTTTGGAGCCGCCGGAGCCAGCGAATTCGGCTATTCCGACTGGCTGGTGGCTTGCGGTCCGATGAGCCTGCTTATACTTGTACTTGGCTTGCTAATAGGCACTTACGTGTTCTTCCCTATGAAGAAGGAAGAGCAGGTTCCCCAAATCGAAGGGGGTCTGGAAAGGCTGCGCAGCGAACTTGCCGCAATGGGCAAAATGAGCAAGGAAGAGTGGAAGGCCATTGCGATTTTTGGGGCGGTGCTGTTGCTCTGGTGCACCGATTCCCTACATGGGATAGATGCCACTACGGTGGCTTTCATTGGGGCAGTAATTGCCCTGATGCCTGGAATTGGGGTGGTTAAATGGAACGATGTGGATATTCCCTGGCATCTGATGCTATTCTCGGCTGGCGCCTATACCCTCGGAGAAGGCCTGAATGTTACGGGCCTACCCGGCACAATGGTAAATGCCGCCTTCGATTCCTTGGGAATAACCGATAATACTCCCTTTTGGGTTTTATATTTAATTCTTACCTTTGTAATGATGTACTCTGGGTTGATTTTCCAGTCCAAGACCATCAGAACAATGATTTTTGTGCCTATAGCAATGGGAGTCGAGACCCGATTTGGCTTCCCTACCCTAAGCCTTTCGCTGCCGGTGGCTATGCTGATAGAGCACGTTTATGTGCTGCCGTTCAATAGTAAACCCGCCGCTCTACTGTACAATACTAATCAGTACAGTATGACCGACGCCTTTAAGTTCGGCATCACAATGATGACTATCTCGTGGTTTATCATTCTGCTTTGGGGCGAAACCGTTCTAAAGTGGATTGGAATCACTCCAGGGCTGTTTTTTGTAAGATGATAGACATTAAGACCAAGATTCACGACCGGTTCTCCATCGAATTCAAGGTGGGGTTCGTTGCCCGCCGCAAACTCAAGCAGAACGACTTTTCGGTGGGAATGTGGATTTTTGTGCCTAAAAGCTTGGATATCAATGGGTCTACCTATCCCAAAGCCAACTTCTACCGCGATGTAAAGTCGAATATTCGCCTTATTACCCCTAAATTTCTGCTTAGGGACATTGCTTCCGAAGGGGCCACTCCCCTTGAGAATGTTACTGCCGCCTGCAAAGCCATGGCGGCCGACGCAACTCGCACCAACATAGCCGAATACGAGTATCAAATCAAGATGTTTGCGGCCATAGTTAAAAGCTCCCTGCGAGATGAGACCGACCACATCTGCGCCGCAACCATGGAGAGCGACATCAGCTATCTCTGCGATCAATATTGCGCAAATACAAAGCAGATAATTTCGGCCTTTAGGGAGCTTCGCAAAACCATCTACACCCCGAATGTTCAGCAAAATGAGATGGACACTTGGGCCTACTGCGACGAATTTATCTGCAATGTGGTGGCCCAGCATTCCTTCAGACTCATTGATTTTCTGGAAGATAAGAATAACGGGAACTATACGGCTGTGATTTCCGAGCTTAAAAAACAGATTAGGGCCATCAACTCCTACCGCGACGAAATGGGGTACTCCAGCGTGCGCGAAAGCACCACCCACAACGACAGAAATTATCTGTATAGACATGGGGTACTCAAGAAATTCGTTGAAAGTCAGCTCTATCTTAGGGTACCCAAAAAGAGAGACGGGGTTGTGGTGGAGCAGCTCTACTACAGCATCGCCGCAGGGCTTGCGATGATTTTTGCTACCATAATCGCCTGGGCATTCCAAAGGACCTTTGGAAATCTTACTTGGCCGCTGTTTATCGCATTGATTATCAGCTACATGATGAAGGACCGCATTAAGGAATTGATGCGCTATTACTTCTCGCACCGAATGGGCAGCAGGTACTTCGACAATAAGGCGAAAATCAGCCTAAAAGACAAGAAAATAGGTTGGATGAAGGAGGGTGTGGACTTTATCAACCCTAGCTACGTGAATAAAACCATCGCCGACCTTAGGGCCAAATTCCCCATTCTGCCGGCAGCAAATAGAATAGACGACGACAATATCATCCTCTACCGCAAGATGGTGCATATAAATAGGGAGAAAATGGAGGAAGATTCGGCCTATATGCTCAATGGAATTAACGATATTATCCGTCTGCATGTGAATCATTTTGTGCAGAAGATGGATAATCCCATCATACCGATGCCCGTGCTGGAACCCGACGATAGCGTGGGAAAGGTGGATTGCGAAAAGGACTACTATCTTACCATCGTACTACAGTATGAATACGACGGAGTGATTGATTATAAGCCATTTAGAATCACCATGACCCGCGATGGAATCAAGAATATAGAGGAACTCGAGTAGGGGTTTCTGAATAAAATTAAGCTAAGATTTGTAATTTAGTAAAATCTTTTACTATATTTGCATCCGTTATGAGTACACAATCTAAACCTAAATCGAATCTCTCCCAGCTCTGGAAGACCGAAGATTGGCTTGCATGCTGGCTCGGATTTATTATTATTGCCTTGGGGATTGTAGCAGTCCTTACCGGCGCATTTGATTTTTCAGCACTCAAATTCAGCACTTGGACAGCGGGAGAAAGCCTTTCCGGCGATGCCGCATCTAAGATAGTTCCCCTTGGGCAGCAACTTGCCAGTGGTGAGTTTTGGTTTAAGCTACTGCGTACTTTCGTAGTACTTGCCGTGCTCTTTAGTGTAGGGGTGAAGCTTCAGGGCGAGAAGATTAAAAAATTCCTCCCCGCCTTTGTGATTCTCTTTGTGGTGGCAATAATTGTCCGCCTCATCAGTGCCGAATTCACTCTTAATCGTTATCTGGAATGGGCCTTCTGGGCACTTCTAGTGGGTCTTTTAATCTCCAACACGGTTGGAGTGCCCGATTGGCTGAGACCGGCTATCCGCACAGAGTTCTATATTAAGACAGGTCTAGTGATAATGGGATTTTCGGTGCTATTCTCGAACATCGCAAAGTTTGGTCTTTATGGCTTGGGAATCGCTTGGGTTGTTACTCCCATTGTGATTATCTTTATGTGGTGGTTCGGCACCAAGGTGCTCAAGATAGAGAACAAGCCGCTGGTTATTACCATGGCTTCGGCCACTAGCGTGTGCGGTACTTCAGCCGCTATTGCTACTGGTGCGGCATCTAAGTGCAAGAAGGAAGATTTGGGGTTAACTATCTCTATATCAATTATTTTCACCGTTCTAATGATGGTGTTTGAGCCTATTCTCATTAAGGCTAGCGGCATGAGCCCGATTATGGGTGGGTCGCTGATTGGTGGTACCATCGATTCGACGGGAGCTGTGGTAGTGGCGGGCTCCGTGCTTGGGGGTGAGGGTGAAACCGCCGCTGTGCTGGTTAAGAGCATCCAGAACATTCTGATTGGCTTTATTGCCTTCTTCGTGGCGCTTTTCTTTGCCACCAAGGTAGATAAGGGCAATAGCGAGAAGGTGGGTGCTATTGAGATTTGGCGCCGCTTCCCTAAGTTCATCATTGGCTTCTTTGTAGCTTCGTTGGTGGCTTCGTTCATTATTCAGCCCCTTTGCGGAATCGACGATGTAAAGGCTATCAACAAGGTGCTGGACCAGTACAAGAACTGGTGCTTTGTGCTGGCGTTCGTGAGCATCGGCCTGGATACCAACTTTAAGAGCATCATCAAGGGTATGCAGGGTGGCAAGGTTATGTGGTTATACATTGTGGGTCAGACATTTAACATCGTGCTTACCTTCTTTGCCGTATGGCTGCTGCTCAGTGGAGTAATCTTCCCTATTCCTACTCTTAGCTAATGAATTCGCATAAAATATCGTTTGGTAAGGTGGCTACTATCGTTACGATAGTGGCCGTCTTGCTGACCGCTATTTACATTATGGCAAACAGGCTCGGGCTGAATCCAAATTACGATTTTGGAGCCGGAGCCTATTTTTATGCCGATATTCCCGATTACGAAAAGACCCTAAACTGGGACGTATTTGAGCCAGCGCTCCCCTATCTGGTATACGTGGGGTTGTTCCTAGCCTGGGGAGCCCTAATGTGGTTCCTTTGGAAGTGGGTGGATAAAAGGTAGGGGTTTATTTACAATTTGTGGATGGTTTTGCGGAATTTAATTCTATTTTATAACTTTGTGTGGCACTAGAAACAAAAGGCTATGCAAAGGATAAGAATATTCATAAGCAGTGTGCAGAGTGAATTTGAGCAGGAACGTGAAATGCTGAATAAGTATATTAGCAGCGACGCGCTTTTGGGCAAATTCTTTGATACCTTCATATTTGAGGAAGTTCCAGCCACGGAAAAATCCCCACAGGGTGTGTATCTGAAGGAGGTTGAGGCTTGTGATATCTATCTTGGCTTGTTCGGCTATAAGTACGGATACGAAGATGCAGAGGGCATCTCACCTACCGAGAGGGAATATGATTTGGCCACATCGTTGCATAAAACCAGGTTAGTATTTATCAAGGAGATAGACGATAATGAGCGCCATCCAAAGGAGAAAGCCCTTATTAAAAAGGCCGAGAGGGAGATAGTCCGCAAGTCATTTGCCGATTTGGAAAGTCTTAGGACTGCAGTTTATGCTTCGCTTGTTCGCTATCTTGAAGAAAAAGAATATATCCGCCGTCAACCTTTTGATGCCGCTTTTGATACAAGAGCAACCCTCAATGATCTGGATGAAGATAAAATGAGAAGATTTATTCGTCTTGCAAGAGACAAGAGAGGGTTCGCCCTGCCTCTAGGAACCGAGCCAGAAGTCCTTCTTAAGCACTTAAGTATGATGGATGAGGATGGGCGCATAGCAAATTCGGCCATCTTGTTGTTTGGTAAGACGCCGCAACGCTATTTTGTGACTTCCGAGGTGAAATGTGCGCAATTCTATGGTAATGAAGTAGTTAAGCCGCTTCCATCTTACCAAATTTACAAGGGAGATGTGTTCGAAATGATAGACCAGGCGACTGCATTTGTGATGAGTCGAATAGATAACTGGACGGGAACTCGCAGCGAGGGTGACACAGCGGTGGTTCCAACTAAAACCGAGTTGCCGTACGATGCAGTGAAGGAGGCCATAGTAAATGCGGTTTGCCATAGGGACTACTCCAGTAATGCAAGCGTACAGGTAATGCTTTTCCGCAATAGGCTAGAGGTCTGGAACCCTGGACAACTCCCTTATGGCCTTACCGTGCAGAAACTTTTAGAGCCTCACAAATCAATTCCCACTAATCCTTTAATTGCGGAGCCAATGTACCTTGCAGGCTATATTGAGAAGTTGGGGACGGGTACTGAAGATATCCTGCAAAAGTGTACCGATAGCGGTTTGAAGGCGCCTGAGTTCTATCAGGAAGAGGATTTTAAGGTGGTCATTTGGAGGCATACAGATGAACAAAACCCCACAAATACCCCAGACAAGCACCGTGCAAGCACCGTACAAGTACCGCACAAGCACCGTACAAGTACCGCACAAGTAAGAGAATTGATTAAAGTCCTAAATGTCAACCAGTTATCCGTTAAGGAAATAATGGATACCTTGGCTTTATCCCATAGGGGGAATTTCCTAAATAATTACCTTAACCCCGCCATCACGTCCGGCTATATTGAACTGCTGTACCCCGATACTCCCCGTAGTCCAAAACAAAAATACAGACTTACCGAAAAGGGAAAGGCGTTACTGGCTTCCTTGGATGTATCATAAATCTTTGAACCTGCGCTCCCCTATCTGGTATACGTTGGATTGTTCCTGGCCTGGGGTGCCCTAATGTGGTTCCTTTGGAAGTGGGTGGATAAGAGGTAGTAGCGGCCTGGATGCCGTCATTGCCGGCTTGACCAGCAATCCCATTCCGGCTCTCCGTGCCCGTCTTTCACCTGCCGCTCTCCCATCATGCCCGACTTCGCTCGGGGATCCCTGGGGCCTGCCGCTCCGCAGGAATTATTTTTTGCGACGGTGCGCAAAAAACCAATTCCTGTCGTCGCTCCCTAGGCCATCCCACCCCGTCACCCCCGACCCTGTTCGGGGGTCCCTTCCACCACACCCGCAGGACTTTCAATATAAACGGCCATTTTTGACGAAAGTCCACGTTTTTTATGGGGACTTTCAAAATAAAGTGCCAAAAACGTCGAAAGTCCAAATGTCAGGCGCAGGAAATTTTGCCTTTCACCAGTTCGAAAAT
>Ga0181612_117712_pt1 | contig 10723 bp, 6 predicted proteins | sample HoacroProtozoa21_FD_119630 | JGI IMG/M metagenome (GOLD analysis project Ga0181612, IMG submission 119630) | Hoatzin crop microbial communities from Cojedes, Venezuel. Combined Assembly of Gp0051906, Gp0051904, Gp0051908 | reverse complement strand
TCTGCCGTGCGGTCATGTTAGGCCCCCCCCCCCCCCCCCCCCCCCGTTAGTAGGGAGTAAACGAACGGCCTCGAAACTGAAAGCGTGAAAGGTGTCCTGAAACCCGCTTGGAGTGTCTTGGAGTAAGCTGGCCGTGGACCGCGGATGGCTTGTTTACTTTAGATCCGTGCAAATACCATAACCTGTTTTGGATAAGAAAATCTCTGTTAATGCAACTTAAACAAAACTCAGGGGTAGAAATGCTAATTTCCTTGTTTACTTACGTTGCACTTCCCTTTCCGTGAACAGGAGGAAAGCTCGTGCTTTAAAAGGTGATTGTAAGTCATGCTTTGTACAGGGTTTTGCTGGATTATTTGCTCTGTTCTGAATTTGTATTATGCCGCCATTAGATCTTACAATAATGTTCTACTCTGCAAATTTTTAAGGTTCAAATAAAGTTTAATTGTTTGCAAACTGTTATGATGCTAATAATTCAACAGCCTGCTGTGTTACTAATGAAATTACTTTGTTATGATTAATTTGGAAAATAGTGTGTTGATTGTAGTAATTAAGCACAACAAGGTGAAGTAAATGATTCTAATGCCATCTGGCCTCCAGACTGAATGAAGAAATGAAATGGGGCTGTCATTTGAATTTATTCAGAGAAGTAAGGGTAATACAAATGCTTTTTATAGCAGAGCCGCCCGGATATAATCACGCCACTCTCTGGTAATTTTTCGTGTACTTCTATGTACAGATAAGTGGTTCACATATTTTTCCAGCATCTAGGTAGGATATACCTCTTTGTGCACACTGCCACTAATTGCATGTACTGATGGTAGTGTACACACCGGTTCTTCCATCGGAGAGGGGTATGGATAGGATTTAGAGAAGTGATGCTCATTGGCTTACCTTTTCCTTCTCTGTGAGTGGTAAAAACTTTCTTGGACTGGAATTAAGCTGAATGTGAATGCTAAGTAAGATCCCGTTCTATATTGAAAGCCAAACGCATAAACTTTGTTGTTTTTGGCTCTGCGGTCTGGATATGGCACAGTATTAGAAGGAACGTAAAGAGTAACCCTTCAGAACCTGATCCAAAGACTCTTGAAACCGGGAAGCCATTGAATTTGCTAGCTTCTGCATCAGGCTCTCAGAACAGTAACTCAAAAACAGGCAATACACTTTCAAAGTGCCTTTTGCTGAATACTGTTTGTCCTCTTTCTGAAAGAGATGCAACTATTTCCATAAGCTGAACTGAACAAAAAAAAGGCACCGACTTCTCTATAGCCAAATGATAGAAATCCATTTTTCTATCTCAGGTAAAGCAAAATGAAGTTGTGGCTGTAGGTCAGAGCCCTGGCTTGATAAAGTTCACTGGGATCTGTAGGAAAGCAGTAAAATATCAAAACGTGTGATGAAAGTACTCAGGTAGATGACAATGGCGTGCTCTTCAGCTGCATGAGCCATTTGATATTTCTCTCATCTCTCCCCTTCCAGTTGATGAAAAATTTATTAGTAGGTAACTGTGGGAATAAGTGTATGCATGGAAACCTTATAAACAACTTTCCACTTTGCATAGCACAACATACTGATAAACTGTAAGACCTTCACTTACCAGGGTTTCTTTGAAGTTGACATTTCTCAGACAAGTGTCTGCTTAATTCTATCTTTATTTAGAAAAACTGACACCGAGCTCAGTGAAGAGTGCTCTGCCAAATCTGTGTCTCTGTTTCAGAGTTCATTTCCTGCCCAGCATCCCGTGTCGTACTGCAAGGGACCAGCACCAACCAACCTCAAACTGTGGACTTAAAATCGTGGATTCAGGATGGATGTAAGCATGGTATTTCATGCTTCTGGGATGAAACTGTGACTTGGCTGGTCTCTCTTTGCTACGGGAAGAAGTAAAGGGGGGCCAAGGTGGTAACAAGACGTGCAGGTCAAAGGGATGCCGCCTTTCTTGGCCAACTGTGTTGTGCCAAGGAATATACATGTATTTTCCCTTTAAATTGTAAAGCAGGTCAGGCAGTGATAAGCCACAGATTGTTGTATCATAGCCTTTTATGGATTTGTTTAGGAGCGATTTTGTAATGGGATCTGGACAATTCTGTGTCTGCTGCCTGGAATTTTTCTTAGTCCAAACTACCACACAGAGAAATTCACAGGGATCTGGGTTCAAAGCAAAGTAGAGGAAAAACCTCTGCACCTGGAAGCTATGCCAGCGTGAGTCAAATTTAAAACTGGAAATGTCAGCTTCTTCCCAGCCTTTTGGGAGGAACAAGTCTTTTAATTAACAGGAAAAACTAAAAAAATCCAAGGTGTCATCTTGTAGCAATGTGTAGGACAATAAAGTACAACAGTGCAGACAGTCTGAGAAGAAGAGCTGCTGGTAGATGAAGAGGCAGATAGCTTCAAATGCCACTAAAAAGCAATCTATCTCTATTAATTTTCTGGTGTAGCAAACTGATGTGTTGGAGCTTTTATCATAAAGTAGCCCCAGTGTCTCACAACCCATAGAACAAACTTCCTCACACCCTCTGTTTTAAAGCAAGTGCTACTCCATAAAGATATTTGATGGCTAATGAGCATTTTACAGCAAGACTTTAAAGTTTATGCTGTGAGATGAAAAAAAAAAAATCCATATTCAGTTACAGTGGGAGGATTTATGCCGGCGGAATAAAATTACCAGTTTGGCCACTTCCAGTCTGCTGTAATTACTTGCATACTCGCTAACAGTGCTGTGGGATTTTTAACAGCCACAGACAATCAGGATTTTAGTTTTACACCTCGTGCTACAAGACAGGATAGGTAGCACCGCAGAACTGACCCCCGTGCAGAACTGCCTGGGTTAAAGGGGAAAATAAGTATTACACCGATTCGTTATCAATCTTTCAAACGCCAGCAGCATGGAAGTGTGCCTTGGCAGTCTCCCACCCAAGAGCTGATATGGCCCAATGCTGCTTTTTAATAGTCAAATCTAATAGGGTCAGGATGGGAAGAGGAGGGCGCAGACAGTCTGACAGGCATGGGCAACTCGGTTTATTCACTGGCGGTCTTCAGCCTCCGAGACTTATTTCAGTCTGGACAGGAAAAGATGAAATCTGTGAACAGTCATGTGGCATCAGGGAAGCAGAGGGACCTTCTTCCCTTTCTGCTGCTCTCTTCCGAGAGGACTGCCATTCTTTCCTTATATTTAAATTAAAAGCAGCCAGGCGTGAATGCACACGTATGTGTGGGGAGGAGTGGGTTTTATTATATAGTCACTTGCAAACAAGTTTTGATGCTGGTTTCTCCTTTCTAAAAGGTGTTTACGTCTGCATGCTCATAATAGCCACACTACCTTTACTATATAAAAATGGTACTTATAACTTTTTAAAAAATTATATTTCCAGTTGTTTAAAGGCTCTAATATAGTAACTTCTCTCTTGTCCTGTTTTTCCCATTGTGATAGCACTTGTAATGCATTGTGTCAGGTGCCTCTTAGGAAAATCTGTGTGTCTTTTGAGACACTCATTTTTGTTTGCCTGTACCAATAAAATACTGCAGGCTCATTTTTTGCAACATTTTTTCCCCTTGTTTTCAAGCTAATTTTGGACTTTGTTTTAAGGTATCAGACTGTAATGAAAGGAGAGATAATCTGTGCATCTAGATTTCCCTTACTTAACAAAAAAACAGGCAATCCACATTATCAGATGAGAGAATTGCATTGAAAGGACTGTGAACTGACCAGGTTCCTGTCCGTGCGTTCTTTTGTGCTTCTGAGGCTCACACGTTATAGATGATATGGGTACTTCACCACTTCTAGGCTGAGATTCCCTGTTCAGCTACTTACTGTCTTATGACAGCCACCCAAGGTCACCAGTAGGTCATTACTGACTTGTCACCAGAATTGCCTTCCCTCTAATGTATCTAGCATGGCTACGGAGGCAGCGTGCAGGAAACAAACGTCTTCTCTCATGGGGTTTGTAAATTTTCAGAAGGTGAGTGAAGCTTTGAAATGCAGAGGCATCATCCAAAATAATCTCTCTTGCTAAGCCACGTTTATGACTTGCACTCCTGTAAATACTCTGTGTTCACTGTACTCCTGCATCCATTTACTTATACAAAATTATGAAGAGGAGAATGTGTACCATGAGGCGTCTTCCTGAAACATCAGATTTTTATAGAATTGGGTCAAATCGATGTTTCAGTTGCAGACTAAGGAAATACCCGCTTGAGAGTGTGAACCTGAGTCTGTACCAATGGTGGCCTGTGTCAGACTTAGGCAAGCGGTGGAGTGTGAAGACCTACGTGGCTGGCCCTTTGCTGAAGACTGATTCTTACTGATCTATGTTCAATATTATCTTGGGCCCTTCAGCGGCAGTGTTTCTACTGAGCATCTCCAATAAATTCAATATGCTAGCAATTTATGTGAGTGTTTGTCCATCAGTTGTGGATCGGGGTTTGGAATTGTAGCCTGATCTGACAGAACGGCATATGAAGCCATGATGTGGTACGTTCCCGTTTACGTGTCCTCAGACAAGCTTAGGGTTCCAAGAAGCATACGTGGACCACAAAGGGATTTCATTGTGCCCATTTCATTGAATGGCAAAGGTAATATATTTTGGTGGATTTTGATTTTGCACATTCTGGTTGATGTTCCCCTTGTTGAGGAGGCCTTGGCGCAAAGTACCCTTGCTTAGGTGTTATAACATTTGAAATTTGGGGAATATGTGTTACAGTAATTCAGTCTAAAACTGACCAGAGTGACTCATAGGGATCGTTGAACAGCGTACTGACCAGCTACTGAGAGCATATGTATTTCATTTGGTAAACAGCATTTGATTATGAATTAATTGTGATAAGTCAGACAATTATTTCAATAATTTTGTCTAGTTAACAGTAACAGTAGACATACTGTTTGCTAAATGTATTAACTGAAATTACAGTGGCTATTCAGACTACATTCATCATAATACTTATTAGCATCTGCCCTTCCTATGTCTGGGCTCTTGAATGTTCTGCTCATCCTAAGTGTTGTCATTTCTGCTGGTATTAAAGAAAAAAAAATGAAATGTAGGCAGTTGTCAATGACACAAACATCTTCTGTCTTTTTCACTGTCTGTGTCTTGAAAACAGAGTCGGTTCTGCTTGTACAGTCTGAAACAAGGGAATTTAGCCATGTGACTCCCCCGTAACCTCCATGAAAGTTCTGTAAGTAAATCTTGAGGGCACAGTATTAACTCCTTATTGACAAGAGTAAGCATTCAGTCACATAGTTCTCTTGGCTTCATTGGAAGCTCCTAAAACTTCTAAATGTGAAATACAGGATTTTAAATCAATTTGTTAGTGTTGTGAAAAGTTAATTTTTTGTGGCTTAAAGAATACCCCTCATCATGAGTTAGCCACCTGGGTATAGGATGCCAATTTATCTGTTAAGTATTTTTTGGTGTTCAGTATCACTCTGTGCCCAGCAGTTGACAAATACGGGGAGTATTATGAACACAAAGCAAATGACTTTGGTGGTTCTGATCTCCAGCTGCCCAGAGAAGATCTCCTTGGTGTAAGATGGTTCTTGTAACCAGATGGACGTATTTTACCTGCTACTCATTTTGAACTCCCAGTTCACACACTGATGGTCTGTAGACTCTGGACTGAAGTCTGATTGATTATGCCAGAATTAATGGGGACTTACTCTTCTGAAAACATCGCAGGTACGCCAGCGGTGCACCAGTGTAGTGAAAAGTTGTGTTTGACCCCGTCTGTTACATTGTCCCCTCCCTTTCCCTACCGAATCTAAATTGTATAGGAGCAGATACTGTCTTCGGCAACCTTTATTATAGACAGCTGTCAATGGCAGATGAATGCTTTGGCTGTGCCTCTGTCCTTTCAGCCAATAAGTAAGTGTATAATAATGAGGATTTGTCTTGCTATATAGGTATACTGACACAGAATTATAACATCTGTATATGGGCCACTGACAGTCCCCATGTCTCCCAGTGTATTCTATTTTCTCTAGGCTGAATTTTTTGCTCTCATAATGAAGTCCAGTCCTGAGGACTTAATCGAGTTACACATTCTGAAAGTAGCAGGAAATACAGCTTTTGCCTAGCCAGGAGCCTGTGCAGTGTCTGCTCCGGTCTGCCCAGGGTGTAATTCCACCCCTTCTGAATGAGGGGTGAGTGGCACAGGGCATAGCTTCAGAAGAACTGGTGATTTTTATCGTTTGCTCCATCTCGTGTTAGGAATGCATGAGTGGCCTTTTGTCTGTAGCAAGGTTTACACCCCTAGTTTGCTAAACGGGATCATGTTAATCATTGGATCACACTACGAAATAACAGGCTTACATTGCTCCCAGGTAGAGTCAGACTAGGCAGAAGGTGAGGCTTTCCAGTGGTGAGGGCAGCGAAGCGTTGGAGTGAGTTGCCTGGGGAGCTTCTGTGATTTCCATTTCTGGAGGACTTGGAGAACCTGCAGGGGATGAACTCGCCTGCTAGGAATGACTGAACCATGGTGATTCCTGCCTTGGGGTTGGGGCAGGTGCTAAATGACCTCCTCAGATCTGTTCCGGGCCAGTTTCCTGCAATTCTGTAAGTCAGTGGTGAGATGACACCGCTCTGAAATAGCAGAATAAATACAAGTCCAGTCTTAGTTTTTCTTTGCCTGGTAGACTAAAAATGCCACTGCTTTGTGGGTTCATGTATTCCTCATCCCCGTTCAACTTCACAAGCTCCAAGCAGGAACCAAGTTCACCAGTTTCTTCCCAGCAAGCATGTTGGTTCATTACCTCAGCAATTAATTTGGCCCACAGTTAGTACCTTTTAGAAAAGTTAAAGGCTTCTTTCGAGTATCATATACCTTACTTTGTCTTAAAGCGTGTTTGGCTGTACCAGGTATTAAACCAATTTTGAGTATGTGCAACATTATGCTAATTCTAATTGCTGTGGAAAGCATGCATTTTTAAGCAAAATAGCTACAATTTCAAATTGTAGCCATTTATTCACTTCAGGTAGTTAAATTTTAGTTACTGCTTTGGTGTCTAAATGTCTTAGGAAATAGAGAAAAAGGCAAAAAAAAGTCTTCAGTTTTGTCTGTTGGTTCTTTCCCCTCTTCTGAGAACAGAAAGGATTTTTCCAGAGTCTACTCAAGTAAATAGAAACATTCTCATCCTTGTAATAGGCTTTGAATCAGGTCCACCTGTAAGGATAGTCCTCTTTTTTTTCCTATACTTTAATTGAGTGTATGACATATATTTAATCCTGGCAGTATTCGTTATCTCTGTGAGGAGTCCTTTTAATTCTCTGTGTAAGAAAGTGTTCTGTGATGTGGCTACCTGATTTTATTGAAACTCACATGTCAGGAAAAAAAATTATTGCCTTCCCTGTCAAAACTGACAGTAATTACGAGGCCAAATATATAGCTGTGATTGACTTGTAAAACTAAATCTGTAATATTTCAAGTTTGTAGTTGACTTGTGCATCTTTCAGGAAATACAACCCGGTATTTTCTTTGCAAACTGACATCTCTTTATCCATTTCTTTTATCGTCTTTGTTTTTATTTGTGAGGGCAGGGAGCAGACAGCATTTATATAGAATGTACTGGATGGCATTTAACAAGTCTGCTTCTGGGGAAAAATAGCATTCTTTCTAGCTAAACAGCAGTGGAAGGGGAGTCGGGAAGGTTTAAGCACACGTTTCCTTTTATGTGCGCCTCTTTATGCGTAATCTTTCAGCAATAAACACTGCATATTGATTACTTAATTGTAATTGAAACATACTTGGGCAGGAGCAATGTTATAGCCTATTTACTGCCTTAATTTTTGAAGAGTTTAAATTTTAAAATGGATGTTGCACTAAATGCAGTGCTGTGCTCTTCTGTGCAGAACTTGATGTAGAAGGACTTTCTCATTAAGGCTGCGTTACTGAGAGCTCTTTCTGTTTCGGCTGCCTTCCTTTCTCTTAGCTTTGTAAAACCAGAAAAAGTCTGTAATTGGTGTTAAATCTCTCTTACCATATGTGAAATTCACTTCAGATCAAAAAAAAAGGCTTTAGATTGATTAGTGAAAAAGCCCCCAAATAGGGTTCTGTAAAGAGTTTAGATTTATCCAGACTAAGGATAAAAGTTTATCTTGTTTAGTTGCCTAAAAAAGACACATGCAATAGTTTCCTGGTTAATAATGAACATTTCTGAAGACTCATAGTAAAAAGAGAGATCCTTCTTTGGCTGAAGGAAAAAAGGCACCTACACATCAAATAAATGTGTGAACTGAATGCTGGCTTAAAGACTTCCTAAAGGTGAACTAACAGCACTGCCAGAAAAAAAGTAAGAAAAGGAAGGTGTATCTTAAATATCACGTAGTCATGTAGCTGGAGTGCAACAAATAAATATAAGTGTTGAAGAGATACATATTAACAGCCACAAAGAGGCACTTGAAAGTGGCATCCATAATGTTGTACATTGTTTCAAATGTACAATACCACATTATTTTGGAACAGAAAAGATGAAGTTTCCTTTACAGGAGAAAATACTCTCCATTTTACTTCATAATTTCTAGGCTGTTAGGTATTCGGATGATACTGCTGTTAGGCTTTTAATTTTTCTTCCTTTTTTTTTTTTTTTTTCTTATTTTAAATCCAAGCCAGTGAAGCAAAGCCTGGGAAGTAGTAATTTCTTTGCATCTTAATGCAGTCTGTCTTCTTAATGAGCCTACTACACTGCCCTGGAAACAGCCCTTTACAAATAAACATGCTGGAAGTGATTTAGCCACAATGTCCAGACTGTGTAAACATCTAATTATTACAATAAAATTGTCAATAAATATACATTACTGCTCTCTTTTCAAACGTTAACCAACTTTCTCTTTGCTTGATAAAAAGGTATAAATTGTATTTTTATGTCTTAGTGGGTTTTGTTTTCATTACCCTGCTTGCTGCTCTCCAGACAAAAGAACGCAGCCTAATGTCTGAGTTATTCCTGGATGCTGAAAACTCCTACAGTTGTTTATTAACATAAAGTGCAATGTTTCCTTTCACAGCAAAATGAACTCGGAGCTTTCACAATCTGATGTTTAGTCACGCATCGTCCTCCCCCCCCCCTTCCTCCTCCAAAAAAAGGCTATAAAACCTGATTTTGCAGTTGCTGTAGCTGTGGCAGAGGTGCACGATTAAAACCTGCTTGTTAGAGGGAGGAGAGGACAAAATGCTGCATTAGGACTGAGAAAGAAGATAGGAAACCAGGGTAATTTCCTCAAAAATATGAAGGGCTGCTTTCCAAATTCTGGCATCGTGTTGACCATAACTGTGGCATCAGCTCCCCCTGCCCCCCCACGTCCCCCCATACGTAGCCCTTTTTCACATTTCTTATATAACTGGAACATTAACATTAGAAAAGCAGAGCGATATTGAATCCTAATGAGGTCTGGCCTATATGCTCCGGCAGGAGAAGAATGAGGATAATTCATTTGTATGCCGAGAAGCATTCACAACTCCATGAGCATCCCCATGGCTTCGGCTTGTGGTGCTGATCATCTGTTCCTACTTTAGGGGGTTTCATTGCTCCGAGCAGCATCTGAGCTGGGGAAAAAATAGTTAACCGCTTTACTGCTAGCTTTTGTTATATAATGACAATTTAATACGGTGGCTATTTTTTTGTTAACCTGCTTTAAAAAGGTCTTTCAAATGGTTAAATTAATCTTCTGATTAGCCGTGCCTGCCAGGTAAGATATAAGCAGGAAAATGATGTGGAACACAGCAGTGTAAAATGCGTTAGCCAGTCTTGGTAAACATGTCTATTTTAAATAATCAGTGTAGTGACAGGCAGACATTTGCTCAGAAAATATTTTTTTAAGATACTTTTTATTCTATTTTACTGCCTGTGTTCACACTGCTTCTTTATCCTCTTTTTTAAACACTGGAGATACTCGGCAGAGCGACATGTTATTTAAAAAAAGAAAGCAGAAATGTTTACCAAAATCAAGGTATAAAAGATTCGTGCAAATTGCCATGTAAAATGATCTGCACAAAAAGGCATCGGGGAAGAGAGTGAAGGCTGTGCCAAACAGATGGCACACCCTGCTGTGTTTTTGATTGAAAAAGAAAGGTAACATTTGCAGCCACGTCAAAGAGACAGTGATCAGCTAAACAAATTGGTCTCTGAAGTGCACCATTGCTGCAGCAAACCCTGCTGCAGGGTACAAGCGAGGTTGTATTTCACAATAATGCCGTGTGCGCGTCGCGGCTTTCCGAAGTGAGGGGAAATGTCCCCCTTTCATCTCTCCAAGGCGAGCAAAAGCCTTTGTTGAGACAGACCGCAATGTACTCTGCAAAAGCGGCAGAGAAACCCACAGACAATAAACGTGGGGGTTTTTTCTCTCCCTTTTTTCTCTTGGTCATCTCCAGATCGTATTCAGGGACAGCCCAGCAGGTTTTCCATTTGGTGTATCAGGTGTGCAGGGTTCACAGTGAATAAAATTGCGATGCGGCTTAAAAGAAATGGGAAGGCAATGCCAAATAATCTGCACAAAGGTGCAGTTGGAGGAGGAAGAGGAGGAGGCTGTAGCCAGAACAGCCCTTCTAGCGCCTGCATGCTGCCCGCAATACAAACATCAAACGTGGCACAGGAAGGGTGCGTGGAGGGCTTCCCCCCCCCCCCCCCTTTTTTTTTTTTTGCCCCTCTCCCCCCACCCCTTCTTCCCCCCCCAGCGACACAAGCGAAAGAACAGCCCCTCGTCTGACACCACACACCCAGTCACATACATCTCTTTCATCG
>Ga0181612_154474_pt1 | contig 10724 bp, 7 predicted proteins | sample HoacroProtozoa21_FD_119630 | JGI IMG/M metagenome (GOLD analysis project Ga0181612, IMG submission 119630) | Hoatzin crop microbial communities from Cojedes, Venezuel. Combined Assembly of Gp0051906, Gp0051904, Gp0051908 | reverse complement strand
CTGTTTTAATCATCTTTAAGGTATTTATAATTACAGTGAAAATGTAAAATTAGGACAGCTGATGAACCTGATTTCAGAAACACTTGATCAAATGTTTATGCTCACTGATCATAAAGCCCTGCTCTGTAAGGACTATAAGCAGGTCTGTTGGTTTTCCAAAGGAGGCTTCTCAGAAGTGTTTGAATTGCCACATCAGAATTTTTCAGAATTTTCTTGTGCCCTGGAAATCTGGTTCAGGAAGCTTACGCAGTATAAATATTCTAGCAGTTAGGGTTTCCCTGCTACAAAATGAGTGACTGAACAAACACTTCTGATCCAGTCTTCATCCTGTGGCCTAGGAGCCTGGGGACAAGACATAGGTGCTTAAACTGGCACTGAATAGGGAGAATTTGACAGAAGCATCATAACCACTTGAGATGCTGAATTGCAGGAGTGTTGGAAGTGTCACTTTTAGAGGTAAGTAAAGCAAACAAGGATCTGACAAGAATTTGTATTTACCAGTCTGGTATCTTGACTCTCAGTAGGCTGGGAGTCCCATTTTGACCCACAGTTTTCTGCTACAACTCAGCATGCACTTGGAAACATCCAACTAAACAGGAGAGGGTGTTGACTCTTAAGTAAAATACTTACTTGGCCAAGATAATTAATTGTCTTCCATAAAATGAATGGGTGAAGAGTGTGTGAAGAGAAGGCCACCTTTATTTACTGTCATGTTAGCTGCTCTGTGTTCAAAGTGTTTAGTCACAGGAATCAAAGCTGCTTGTTTTGTTTAGTGTGTCTAGGTTGCTGTTACCTAAATGAAATGCCTGATTTCTGGGTCAATATTGAAGTCTTGTAGCCCTGTTTACATCATACTTTACCTGGAGAATGGGAGTAATACTTTTCAGTACTTTCTGCTAATGGAAGAATGTCTGCTGAAGTACACTCAGTAAAGAAGTGTGGTAGAAGCTAATGGCATTGATCACTAGAACTTGAAGCTTTTGGCTGAGATGTGTTTGCAGGTGCTTTTGCTACTGTGAAATGGGTGGTTCCTTAGGTCACTCCAGGCAGGCTTCTGGAGATGTGTGTATGTAGGAATACTCTGAAATTTCAAGTTCATCTTCTGGTAGCTTGCTAAGGTACAATCCTTCACCTTGTATGTTAAATATGGTGGAGGTTCTTAACATTCTTTACTACAATAGCAAGAACAAAATCTTCTATGGTACGACACTGCAGTAAGACACCTGGTGGTGCAGATTAAGTTCTGTCTGAACAGGAGGAAACAACTTTACTGTGAGGGTGGTCAAACACGGGTTGTGGAGTCTGCAGATTGGAAACCCAGATGACAAGGTGCTGAGCAAGTGGCTGTAGCTGACCCTGCTTGAGGAGGGGGTTGGACTAGGTGATCTGAAAAGGTCCTTCCCAATCTAAATGATTCTGTGAAGTGAAAGTGCCCCTTGCTAACTTCCTAGGCTTACTGTGGTGTGCAACCCTGTCTTCATGTGGTGGCCTTTTCTGGTGAAGGAGATGTGTAATTGCATGCTACAGCATGGTACACTTAGGAGTATGTCTGTAACTTATTCTCTAGTAGTGGTGGGAGTTGCAAAGGACCATGAAGACTCTACCTCAAGGCTGTGAACTGTATTGAAAATAAATTTTTCCCTGATCACTAGCAGCTGTGGAGTTTTGGTGGGGGAAGGTAGCACTAGATGAGAAATAGTAGCTGGTGAGCTTGCAGCCTGTGAAGATACAGCTAATAAAATTTGGGACAGCTGATGGGTAAAGGAGACAGTAGTGAGGGTTAGGAGCCTGCTAATAATATCAGTCTAACTATTTGGGGGAGACTATAGCTCGGAATGTGGATGAACATACAGTGCATGCATACAGCTGATGGACCCACTGGAGGTAATGCAGACTAGGTGTTTAGTCTTACAAATGGGGCCACTGGTCTCTAAAGACCTGACCCTGCAGGAGTAAAGTAGCTGAATCTGCTGCATTTGAGTGGTCCCTTGCAGGAATTGTTCAGTAACAACATCGACAAAATGAGCAGCAAAATGACTGCTTTCTTAATATGTATCACTTCTATTATACGACTATGACGTGTTTCTTGGACAGTAACTCAGTCCAGTTGAGAGAAGCTGTATTGAACTGGTTTATTAACTGTTGTGGAAGTAAGGGGAGTTGTAGTAGTTCAGGATTAATTTTTGTTGCTGGTCATTTGGGGGGGGAATACTAGAAAGACTTTAAAAATTCTGCTTGAAATACTGCATTTAAAAATGGCTTTTCCATTGAAGTCGTCATGTTGTAATGAATGCTTAAGGAATTTTCATTCTAATTCGGAGTTAGTTTGTCAAATGATACACTTGTAACTTCAAAATGTTCAGTTTAGCAAAACTGCTATGGAAATGAATCTTGAAAAGCAATCTTTTTTCTCCAAGCGAGAATAGTAGGTGTTTTGAGATGACAGTGTACATGAGTACACTGGGATGTGCAATCTAAGTATTAAAAAAACCTGTTGTGTTCTGCCAGAAGGGATGGTGGTAAAAACACTTGGCTACTGCATAATAAACCTATGCTGAACAGTAATTTGAAAAGAACATAAAATCATTTTTGGGACAGAGTGAGCTGATTGAGAGTTTGTTAGAGTAAGTGTATTTTTATATAATGATATCTCCTCAGCTATCTTTTTTTCTGCTTATACCTACCTTTATCATTAGTACAGTTTTGACTGGAGTGAGAACCACCATATTGCATCTACTCCAGTTTCTTCTTTTGAAAAAAGTTCTTACTCTTGTACAAGAATAGTCACAGTTTGTCAGGTTATCTATATACTCTGTTTTGAAGAACTGAATCTTTGATAGCTGTGTATACACTAAGAAAAAAAAAATTTAAGGACTTTGCACCAAGTTTGCAAGAAAAAATGGGAAGAAAATATTGGGGTGGGGATGGGGACCTTGATTTTCCAGTTTCCCCAGAGTGCAAGTCTGGTGTCTTCAGATGATGTAAATGACAGTTCTTATTTGATATTGATGGCTCCTTTCTAGCTACTCCTTAAATACTTCCTATGGCTTTTTTAATATGAACTATGGAGGAGAGAGCACTTCAGTGTTTTAAACTTGAGTCCTGAGCTACTGTTCAAGAAGTTGCACAAAGATCTAGTCCAACTGGAATACCTTAAGAAGAGATTTTCAAAAAACGTGGAAGATTTGGTAAAGATGACTTTAACAGTAATAGCCTAAAGATGAGGCATATTCCCTGAAAATCTCTGGTTGGATGATATAATACAATAACTCTCACACTTAATGACATTATTCAAAGTTTCGCTAGGCTGTTGCGTTTCACTGGCTGCTTTATGTATACAGAGTAGCAGATCGTTCCTGCTCTAAGATCTTGCCATACAAACAAGGTATCATGCAGTGCCAGGTAATGACAGCACACTGCAGGGTGGCTTTGTTAGGAGGGGCTGAACTGGAAATAAGAGTGGAAGGAAGGGGACAGGGAAAAGAAAGGATGAAAGAATATAGAATTAGGTGAACAGCATTGGAGGAAAAGAAACTTAAGTTTCATGCAAACATCTAATCATTGGTGCAAGACAAAGTCCAATGCTTAGTCATTTAGGTGGCCGTCTTCTTGTGGTGCTGGCTGGTTCCTTTTGTGACAAGGTAACCTTACAGAGGTTGGACAGATGTTCCCCTTCCTTCCAACTCTGACAAGCACCGAGTTCAGATTAGTTGCCTACTGTATCACTACAGCAATATGGCCCTGCTCCTGTGGCACCTTCTTAAAAGGCATGTGCTTTTTGGCAGTCGGAAAAATGCAACTGATGGTCCTTGAGGGAAGGAATTTCTGCTAGTTTTCTATGTTGGCAGGATTGTAGGAGAGTTGTCTTTTTCTGGAGTGAGAGCTATTTTGTTTAAAGAGGTTTTTTTCATACAGCTAGAATACACTGCTGTTGAAATAAAAGGTGAAAAAAAGGTTCAGATCTTCTCTGTCCTCACAATCTGCTGTTAGCTGTGAAGCATTAGATGATTAGCAACCCCAGGAAGGCTGTGGAATTTCTCAGTTCCTTCTTTCTAAGGTATTTAAAACTCTTAACTACTCTAAACATTTTTTTCCTCTTAAATAGCCACTGTTTTTCTAATATTAACTAAACTTGATGCATTTGATGGAGACCTTCGAAGCTCCCTGTGTCCAAAGTGGAAATGCAGAGTCTTGTTGCTGCCAAATCATTCACGCAGAATAGGAAAAGAATTCAGACACTCATTCAGTGTCTACTCCAAAGCTCTGTGGTCAGTGTAGTCTTTACATGGATTCATAAGGCCTTGCATATGCTTAGAAACAAGGCTTCTCAATGGATTAGGATGTGTGAAAATTTCCAGTAACTCAGAATTGATTTACAAAGTGGTGTGATGTGTCATTATCTCAAAAAAAGCAAAAGAATTCTAGAATTAAGACAGCATAGATTTGAGTTTTCAACTCTGAGAATGCTAGGCATTTTTCCATGTTATTAATACTGGCATGTATTTGTATGTATGTTACATTTTAAAAGGCTGCCAAGATAAAAAGTATTAGAAGATTGTTTTCTGTTGGCTTTTGCTATGAGGAAGCCATCCCCACCAGCCAGATTAACAGGCCAGTTTGCAAGATCATCTGAAAGCAAGAGCAAATGAGTGCTTTCAGGAATTCTTCCTGTTGTTTTAGTCATTTCTTACTCTACCAGTAGGACAAGCTTTCTTTATTTTTCAAAATTGGCTGTGATGCCCAGGCTGAACATGGAGGGAAGTTATGCCTCTTTGCTAGCTTTTCCATCCTCTTCCACCCTCATGCTGTAGCCTCATAACTGGACTGATGCTGTGGGGAGTTTTGCAGGCAGTGGCTTCCCCTGAAACCTCTTAAAATCCTTTTGTGGTTCTTCACTGGGCTTTGGAAGAAATGCTACAAAAAAGTTTCCGTTACTTCCGGCTGCTTTTTCTTTTCCTTGAATTTGCCCTTGTTCTACCCTCCCCAAGGAAGCGTTACCTAAGGAGATACATCTCCATGTACCCTAAAGAAATTGGGGAAATGGGACCCTGAAGTGATCTAAGCTGGAGGTCTGTCACAGAATGGCCCAAATTGCTGTGCTGTGGATTCATCATCTACTATCTGGCATAAATTACATTTGAGGATGGGTTTTATTGTCAAGGTTCTGATGAATTCTCTGGCTACTGAAGAGAGGTATAAAATGCTTTTGCTGTTCTGCTCTTGTGAAAGAGTAATCTTTACTACAAAAGCAGTAAAATCGAAGAAAATTGTATTGGGGGGAAGGTTTCATATCCATGGTCCATCCTTCCTTGCTGTCTCTATCTAAAGATTATCTGCCTGCCATGTTAGCAGTTAAAAAAAAACAAATCTTGTTATTTGCTAGTGAAGCAGATTGGAAGCATCTACATCAATCCCAAGACCTTATTCCTCATCTGCATCTGAGAGAAAAGTACCTCTTTGCAATCTGTCTGCAAAGTGTAGGCAAGCAGCTGTTGAGGTAGTTTGCTGAATAGTCTTAAGCAGTTTTCAGAGAACATCTGACGCAATTACGTTTTGTATCAGAAGCGTGGGGAAAATGCATCCAATATTCAAATGTGTTTTTCTTCCTTCAGCCCTCATCCAGCCTTATTTTCTGCACCTAGGCAAAGTAGGATGTTTTCACCAAAAATGCTGATGGTTATATCCATTTGCTGTCACCTTAATGGGATGAAAGGAGCCATATGAATGGTGAACTCTGCTTCAGTCGCACTGTTTCCTCATAGAGAGGCAGATCTTACCTTGCCAATCATGCTGAAGGGCAAAATTTCACTGCTGGCCTAGCATAGCTTTGGGGAACGCTGTTGAGCCTTTCCAGACAAGAGGCTTCTCTTCGCCTGTAAACATGTCCATAGCTCTGGATTGATAAGCTGTTTCTATAATTTCCATAAGAATCCACTCTCCTTCATTTTTAGTAATTTCACTGATGAAACAATTAGGATCCAACATTGGTTTGTGCTTTCATCAGTCTTTGACTACCTTTTTATTAAAACAAAGACAAAATGAGAGTTAGTTTCCAGTATGCCTTCAGAGAATAAATTGCACAAGAAACTCAACTTACCTGCTTAATCAGCCAAAGCTAATACTAGCTAGTTATGCCGTATGGGATTTTCTTCAGGAAGCCCAGCTCAACTGAGTAAAGCCCATACAGAGTTTTAAAGTAGAAGGCAGAGGGAAAGTATCTATCTGTCTGTAAACCAAAAGCTAATATCTTGCTACGAAGTGCTCCTGCCTGCTTTCTCCTTACTTTTGTAGATTTGACAGGGAAAATGTTAGGAATGTACTCACTTAAAAATACCATGAAGAGATCCCAGCATCTTGTGTTTTAAAGATGAAGTAAGCATTTATGTAGATAAGGAAGCTATGAGAGAGAGAAACAATAGCTGTGGCTCGCTTTGAGAGTCTTAAGTGGGTGAAGGCTCTAGGGATCGCTATTCTGTAGATAGTACATGACTTGCAATGTCTGCTTCACCTGAGCTTTAAAATATGTTCTTTAGAATATTTTGCTTTTATTTTCACAATTTTCATATAGAATAAGTATTTTTTTATTCCCCTCAGGTAGAGATTTGAATGGTATAGTTAAAAGTCCTCATTTTTGCATACTTCTGTTTCCTCAGTTCTTATCACCAGTCTCCCCTTTGTGGATGAAAGCAATCCCAAAATAAACCTGCATATTTAACATTTGACTGACTTTCTGTGAAGAGCGTAGCTGCTGCTGCTCCTTCCTCGTCTTACTTTTATTTTGTTGTTCACAATATAGAGCATTTAATTTATAGGTGCGTTTAATTGTTTGAACTCCAGCAATTCTGAACTTTTCTGGTCCACGGTCATTCTTGTGAGATCAACTTCATCTTGCCAACAAACAGAGCAGAGACATTGGACTCAGTTCAGCTGCTCTGAACTCCACTGGTCAAAATTTGTCTTCTCTGTATCCTTTTGGGCAATGCTTTTGTTCTGAGTCTCTGTGCTTGAGATAGGATGGGCAACAAGAGACTATGTCTAGTATGGTAAGTACCCAGTAACAAAGCTCTTCACCTCTTGAAAGGAGATTTTACCTCATCAGTGAAGCTTAGAAGGCTGTTTGGGGCACCTACAGAAGACCACTGAATATAGCCTTTGTAAACCTCTTGCCAGGCAGAGAAGAGCCTCAGTTCAGATCTTCAATATTGCTCATGATACGCGTATATTCCAATTGACTCATCATGAGGAAGGCCTGTCTTACCTGCTAACTTGCAGCCCCAAAGCAGATCCTAGCCCCAAAATCCTTTTCCAGACTTACTTGCTCTTTGGCACAGCAGTCTCAGTGATGTGGGGATGAAAACTAAATTGGCATATGAATTTCGAGCCAGTTAGTCAAGCTACCCCGCAGCAATGGGTCTGAGTCTCAGCTCAACTTAACTTACTGAAGAGGTTTTTGGATTTTGCCACCAATGATCCTTCCATTTTTCCTTGAAGACTGAAGTATTTCATTTTTATCCAAAGGTTTTTATTTTTTCCCCAAACATCCTCCGATAAAGCATGATTAGGGTTAAATAGATATTCTTCCACTATTCAGAGAAATTTTGTAAGATTTATTTATTTGACTAATACTTTAGAAAAGCATTGGAGCCTCAGCTTTATGGGGAGCTGTGCTTAAGCAGGATCAGAACCTTTAAAGATACTGATGCAAAACGATGGGCCATACTTGTGAGTCGGAGTCTGCCTTCAGCTCCACCATATTGTTCTGCTCATGGGGAAGTCTGGCAAGAATCAGTAGCTTGAAGGTCCTGTCATCCTCCTGTCTGTGCTGGCTTTTTCTTCCAGGATATTAACGCTACACCAGGACATCAAGCCCTCAGCTCTCCTCCAGCTCCCCGGCTGGCATGCAAGTAACTCGGATGAGAATTACATGATAGGAGAACTGATTTATGTATCCCAACATTGATGCGCACCCGTGACTCTCATTTTGCTCTTCAACCAAAGGCCACTGAAGTGTGCAATTAATTTCAGTGGTATCTGGATCAAGCTCTCGGTATCTTGACCATCTGTGGGGTAGGTCCTGACAGAGCATATTTTTAAGGATATGCTTAGTTCCATCCCCATTTAATAAAGCAATTAAGTGTGTGATTAACTTGAGTAAGAGGTTGAAGCCTGTGCTGAAAGTCAAGCATGAACTTTGCTGAACTGCGACTTAAATAGTAATTTGCATTAGAGGCTATCCCTGTCCGGCATCTGAAAAATAGGTCTTCTGTTTCTGCAGAGACACAGCCCCAGTAGCTATTACTGTGGTTACAGAGCTTTCAGACCAGAGCTGTCCAAAATCCAGCCATTTTGAAACAAAAACCCACTCTGGCTTGGTTATGCCGAGTCATGTACACAGGTCCTTCATGTTACAGTAAATTTGGTTGCGCTGCCTGAGGGCATTCATAGTGAAAAACAGTTATTTTGAAGTAAAAACTGATAGAAACCGTTGAAAGAACAGAAGCAGTGACAACAGCCCCTCAACTCGCCGTAATTGCTTCTTTTTCAAAGTCCAGGCAGTTTATGTTTTGTTCTGCTGTCCAGAGGTCCTCAAAAAGTTACTTCACTCCAGTAAGTGCTATGTAAATGAATATTTCCACTAATAAAATACGCACGACTGTCTGAAATGCAAAACACGTCCCTAAACTGCCATGTGTCGGCTGAGGTCTAGGAGCTCTATGTATGGCCTGTGCACGTTCGAAGCAATTCAAATCAGCCCTCTGGATCGTGAGCTCAGCTGGCTCTGCAAGGGGCTGCCTTGTCCGAATGAACTCGTGCTTCCCAGAGGTGAGAGATACCGATACATGAGACGCAGTGCATCTCTCTGGCCAAAGCAGTTACCTCCCCCAGTGACTGACTGTGGTCCTGCCTCGGAGGGTGCCCCTTTCCACAGAGAAACCAGCAGAACAGCGTGTGCGCTGCCCCTCCGCTGCTCTGTTGCCACGGTCTGCTCCTCGCTGTAAGCTGCCCGTGAAGCCACATTCCAGCTAGACCAACAGACTGCACTGAAGCTGTTGAGGCACTGACTGTATTCTCGTCTTTTGACTTCGCTGCGACCATGACAACCACAAATATGGGGATAGTAACTCCTTAAATTATTGCAGCAAGGCATAATAAGCTCATCATTAATACCCTGACAATCAGCAGTAACTCCAACTCAGCTGGTGCGTGAGAGCCTGCTACCCTCACGGCAGTGTATTCCTACGCCTGTGGCCTTTGTAGCACACTGGGGCATCGATCTTCTACGCATAGCTTGGGAAGACCTGTGTTGCAGGGATTGCCTTTTTAATGGCCACGAGGCTGCTGCTGGAAGAAAGGTGAGACACAATCAGCTGATTGTTACAGGATTTTGGTCAAAACGTCTTTAGAAGGCTACTAAAACACTTCAGCTTTCTCTTTGTGACTATTCTATCTTGAAGGCCCTTTAGGGCGTGCATAGTGAAAAGCAATATATGTTGTTGCTATTGTTAACCGTCCTCTAAAAAACAGACAAAATAAACAGTATTCTTTTTCTTCCCTCCTAAGAGGATTGAAAGAACTGGGAGTATCTGCCAGGCTTAGAAGGAGATGTATTTTGGTGGTGTGGCTAAGATGAATTCAGATCGTAGATGAGCCAAAGTATGAATATTTCTGCAGCTGAAAATGGGAGCGAGTGGATCGAATGCATATCATGTCTATGTGGCAAAGAAACGATTTGTAAAATTCCTTTCTTGCTTAAATTACAATTCCATAAAATTTAAAACGCCCTCAGCGTTGAGGCTGATCCCAGTCGCTTCAGGGCAGCATGACTTCTGTCACCTCTGTAACAGAATTCCTGATTTGCTGCAAGAGGTCAAACTTAAGGCCACTGCAGCTCAGTTTTACTACTTCACTCAAAATATCCTGTATTTTGTTTATTAAATTGCCAGCTATCCCTGCACAGGCAACATCAACCTGTGTAACCCTGAGCTAGCTATACTTATCTGTGGATTCTGTACCCCACTGAGTAGTCCTCCAGTCACACAACTTCCAGTAAAAAAAAAAAATGCCTGTTTGATGTATTCTCACTGGAGAATGCTGAAGTTACGCTGCCATTGGAGTATTACAGAAGGGGCAATTGCTTCAGATAGAGTCACTGAGATTAAAAAGCCGGTGTCTTAAGTTAACCTGACTGAATTTGCTAAATTGGAAGTATTACTGCAGCAGAACTAAATGATGGGCCATGCTGAGCAGCTGGAAAAGTGAGGTCTCCAATCAGTACCACGCTTCACAGAATGGACATCCGTCATGGCCCAAGTTAGGCACCTAAGGGAATCTCTACGTGATCTTCTGCAGGAAGGCTGAGGCTTGCTCTGCCCATGCCCCAAGCAGGTGCAGGCTCCGGGCTGGAGAGAAGCTGAGCAGCCGTGTTAGGGTGGCAGTCGGCATGAGTTAATATTCCCGGCCTCCCAGCAGGATTACTAGATGAGGTTTGGCACTCTGCTGCTGAGGACGACGCTCCTGGCTCGGAGTGGATCATGTCTCAGCAGAACCAGTGTGCAATATAGGAGGGGCCTGGGGAAGAGACGGCCAAAATGTTGTCTGGCCTAAGCATTTCACCTCCCACACCCCGGCATGCTGGAGACTGTAAATCTGATTCCCAGGTGCTTCATTCCCCCCAGTCACTGCGCAGGGCTGATAGGCACCTCACTCAGCGTTGTGAACGGCCG
>Ga0181612_101874_pt1 | contig 10724 bp, 7 predicted proteins | sample HoacroProtozoa21_FD_119630 | JGI IMG/M metagenome (GOLD analysis project Ga0181612, IMG submission 119630) | Hoatzin crop microbial communities from Cojedes, Venezuel. Combined Assembly of Gp0051906, Gp0051904, Gp0051908 | reverse complement strand
TTTTCTAAAGCACGCGTTGCTGAAACAGGAACAAAGGAACAAGTGGGAAATGTAATATTTCACTCCCGGATATATATTTGTTCAGAAAATAGTGATTTCACTAGTGATGTCATTATCAGACAGCGCTGGTCAATGTGGTATCACTGCTGAAACTTTGTTTTAAAAAGCAGCTTTTGCAAATATTGTGCGTGACATCGAATCTGGGAGTTTGTGAAGTAGACACAAGAGGATTTTTGCAAAAAAAGCTTGAAAGAAACATTTTTTTTCCACATCTTCAAAGCAATTCTGTCCTGGTTAATTCATGAACATTTCAGTTAAATTGGTCTGTGAAGTAATAGCAGCCAAAGGATTTTTATTTTCTGTCACTTTTCTGTGTTTGAAGTACAAGTGGTTATGCTACCCTGGGAATAAAGAATCTGTCTTTTTTTTTACTGTGCTGTTAATCATCTTGCAATTATATGTCTAGAGAGAGCAGAGAACAGAATCACTGAATCTGGCTAGATGAAATGGTAGTATTGTGGTCTTTATTTTGGTGAAGAGAATTTCCAGCTTTACATCTGGGCTTGTTCAGTACTGGAAAAAAGCTTTTTTGTAGACTTCAGCAAAGAAATTTTCCAAAAGCACTTGAACATCAGATTTTGATGATGTGTAGTTGGCAGTGTGGTCTGTATATCTGCATCAGAGATAAATGGCTTTTTTTGTGTGTCATAGAGGTGAATAAGCCATTTCACTTTGCCTACAGCCAGGTGGAGGAAAATTAATGACATTTGGTCATGAGACTTGGGTAATACTGTCCAGAAGGCAAAGCCCTTTGAAAGCGGTGAAGCAAAGTCTCCAGACGCTGGGTCTGTCCTTTTAATCTTGTGCATAGCCTCCGTGGGGCTGACGGGGAGAGGTGAACAGCTCTAGCCCACTGAAAGACTCCAGGCAGCCCCTCTCCCTGGAGTGAGGGGTCGAGGCAGCTTCGCAGCATGGTCCCCAGACAGCAGCGTTGTGCTCGTGTGTGGGGAGATGTGTCTGAGGAGAACATTTGGCAGCGGATGAAGATTGGAGGGCCATCACTCTTCACATGTCCTTATTCTTCCACAAATCTGGACAGTTGTAAATGAAGAAGTAATGGAAACTTGTCTTCAGTAACCTCAGTTTCTGATGGAAATCAGCTCTATCAGTCTGCAGCCCAGCAAGCAGAGCAGCATGAGAACCGAAACCCAGACCACCACAATTAATACCGAGTATTGCCCATCACTTGAGCACAACGCTGCGTGCATTAATGCTGGGTATTGCACGTCACCTGAGCACAACGCTGTGTGCACTGCAGCTGTACCTTGCAGGCAGAGCCATCCCCGCTGCCCCTCCGTTCCTAGATGTGCAGAGGGAGCTGTAGGAAGGGGGCTTTGGTCTTCTGGAGGTGGGTGTAGCTGGGGTAGAGCGTGCCAGGATCCCCACCAGATCGGGGCTGTGAAGCCATGCTCTGCAGGACCTCTGTCGCTGTGAAGGAGTCTGCATGAGGTCACTGGGGGCGTTTTGGAGGAGTGACTTTCACTGGTTAGTAGTAACAGTTAATGCAGTAACAGGCTACTGTAAGGTTGGTTTTAGCTCCCTGACCTGGTGCTACACTGGGATCCCTTTACACCTCCATGAGCATTTAAATGATCCTTAAAGTGAATGAAACTGCATAAACCCATAATTTATACCTCTTTTATGGCTCCTTCATGCCACCAAAGTTGTATAAAGCAACTTTGACATAACTAGCTGCTAGGAAGCCTGACTGAATTGTTGAGACTAAATGGATTGGCACACATCAGCTGAGCCTCAAGAGCTGCTCGTGGGTGCACCTTTCACCATGGAGTAGCTCGACTTGTTTAAACCCACTTTGCTGCAGTATGAGTGAGGTTGAATTAGTCCGGGTGCGGCTGTCTAGATGCACACCCATGTGGACAGCTATTCTGGCTCAGCTGACATATGGCGTCGTGTTGAACTCGACCCCGTGGCTGAGCTCCAAGAATGAGTAGTGCCGCATCCAAGCTGGCTATCATGGTGAGGTTAATATCTGGGGCCGTTTCTTTCTCTGCACAATTCAATCATCAGCTGTTTATGTTCGTAGCCACATGCACTAAAAAATAGTTTATGGCAGCGCTGTAAGAAGGAAACGTGGAGAAAGGCCATCACAATAAACACCCTTCAACACCCATTACCATGAAGAGCACTAAAGCCTAAGTGACAGCCTAAAAAGAAAGAAGTGTCATCTTTGATTCATGCCGCTGTTGAATTAAGCAATATAATCACTGACAAATCAATCATTACCAGCCATAAACAACCGGTTCGTTAGTCAGCCTTCCTCAGGCAAGGCCGTGGACCATTAACATGTTACACATTGGGCTGTTAACAGCAACAGGAATCAGCTCAACACTCTCAGGAGAATTACCAATAATAAAGACCAATTTCTAACATTATGAGATGTAAAGCAGAATCAGAGTCAATCAGAATAAATCAAGAGTAATTCTTCCAAGCACAAAGAAATCACTACACTGTAAATATCATTTTGGGAAATACAAGAATCTGGTGGAACGTTTTAAACTGCTCAAAGGGTATTTTTAGGGGAATATCCTGAAGTAAGCAGAAGTGTCAGCACTTTAAAATGACCATTCCATTGGAAAGGGCACAGACCTTTCTTGAAGGGCTAAACGACATGTTTTAGTAGGACTGACAACTTAAAGAAACAGGAAAGTTTAGGGCCATTTTTGTTTCACTTGATTTGGTTCCATTATGAGTGATTTTAAATTAAAAAGAACACCTCTACTGTAGTGTTTTTTGGAGACTATCCTTTGCTGGATATTCACTTAAATCAGAGTAGCATTTTCTAGGACAAAATAGGTAATTTTTATTAAAGCAAGAGGGGACCTACTTGTGGAAAAGCTGAAGATTTTCAGCGATGGCTCTCATTCTGATTGCTGAGCTTCTAGCCAACAGATAGCTGCACACCCACAAGATGGGCCTTGGACAAGCCAAATGCAATGCCAGGAGTTTACCTTATTCACTGTAAACAGTTCTAATTTCGTGGTGGATGTGCTTGTGTCTTACTTTTTTCTCATGTTTTGCAGCATCTCAGAATTCCTGTTATGGCTGTCTTTCTGCTATTTTCATTTCTAACACCTCTTTACTTATTATGCATAGAAAGAGGCAATAAAAATACTCATAACAGGCAAATGACCATCAGAGCAACATGTATGTCTCACTCTTCCTCCTATATCTGCTGTAATTCTACCCTATCACATTTCCATCCCTCGTCTTCCCTCATATGTCTACAGGAATCGAGAAATCTATCACACCGCCCGTACTTCTGAAGTACACTTCTTAATTAAAAAAAAAGAATCCATAAATTCCAACAAACCTGAGAAGATTATTGCAGCTAACAGTATGTGCTTCAGCGAGAACCTTTGGCAATTCCAGTCTAAAAGAGAGAAAAAAAGTCATCTAGGACAGTGATAATTAGGTATAATCTGTGCTGGTTGGGTGGAAAACTGCTGCTTTGGATTAATGTTGAAGTCTATCCAGGTCTCCAAGAAAGATCAAGACAGACAATCAGGCTCAAAAGCAAGGAACCCTCAAATCATGGAAAGACTATTTCTGGAGGATGGAGTTTCAATTTGCAGATTAATTCTGGAGCACTCCCAGGCTTTACTTTGCTTCATTTATTTGCATTATTTACCTTTTTATAACATAAGCTTCTCAGGTCATCTCTGCCTTTGCCTGTGTATGTACGAGCCCAGCACAATGCAAATGTGACTTAGGTCTAGCAACACTAACATGTCACAAATTATGCATAAGCCTTTTCATGTACCTTTCCCAGATATGAAATCTGTCTTATCTTTACTCCTTGTTTTTCTACATGCACTTTATGAATACTTTATCTTTCTTGAATCACTTTATTTACTCTAATCAAATGGTTTCTGTATGAGGGAGGCTATGAGCAGAGTGGTCCTGGAAACTAGATGCATTATTTCTGTATTTTGGAATAAATAGTATCACGTTTGTCATGCCTTGATGCAAATGCAGAATGCATCACATTAATGATGACTCCAGAGCAGGGCCCTGTACAGAGACTATGTTTTATGCATGAGATCTCTGCTCCTCCAAGGCACATCAAAGGTTCATCACTGACCACTGATAAACACATTCATCCTCATTTGAAAGCTTTGCTGTGAGCTGTGTTCTTTTCTTGTCTTTCCTAGTGGTTTCTCAGCAAACACCCCTCTCCTGGGAGGTGCTGCGGTCCAAAGCCAGGCTTCAGCTGAGTCATCAGCTCTCTCAAGGTCTTCTTGCAGTATTTACGGGATTTAAGGTGCATTGCTTTTCAGGACTTCGGAGAATTTTTACATTCCTTACCATATGCTTTTCTTTCAGCCTAGAAACTAGATGACCCACAGAGGTCCCTTCCAACCCCTACCATTCTGTGATTCTGTGATTCTATGAGTGTATTCACTGAGCTCTGGGCCTGGATCATCTCATTGCACTGAGCTGCAAGCACGGCTAGTAGTTTGCTGGGAGCTGGCTTGTAACTAAACCCCAACATGAAGTTGTTCAAAGCCAGCTGGACAGGTCCAGCTTGCAGTATCCTCTGCAAAGCAGGGACATCCAGCAGTAGTGTTTTGGAAAGGAGAGGGGAAGAGGTTAAAGTAATGGCCCCCCCGTTGTCTCTTTTCATTGATTTGGGTCTTTCTGGAACATGTTAACCTGGCTGCACTCTTGCTCTCTTCTTCCTCAGTTCCCTCTTCTTTCTGGTTTAGGTGTTCACTCTGACATGAAGGAGCATCTCCTTTCTTGCACCATCTTCTGATGGGTCAGTACTTGTGTATTTCCCTGTTTAATAGGTTGATCACCCACATCTCTGGACTGACTGAAGTCTGTTTTTCTGACACACAATGGCAGAAGAAGGGCTGAGATGTTGTGTGAGATAAAACTTATCATGTCCCGTCTATCATAGTGAAACTGGGTCTACACAAAGGTAGGGGTGGGAAAAGCAATCATAATTTGATTATTAAAATTCCAAGGTGAAAGGTGCATCTTTTTTTCCTGAAAAAAAGTGTTGGGGCTTTGTGAGATCATAGAATTAATGGAGACGGTCCTTATTAAATGGGTAGTTGCTTCTCATGGTAAGAAAAGAATTTATGGAAGACCACAGCAGTTCAGCCCAGATCAGCTTAAAATACATTCAGAGGCTAATCTGCTCAGCTGCCTGAGAGCTACGCAGAGAGTACTGAATTAATCAGGTGCTTTGGACTATGCAGCACTGCAAATAGAAAAAACGGAAACCAAATGAAAAGGGAAAAAGGAAAGCATGTCTGCTCGCTGAACTGCCTGTAACTGAAGTGGTACCCAGGGACCCCTTTAACAGAAGTCAGCAAAAGAAGTGACCTTCATTATCGAAGTGCTGACTGGGCACTTTCCGAGGTCTGCTTTCTAACATCTTGGAGAAAGAAATATTGGGCAAAAAAGTGTGCTTGGAATAAACAGCGATTCACGGTCTGTAAATGGACGGTTTCAAAGGAGGATCCTGGCAGTGTCCCATTTTGAGCCTGTAAATGACAGAAGGATTTGCGCTTTGTTGCTGACTGCCTGGCATGTTATTTAGTCTATTTAGCCCTCAATTCTAAAAGGGAAAAATGGATGTAATATTTCTTCTTTTCTCACAGCTTCTGTCATATCTATTGGGCTTGAAAGCACTTCAGTGCAGTAATAACCTTTTTTTAGCTATAAATATGCACATACTGGGCACATGGTGTGTGGAGACCCTGCAGAAATGCTGTGCTATTTGTCTCATGCAGTAAGTAATTGATAAGCGTGTTTGTGCTTCCTTGACCGTTAATGTAAAGTCAGTAGGGAGTGACATATGTAGTCCTGTACCACTGCCAGCATTGCACAGGGCTCGCTGGCATGCGAGCAGACAGCAGAGGTGTGCAGCTTTCTGGGGCAGATCCCCTGGCACTGCTCTGTTCATTCAGGTAGTAAGTGCACTAATTGCTCGTAGTGAAGTGAATTGATTCCAGCCAGGAGTGTCCGTACAGCACGACATGGGAAGCAGCTTCAAGAGAGTTGCTGCGGAGCAACTTATTTTGCCGTAGCTGCTGCAGTCCATTCCCCTAAGCGTGTCAGTAGGGCTGCCCATCAGGACGTGGCAATGGAAATGCCAACCTCGCTGAAGACAGCTGGCAAAGAGAGCCTTAGGGTCTTGTGGGATGGCGGAGGGGTTTGTGCAGATCACTGCCTGGAACAAGGCAAATGAGTCCGAAGGTTCTTGTCATATATTTGTTTCCCTGCTTTCTACTACATGCTCTCCACGGTGACTTTCCACATCACACAGCAGACAGTTTGGGTACGTGGTACAGCATCCTTTTTATGAAGTTGTTTCACCCTTGAAGGTTACAAGGGCTTCTCTGACTTCCCTGTTCCCGCATACATGAGGAGGTCACTGTTGGTGGCAGATCCTGGACAGATGAGAAGGTACAATGTTGACCTCCTTTTTGGTGTGCAGACCTGTTCATGCTCACTTACCTACAAGGGCTTTGTGTGGTGCAGGTGGGACTATGCCTCCTCACAGTGTGTCCTTATTGTAACCGAAACCCTCTACAGCTACATCCTATTTCCTCAAAAGAAGGCGGGGGCAGGTCCAGGAAGGCCGGGGTGTAAGTATTCATGTATCCTAATTTCTTTGAAAAGCAAACAGTGGGATTCATATCACCGGACTTTATTTAAGGCACGTACTTGAAAAGTAGTTCCCCACCACACTCAACGAGAAAGATGCTCCTAAACTGTCCTTCCCTCTAACATAGACGCGTCCCTTGGGAGGGGATGAATCACACCTAAGCACCCACTGCTCTGCAGGTGTTTCAGAGAGTAGCCACCATCCACCCTGAGAAAGATTCTCACCCTGGAGACTTCACAGCTTAGGCAGCAAAAAAGTTTGGGGGAAAGTGATGGTGATGAGCACAACCGTTGGCATAGAACAGAAGGATCAAGCCCTGCTCCTTGAAGATATATTTAGGCCTTTAACTCCCATGGCAAACGGGAGTCCTAAGGGGCTTGGCAGAAGTTGATAGAGTTACAAAAGCATCAAGATTAGACAAAGCTGTGTTTGCTTTCCTTTGATCTGTAATTCTTTCCTGGATTTTAAGAATAAAGCGGGGGGGGCAGGAGGACTTTCCAAGCCTCGTGACGTTGTTTCATTGCCAGATGAAACCTGAACTCTCACTTTCAGGTGGGCTCCATGGGGATGTTTGAGGAAAGGAATGGGTCAAGACTTGAGGCAAGGACTTTATGTTCATGGTGCCACCCATCTAGAAGGGTGTCAGACTTGCCATTTAGAGACAAGCAGCATCCTAAAAAACTCCGAAACCATAAACCAAAACTCTGCTGAGTTTTAAAACTGCTTTATGTAAAAGTATTAAAAAGTAATTCAGTTTTAGTTTCACCCATTTTATTTCTTCTACAAAAGCTAACATTTTAGAAACAATAGAAGAATGAAAAGGGTGAAGAAAACCAAGTCACACTGGATGACAGGCATCTCTTTCCCAGTGTTCTGGACCTGCTCATTAGATGGTGTCTTCTTTCACAGACTCATCCCGAAGGTATACATGAAGGGTAAAATGATGTGGGTGTAATGATGTGGATGAATCCTGCATTTCTTGTTCCCCGTTTTCTAACCCACCTGTTTATCAAACCGTTTTCCATTTATAATCTCTGTCAGTGCTCAGAGAGCTTCTAGAACCAATAGTGCTGTTACCATGAACACTCTTACTCCGGTGTAAACACTGGATGCATGTCATAATGGCCAGTGAGGGGTTTAATGACTTCTCTATGCTAACTGCCATCTTTTATGTTCCTAAATAGTTTTGGTGGTGGTGTTGCAGCCTATAGTGTTGCATCTGATGGAAGAACAGCTGGTCAATTATTTCATACAGTCAGAGGCAATGTTAAGGGATTCAGAACCTGGACATAAAACAAAATCCGGACAATAGAAGACTTGGCTCATTTGTGTATTGTATGCTAGGAACTAGCACCAACGGCCTTAAGCTGGTGGGTACAGATGACAGTTAATACTCCAAGGTATTGTTCTAATAAGCAGATTTAAGAAAGGATCCCAGGTGCAGCATAGATGTGGAAAGGTCTTCTCCAAATGAGCACAGTATTTGGTGGCCTCGAAGTTTCCAGGAGATGGGTTCATAAAGTACTGGTCACAGCTTCAGCTGTCACTGATTTTGCAATTTTGTTTGACTTTCAGTTAGTTGCCTGCCAAAACCCAAATAGACACACCTGAAAACTGGCAAGCAGAACAGTTTGGAAAGTGGGGAAGTGGGACAACAGCAAGGTCAGCTGTGACAGAATCCGGACCAGTCTCTTGTCATCATCTGCAAGTATCGGATTTGCTTTGTCGGTAACGCTTCAGCATTTCTTTCCATTTCCCTTATTTTTCCCATAACAGTTTGCGAGTGCATGTGCTCTGATCAGATAGGAGCTAAACAGTCTGTTAGGACAGTGAAAATTAAAACCAGATCTTGATTACCTTCCATAGTTACTCATGTAAATTGTCAGGGATACTGCAAAAAAATCTTTAGTAAGGAATGAAGGGTGTGACAAGAGAACATGGGAAGCCACTTAAAGCCAGACTTTCTTGTTTGCAAGCACTGACAGTCTCTGCAGAATTACAGCATTAATCTACAAACTTTAATAGCTGTCCAAAGCCATGAGGTCCTCTTTAGCCCATGAGTTTCTTCTCCAGCTCTAATGCAACCTGTGATGTAGTCCTGTGTAGATTGGTGTTCTCTAATGCTTTGTTGAGAGGACACAGAAATGGGATCGCGAAGAACAGGTTTCTTCTAAATCCATGTCAGAATTTAGAAACAATGTTTATTTCTGAATTTCTTTTTTTACCATGGAACAAATGAATATTTCTACACTTTATATACCACAAAAATGTTGCAACATAGCTATTGGACAATAGATGAAGCATACTGATATCTTTCTTAAAGAAAGAGGAATTCAGAGACCCAATGGTCTTTATGGACAGTTGGCTAGTGGCAGTGACTATTGTTCCAGAAAAGATATTTTTAAAACTGTGAGTTTAAAAGGTGCAGAACTGCATCATCATGAACTACACCACAGAATGATCCTATCCAAAACTGAGGAGTGACATTGGCAAGACACTACCGTATTCAAGGTGTTCATCACCAGCTGCTCTTCAGGTGTCAAGTAACTGTAAGTACCAAAATAAAGTTTATTTCAACTTACTGATCTTTTATATAGACACAGTTAGATTCATTGCAAAATGAATATTTAACTGTCTTGTTCTTTGAAAATCAACATTCAAAGCCCATCATTTACAAAGACAGTGCCAGCCATCTTGTCCCAAGACAAGCAAGAGAAGAGGAGCAGGGCAGACTAATGAGGGCTTTCTGCTAGGTCAGGGCACAACAGTGGAATGATGAACTGAAAATTACTACAGAAAGAAAATTGCCTATAAAATTAGCTGGCATTTTCCTGAGAGAAATTAGTGGGATCAAGAAATGTCAGGGGAGGGAGCAATTACGGGAGAAGGGAGGGAGGGCAGAGCTTGCTCCTCAGATATGGGAGGTACTGGGGAGCAGATGAACTAAAGGCATTACTTGTCCTTGGGAACCGGCACAGGATGTGCCTGGGTAAGAGCAGAAAAGTCAAGCTGAACTGAAGAAGAGATCACACACTATGGGCTCTTTCACAAGAGAGAGAAAGGTCTCTGGTAGTACCCTGGGAGAATCACAGCTCTCGTTCCTAAAACATACCTCTGCAGTTGTAGACAGAGCCAGACCTCTCCCGGATGCTGAATGGGCTAGGGACATCTACAGTGGGACAAAGACCTAGCAGGAGCCTTTTCCTCTTCCCATCCGATGCACAAATGCAGTGTAAACCATGCATAATAATATCAGTGGCCCCAGTTAGTGGGAAAGGAAAGTTCAATATTTGTTTGTCTTTTTCTGCTGTCCTGAACACAAAGATCTTTCTAGAAGGTTTTGTTCATGGTTTTTTTTTTTTCGTAAAAACAGTTCCTTTGCCTACACACTCATAAAGCTGTTTAAAAATCCTCTTCTTTTACTGCTTTTTCTGTGACAGAAAAAAAACCCATCAAAATCAATTTTCATTTAAAATTTTACAATTTCCATCCACAAGATTTTTAGAGTAGATCAATGTTTTTTAATTAGCTTCAGCTCACCTTGTAGTTTCCATCTCAGTCATGTAGAAGAATTTGAAACTGCAACACAGGGTGGTCCATCAAGGTGGAGCCTGTACCTGCTTGAGTGAGCTTTATGCTATATGTGTCTGGAGAGCTCTGGAGATCTCATTGATAAATGACTGGCAATAAAGGAGAAGTCAGTTTTATTTTGATGCCATGGAGTACAGAGTACAGGAGTTTTTGGACAAGTATCTTCTTGCTTTGGGTAGGCCATATCACATATTCTTCTTTGGGAAAGTGCAAAATATTGGCTTAACTTAGAGCATAGGGATAAATCTCAGAGTAGAAGAATTTTAAATACATGGTCAGATAAGCAGGTCCTGAGTACATCTTTTCATAGAATCATAGGTTGGAAAAGACCTCTGAGATCATCGAGTCCAACCATCCACCCAACACCACCATGCCTAATAAACCATATTGTACAGTGCCACACTACACGTTTTTTAAACGCCTCCAGGGA
>Ga0181612_161518_pt1 | contig 10725 bp, 6 predicted proteins | sample HoacroProtozoa21_FD_119630 | JGI IMG/M metagenome (GOLD analysis project Ga0181612, IMG submission 119630) | Hoatzin crop microbial communities from Cojedes, Venezuel. Combined Assembly of Gp0051906, Gp0051904, Gp0051908 | reverse complement strand
TTTTTTTTTTGGGGGTTTTTCTGTGTTCCTAAATGAAGGGAAACTTTGCTTTGACATAGCTTTTCTCTTAAGTTGACATTAGTCTGTCATCTTTTTCCAGTAGCAACATAATTATACTATAGCCAAGAATTTATGAATCATTTTGCAATGCTATAAGTTTTTGTTAGCATCTAATGCTGTGACTTAGCACATAGTATTCATATTCTGTGTAGTGCTTTCCATGCATCATTCTCTCATTTAACTGTGCCAAAACTTATTTACAACTTGGAATATTTCTCCCTGACATTTTTATACTTTTTTCCAGTCTTCATATCATCACATCACTGTAGAGAACATGGATGTCATAATTAGAAAAAAGACCAAATTTTTTGCAACTTGATAAATTCTCCCATCTCTCTTTTCCTTTTTCCTCCCAATCCTTCATTTAAAATAAAACAAAAGAAAACATCAAGTTGAGTAGCATGCTAAGTCTTTAGTCATTGAAGTACTAAATGTCATTTAGTCTTGGGTTTGTTACAGTTTCTAAAAACATACAACACATATGGTACTTTCTGATCTTGACAGATTTAATTCTGTGCAGTTTAAGAGAACATTTAAAAGCTCTGTGACTGAAAAAACATCAGTGTGATAATAGCTTTTTTTTTTCTGGATAAAGCATGAAAGGTTAGCTGCTACACAACTGTCACCACAGGAGATTATAAGATGCAGGTTAGAAAGGGTTAAATTTACAGGAAAATAATATTTTCTGTTACATTAGCATCACAAAATATGTATTTATACATGTACTGTACTTACTTATTTTAAAGGGAAATATATTTTCATCAAGTCTACTTGCCATCAGCAAAAAACTTTAGTATTGTATGTTAACCAACTCAAGTTAATATATGTACCCCTTTTGCACTGAATTTCCTTAGTTTCATTCACAAAAACCTGAAAAGGGGAAAAAGCATTCCTGTTTTATCTCAATTCAGCAATCACCACCCTACTTCCTAACTCTAAATTATAATATACGTTGCATTTCCAGCTGCCTTTGACCTAGCTGTGAATAGCTGAACTAAGTCTTTAATGCAGAGTCCCACCTGGTGATAGAACTTGCTATTGCTCTTTTAGATGTTCAGTTCTTCTTAAAAAATCTTTGGGGGGAGGGGGATGCCATAACCTGGTTTTAAATCCTGTTACCATCATACGAAGGCAGACTCATCAGGGAAAAAATATCTCTATTAACTGCCAAAAATGTATTTGCTAGAAATTCAGAATAAAGTATCTAGTTCTCAGTGCATTTTGCTTTCTGAGTTTTATGTTAAAACTAAATAAAGAAGAAAAATACTGTTTGCAAATACCCCAGAGTAAAGAATTTACTTTCCTGGTGCTGAATATGACTAAAACAGTATCATTGGAAGAGTGACCTACATGGTAGGTCACAGAATGGGAAAATGTTATCTTTTAAAACATATATATATATACACTGCTATATTTTAGTGGTAGAAGCCATGCAGAATATCATCTGGTGCAGTGTGACAAATCTGTCATTTCTAATTTTGTTGTTGTTGCTACTGTTTTAATGAGAGCTCCCATTAAAATTGCAAAATTTAACACTTTCATTTACCTTATGTCCAAATTTTTTCAACACTGACAGGCAAGAGATTCCATTCAAATTTAAAATACTTTGCAAAAAATTATCTTTTTCAAGGAAGGAGAAAACAACTTGATGGAGTTGAAATCTAGTACCTGTGGAAAAATCTACAGTACAACAGAAAGAAAAATTTTAAGGGAAGAGAGAGACAGCTTGAAAATAGACTTTATGGAAAGTTCCTTTAGGCCATGCACCATCAGCCAGACTCAGTTTAGTACCTTCTTGGCTCATCTAGCATATTGAATGATTCTCAATATATAGTCTCAGGTTTGTATTTTTATTTGGGCACAGCAGATGGCTAAATGTGGCCTTCAAATTAGAGGGGTAAAAATAGTCCACAACCTCTTAACTCTGTGTCTTTCAACCAGGAAGTCTTGTTTGATGATTTTGGGAAACCTTAAATGCATGTACAGTTCACCTAATGACAGGAAAGATGATAAGACCCAGGCCTATAAACAAATGTTAGTCTGAGTTGCCTTAGTGGCCATTAATTACTGTATACTTCAATTAGATCTCACAAATAAGTGAAAGTGACTAATATTTTCCTTAATCTGAACCTCAGCTTGTAATGTTTGCAGCGCTGCCTGTCAGACAGGCTTAGATTAATGGGTTGAACTCTAAAGGTCAGTAATAAGCCTGAGGGTACACTGAAAATCCTGACAGTAACGTTTGCCAGGTGTGACTTCTGGAGATGTCCTGCTATCACTTACTGACCAGTAGCCCATAGATAACAGGAACAGTAAGCCTTTCTCCATGAAACCCAGCTTATATGATAAGAAAATTTAAATTCCAGCACTTCCGGACAGCATGGTGTGCTCAGTCAATTCTGGGAATCCTTTGAAAATTTATGGAACTGTTCTTTTTTATATAGAGATCTCTGTGTGTGTGTGTGTGCACGCATTCATGTGCATGTGTATGTTTGTCTGTCTCCCCATCTTTTCTCCCCAGCATGACATCTCGCTAGTCTCAGTGGGACTATTGTTGCTCTAAAACATCCATTCAGCAGGAGTGAAACAGCTTGAAGCTATCCTTTGGGGGTTTGACTTGAAACAAGCTGGGGAAAAAACAGAAGTGGTATTCTGAGGAAGAGAATAACAGGTGTTGTTTATGCAATTGTGTAGAAAAAAGCAAAAACTTGGGAATTTTTGGAGAGTGAAAGTGGGAACAGTATAAGCTGGTAATGATTCAGGAAACATTTCTTTTAAGAGAATAGAAACAATTCTATACGGTTGATTAACATTTTAGTTTATTTTTCCCCCTGAAAAATTAAACTAAGTTTTTTCTCAATTTATTTTTCTCTTTTGACTTATTTTCCCTGTTGTTCATGTGTAACACAGCTTACTTAAATCTCTGGCTTTGAGCAGAGGGTGGTAGTGCTTCAGGTTGCCCTGAGGGAAGAAAAGACACCAGCAGAGTACAGTAATAGCATGCAGAGCACTTCTGGCTGCTCTGAATATATCTAGGACTTTACGATGCAGATTTCAGAAGCAGGGAACTGTTGGTGAGAAAAGCAGTTGGATGCAGTCAACTTGAGCTTCAAAGATAAATCGTTCAAGAGCAGGGTCATTACAGTCATGCTGTGAATTTGGGGCCTCCCAGTCCCTCCCTCACCACTCCCCAGGAAGATTTTAAGAGAGATTAGAAGTTTACAGCAGGATGAGAAGACAAAAAGCCACCCTATTCAGGGCAGCTCTGTGCAAGCTGGGTGCAGACACGTTGCCTTTTTTGCAGTTGCGAGATTGCAACCCTGATGTCTGCCTTCCCCTCCTCTGGCTCCCCATCAGTGACTGATCACTTTCAGCTGAAGCATCCAAGTATTCACTCATTTCCAGTGGTGAAAAAGTTTGCTTTCTTCAGTAATCACCTACACAGGCTCAGCTGCCTGTTTCTGCATTCACGTGAACATTATGTTGCCTGGGAAGCCTTTCTCTGGGGTTGGTTGTGTGTTGTAAATAGAGTGTGTTAAGAGTGAGCCAGTGTTGTATCCACAATGCTGAAGGCAGCCAGAAGGAATATGTACATAGAAAAAGAAAATACATGAATTAGATTAAAACTCCATTCTGCTAGTAGCAAACAATCTACTTCAGAGCACTGTAAGTTACAACAGCCACGGGCAAAAAGTAGCAGGAGAGAGCTGTAAATCAGGACTCTAGTTTGTAAAACTCACTGCAGTGAGGAAACTGAGGGTCTGTGGAGACAAAGTGTGGTTCAGTGAGTGCAGTCGGAAATAACGCCGTATTGGTTTCTGAAAATGGGATGAAACAAGCCTTTTCTAGCTGAAGTAAATAAAAGTTTTGTAAAAGCCAATAAATGCAATATATTGGTAAATACTTGCCAAAAAATGAAATTGTATGTCTAATCCTGACCACTTAAATTTAAAACTTTGTATTGAATTTGCCAATGTTAAGTAACTTTAAAGCAAAAAGAAATTACAAGCCTCAGAGCAGTTATTTTTCCCTCAGAAGTTTCTAGAAAGTTCTTCCTGTACATGACAATAAAGCCTTACAAAAACTGATAAAGCATCTCACCAACTAAGTTGTACAACATGCAGAGATAATAAATCATTGAATATTAGGGTGGCTGAGATTTTTTTCATCATATGTCACTGACAGTGCTGATTTGCCGCAAATATTTTTCATGATTTCTGTCAACTCCAAACATTAGGGAAATAAACTTTGAAAATTATCATAATGCCTTATTCTGAAATTGTTATTGAAAATGTCAGGTTTTATAGTTCAAAGTTATTTTGCTTGGAAATTAAGCTAATTGTAGCTGTAAAATATTGGCTTTTATTGAATCTTATGTTGTAGGCTTTTCATTTTAAAGTTTTCTGGTTTTCCCCCTGAATCATAAAATGGTTTGTCTGAAGTCTGGTTGGAGAAACTTTTTAATATCTTAAGCATACTCAGGGAGTTAAAAACACTCCGTCTCATTCTCCAAGCCATTATCACTTCAACCTCTTTTCTATTTGTGTATGATTCCTGGACAAGATCAGGCACCAAATGAAAAAAGAAACAATTCGGACAGTAATTATTGCAGTAGTAGATCACAGTTCTCTTTTTACTTCATTCGTTTAAATCCTATGGAAATAGGAGTGAAAGCCTTGCTTAAGCAAGGCAATATGGTATCAGACTCCTTATGATGTAAAATATGCAAGCCTTTAAACACATTCATGAACCCTTACCTAGCTGAATAATAATAGGCTAGCTGTGCAAAAATTGGATTCTTTGGTTCAGATCCTAAGGTTTCATTCAATTTTGTTCAGTTGTTATTGAAACAACTTCCTGTTGAAAGAAAAAAGATTTTATCATAGTTAAAAACTAAACTGGAACCTCTGAATTTGACCTGCCTCTGGTACTGTATACGATGCATTTCATGCAGTGCCTGAAGACTTCTACGTAATAATCAATGCTGATAAGAGTACTATGAGACCAAAATAGTCTGACCAAAAACTGGTCATAGTTATCAATGTCTGAAAAAATGCCTACTGACTTTTTTTTTTCTGTTTGTCAAAGTACCTCTATTTGCTTCCCAAAATATAGTTGTTTCCTGTGATTGATAAGTTCACTAGCTTTTAAGCTCATTTACATCCATCAGTTTTGTCTTTTTCCCCTCCCTGTTCAAAATCAGGAGCTGTCAGACTGAAATGTTCTTGCCAGACACAAATAGTGTCCCCAGGGGTGGCAGAAACCATTCTGAATCAGTAAGAAACAGATTTTAAAATGTTGCTTGTTGACACTGGTCACTCCACTTGCTTTACAGAAAATGTTGACATAGAGGGCAGACAATTATACAAACACTGTTCTTAATGTCTTCCTAAAAATCTTTCATTTTTTTTAGACAAAGCACTAGTACATTTGAGATGTTTCCAAGTAAAGTATAACAATGAAATCTATATGTTGATTCTTTACCGAACCAGAAATATTTCAGATGTTGTCTGCTGTTGAGCCTGATCCAAAGCCCATTAAGGCCAGGAACAGTTAAATTTTTTTCTTTAATGAGCTTTGTTTCATATCTGATACATGAGCAACAGTCATCCATATTCACTTTAAACTTATGGAATGCATGATCCCACATTACAGAACCAAGACCAGTTCTGTCTCGCCTGAAGCTGGTGGGAGTTGCGAAGTCTTCTGGACTGGGTCTTACTACTTTATCTCTAGAACAGGGGCTTAAGCAAGCAGAGTTTTGGAGGAAAGGAGGTTACCATAGAATCACTGTTTATTTGACTGTCTTATGTGTGGCTAGCCCCACAGTGTTTTTCTATTTCTGTATGTATTCTACATAAAATTAATGACTACTCGCATGTAGGTGTATGCACATTTCATTTAGAAAAGTCACATCTGTTTTATTAGACATAGATTGAAAAGCAAATCATTAAAATATTATTTCCCTAAGCATTTCAGTATTTTTTTTAATGTTAATATATGTGTTATTGGAGAAACTGCAGTACAAAGTGTGAAAATATTTATCTTTTGGATAAACAGCGTGGATATTGACTGGTCGTAATGAGGAAGTCCTGACATGTAAACAGTTTATGAAAAGTGACAGGTGTGCCCATTGCCTTACGTATTCAAACAACCTATTTTATTCCTACCCCCACCTCCTGCCCACCCAGCTGTCTGAGTGGCACTCTGAAAGGTTAGCTGCTTGTTTCACAGGTTTCCCAGGCTCAGCTGCTTTGTCTCAGTGGTGGCTTGGGGGAAACAGTGACAGTGGATGTGCAGGCTTCTGGCCAAAAGGGATTTCCAGATACTGTTGTGCCATAGGTGATCTCCAAAGCTAATTGGACTGCTGCTTCCTGATGCCATATGTGGTGGTTACCTATACCACAGGAGACAGGAGACCTGATTGGAATGAAACTGTGAAAGATTAGGGGACAGTAAATGCTACAGGACTTGTTGTTTATTGTTAACTGGCCAATGAATCATTAATAGGGTATTGGAAACAACCACTCTGGTACTCTACAGATACACAGAAGATAAAAATATGTGCCAATGACTGACTTCTGTATACAGAAAATTAATGTTGAGGTCTCTACTCTAAATGAGGAAGGGCTAGTATGACTTATCTCATGTATTTTTGTAAACAGAATTTTAAAACCACATAACTGTGATCAATTACTACTTGGCATGCACTAACTGCCATTATGTATATTAATATTTTTGTTGCTGTCTTTGTGGTTGTCATCATTATCAACGTCATTATTTTATAAAATAAAACTGCAGTTTTCTGGCAATTGGATTGGCAGTCTGGCTGCACGTGGTAACAGTTTTACTCTTCAACATGTGTGTTATGGTGTAGAAAGGGAAGCAAAAGGCAGGTTAAAAATAATAAATTTGTGTTATTCGATATGTTATATTTTCTAAAGTGTCTTCACAGTATTCGACACCATTCAGAAGGAAAACTTCAAAACAGATTGATTTCTGAGTCAATTGCAAGATGAGGATTTCTGTAGTATGCTCCTATGTAACAAATTTTTACAAAAAAACCCACTAAAGTTTAAGCAGAATCTCAAAAAAAATATAATGATAATCATACAATGGTACAATCATAGAATACTAGAATCATAGGTTGGTTTGGGTGGGAAGGGACCTTAAAGATCATTTAGTTCCAACCCCCCTGCCATGGCCAGGGACACCTTCCGCTGGACCAGGTTGCTCAAAGCCCCATCCACCCTGGCTTTAAACATACAAAGTTTAAACCCCCAACAAATATTTTTTTCATAATTCTTGTGTTTTAAATAGTAATGATTATCTAAAATCTTAATGTTCACATATGTTTAGGAATTTTAATATAAAATATTATTTAGCAGCTTAGACTAATTTTTATTTTCATTCCCTTACATACGTTACATGAAGTGGTGCCTTACTGTAAGAGTATAGTCACCTTTCCTAACATTGTTGGCACAGCAGATTTTCTCACCAATGTCTGCTTTTTCTGGTTTATTGTTATTGCTAAACTAGAAGGCTAGCAAAATGCCAGGAAATTAAAAATACCTCTTGACGTATCTATTAGATATTAAACATCTTTAGGGAGTGATTAAATCACACTGAACTTTACATTATTTATAAGATCCTTATGCTTAAACTAAATTCTAAGAGTACACTTGGATTAAAGTGATAGTGGGTTGGGACTCAAGTGACAGCAGCTCACTCTAGTTCAGTAAACTGCAATATGTGATATACTTTTACTGGTAAAAACAGTGTAGATCTAGCATTATTTGAAATCCCTCTCCTATTTCTTGTCCCTATTCAAGAATATTTTATTCTTTATATGTTAATTGCTGTTTGAGATAGTTAAACTTCTTCTGAGAGATATAACCGCCCATCTGGATGGCATCACGTTACTTCACTTATTTTTAACAACTTGTTTTCAGGTTTTTTTCCCTCCTTCTCCCATTTAATTAATTTTTTCTTACTCTTTCTGCAAGGTCAATGGTTTTATTTGATAAATTTTATGTAAGCTTGTTTAATACAGAAATTCTCCCTTGCATTTGAACCGATGAATTTGATAAAGAATATGATTGCATAAGATTTACTATTTGTCTGTGGGTGTGTCATAATTAAAATAATGTTGTGCTCCTAGCAGTAAAATAGGTAAAACTCCCATTCCATGTATTATATCTGTAGTTCTTCAGTACTGGAGTTATCTATGCATTTTAATAACTACTTTCATTAAGCACTTTTTTTTTTGTTTAACTTAAGGCCAGAATAAAAACCTACCCCAGAAGCTGTTCTGGTGAATGGCCTTGTTCACAACAACTAAAAAAGTTGGAATCTGGATGTAAAATCTAAAGATCTAGTATTTACTGGGAAAATAACATATATTTATACTACTTTAAAAATATAAACAATACTAAAAACTACACAAGTTAAAAAACAGGTAACTTAAAATCCTACATAGAAAGTGTTCTCAGAATAAATCCTGAGGATTCAAATCTCTCAAGTATTGTCCATTTCAAGTGAGTCAGAATCTCATGTACATCTCAAATTAAATATCACATATTAGTAATGTAAATGGTCATATAAGATGGAGTGTTTCAGGTCTAGAAGCTGCACACAATCTTGCATTATACTATTCTGTACCTTATCTAAGATGCCCTTACAATGTGTAGGACATATTACCAGACACTGGGGCAGCTATATCATTATGAGACACAATTGCTGTGAAAATAGCCAAAGTGGTATATGAGCAGAGGAATAGCTGAAAAGTTCATAATATCTGTAATAAACCAAACTTGTACTTGATTTTCCAGCTAGTGCTGTGCTATTATAAACTGTGAGTAGACACAGGAAACCAGAAATCCTTATATCAGGCATTCAAGAGATGCATAGTAACTACTTGTTGAAATCTCTGCCAATATATTTATTTATCTATTTATTTATTTATTGTATGCATATTACCCATATAATTTTTCCATTTTATTCAAGTTGAAGAATATATTCTCTGTCTAATCTCAAATCATTTGTTGAAGACAACTCTCATGGTCCCCTTCTGATGACTGGGAGTTTTTTTCTTTCACTTCTCCATTAAATTAGATGCTTTAATGTTTATTACACTGCTACATTTTCATTGTTTTGATTTATAAGAGGTTTTGGTTGGTTTGTTGGTTTTCCTTCTAAGATCATCTTACTTCCAAGGCAATTTGCCAGTGACAGACTTACTGGTCTGATCTACCAGAGACTAGACTTCTACACTACCCTAGGCTATCCCATTCTGGAGTGGACTTCCTGCATCCCACTGCAAAACTCTTGGAGCAAACTCTTAGTGTGTATCCCATGACACTTTTTGTCTGCTTACCTGCATATCCTATAGGTTGCCATGCATATACACATCATTGAGAAATGCTCAATAAAAATACATCCTGTTAATAAGTAGTCCCTCCGTAAGAGGTACTGTTGCCCTACACATCAGGACCGCTTGGTGAAATAACAGGCTTCTTACCACTGTGATCTGTTCATAGCTGCTTGAGTTTCAGACATTTTTACAGACATCTCATTTCTGTTGGGGACCATCTTCTGTAAGAGACACTTATCAGAAGTCATTTAAATCAAAATTCTGTCAGAGATGTAACTTACTACTTCAGACTGTTGATGTTTCCCTTGGCTATACTCTATGCTGGTCACCTTGTGTTGGAAAGATTGTAGCACCCAGAAATCAGTTCCCACAGTCTGAAAATTGTGGTGTTATGCAACTGGGAAGATCTTGTGAATGCACAAGTTTTGCACAATGTGAAAAATTCACACTGTTATTTTCCCAAGATGCCAAGTCTTCAGCAGTACCATCAGTCTCCTCCTTCTCTCCCTCCTTTTCTCCTCAACTGATTCCTACCTCAGACTTTTTCAGGGTCTGGCATCTCCCCAGTACTAGCAGAGCAAGAGGGTGGAAAGGATAAGGTGGGCAATGGGACTATAGATTTTTACACTCACAATCATGTAACACATCATGTTTACTTCCAAAACACATTTAATTTACATTTTTAAAAGCCTTACCAGAAGCAAATACACTGTAATTTAAAAAAATCTTAACTGTGAGTCTATTTTGAGGCACGCTGTGCTGCTGAAGTGGACAATTTTTTCAGCTAGTTGCTATTCTCCAGCTGGAGCTGCAAATACACAAAAATCTCCTGCTGAAAAGCTGAAGTGTACCTCAAATGCAAGATGATACTCCATCAGAAGTGTCAGACTTATTGAATTTGTAGTGGCAAAAAAAAAATTGGGAAGAGGACGAGTGTCCTGGGTTTGGCCAGGACAGGGTTAATTTTCACTAGAATCCAGGAAGGTACATAGCCAGGTCGGCTGACCCCACCTGGCCAAACAGAGCAGGGTATTCCGTACCCTGTGACGTCATGCTGGGTTCTGGTGGGGGGGAGCTGGGTGGCGGGAACTCACTCGCGGCTCGGGAGTGCGCGGTGCCAGTCCGGTCCGAGAGAGCAGAGCGGCTCTGTTCTGTGGGCGCTGTTCTGCTGGTTTGTTTTGTGTATTCACCTTTTCTGTATCATTGTTATTCCTGTTCCCTTTGTTTGCTGTTCTGTTAAACTGCCCTTATCCCGACCCATCAGTTTCTGCCTGTTTCTTTCTATTCTCCTC
>Ga0181612_155129_pt1 | contig 10725 bp, 5 predicted proteins | sample HoacroProtozoa21_FD_119630 | JGI IMG/M metagenome (GOLD analysis project Ga0181612, IMG submission 119630) | Hoatzin crop microbial communities from Cojedes, Venezuel. Combined Assembly of Gp0051906, Gp0051904, Gp0051908 | reverse complement strand
CGGAGCCCTGGAACAGGCTTCCCAGGGAGGTTGTGGAGTCTCCTTCTCTGGAGATAATTCAAGACCTGCTTGGACAAGGTCCTGTGCAGCCTACTGTAGGTGACCCTGCTTCGGCAGGAGGGTTGGACTAGATAACCCACAGAGGTCCCTTCCAACCCCTACCATTCTGTGTGATTCTGTGATTTACAATGCAATTTAAACCAACAGCTGCTGCTAATGCAGTAAAACATGGATATAAGCTCCTTTTGCCTTTGTATCTCTCTCCTCCACTTCTAAACCTCCTCTTTTTCACACCTGCCAAAAATCAATAGAAACCAACTTAATAGAAAAAAAACAAATATGTAAGAATAAGTACTCTAAAAAACTGTTTTCTTACCATCTTTATATCAATAATGCCATTTAGATTCTTTGTTTTTATGTGTTTATGAAAATTTAGCCAAATTGTCTATACATTAAGCATCTAAGCACCAACACAAAACAATAAAGTATCTTTGGGGTTTGGTATATGAGGTTTCACTAAATACTTAAAATGTTCATAGAAGTGAATAAAAAATCAGCATTACGTCCAAAAGGTTCAAAGACATCCACTCAATTTGACAATGAAACAACATTTAAGAAGAAACTGTGGACAACATAGATTATGAGGATTGTCCACTCTGGTGTGGGGCTGCTTCTGTGGATCCAAAGCCTTCCAAGCAAAGCCAGTGATAATATCTCATGGAAAAAAAAAAATATCACACCACAGAAGGACTGTATCTGAATGGAGACAACAAGACTGTGGAAGAGTTATTCTGACCAATCTCAAAAGACTTCACAACTCTTCTGAGTATGGTAACTTCACAACACAGTTGTTTTATTATACATAAACTAATTATAATGTTTCTAACCTTCTTTGGCCAGCAAGGCAAGAGAGAAGTTTCAAGCAAACAAAACCAAACAAGACAGGTGGAAGAGTGGAAAGAAATTCTGAACTGAGAAATAATCTGTAATTAATAAGGTAAGGGCAATTATTTGGAAATTCCCCTGGCTTGAAAGACTCTCATCTCCTGTATGAAATGCAGGAAGAAACAAATATATGAACTTTGCTAGCTCCGTATACAGATGACTCACTTCAGAATCACACAACTATGGCATTAGGATGTGTGTTACTATTAATGCTCTCTATGCAAATACTTAAAAATTTCCTGAGGCAGAAAGCTGTAAAAAACAGAGCCCAGTAATAACAAGCTACACTGTACAGATACATTATGCAATGTCTTAAAACTCTCTCAGACACACAACCACCCACACAATTTTAAATTCTTTTTAAAAACTACATCACAGATTTCTTTTAGCAGGAATGCAACCTTGTTTTACAGATGAGTTGGTGAGGATTGCAAAATTACATTAAAAAGACTTTATAAGAAAGAAAGACTTATTTTATACTTTATATGCTTTATAATACATTTTTATATGCGTTATAAAGGATCTTTTCCTATTTGACTTCTCTTTTTCAAACCAGCAGCATACCAATCCTCAACAATACTGTTCTAGAGAAAAAACACTAAACTTCTGAAATAAAAAAGAGTTGGCGTCTTTTACTATTACTGACATTGACCTTACAGGAGCACAAGGGCCTGCCACAAGAAGGCAATGCAAGTATCCCATGAACATGAGTAACTGATTAATTTCACAGCACCTCTTGAATATAGCTCTCCACTTCATTATGAGGTGCTTCAAGTTTTATTACTTCATATTTTACATTATTTTTTCTGCTATAAGATAAAAAGTTATTTGGCAAGCCACCTACTTTGATCAAATTATCTGATTTAAGAGAAAAAGCAAATGATAATTGAATATGAAATTCTTTGGCAACAAAATGTCCTGTGTGCATAAACACACTGGATTTCTTGATAGCATTATTTACATTAATGTCTGTTCTTATACAATAGCAACTATTTGCTTGTTATTTTTTCTTTGTAATTTTTTAAGCACCTCTTATCCTGGCGTCTGAAAATTACTGGCATAAATTAAAACACAGTTACATCAGAATTTCAACCACAGATTTTTTCTGAGCTAAGCAAAACAAAAAGCAACAACAGCAGCAGCAAAATGAGAGTTTGTAAAATTCCATCATATATGCAAACAATACTAATGCTTCTCAAAACTCTCTACGTAGAGGTTTCTTGTAGTTTCATGTATGTTTATTTTGCACCTCTATAAACTAGCCATGCTGAATACAGCACAGAGACTGAACCAATTTACATAAAACTAAAATGTCTCTATGGCTCAGTCAGGGCATCGTAGAAGTGATGTACAAAATTTTAATTAGAAACAGTGCAGTACAGCCAGCTAGATTCTCATTTAAAATTTTCCAGCACACAGAGACAGATGTATTAGGAACACAACTACTTGGGACAGAAGCACAACCAACATAACACTAAGGAACTTGATGGCTTCCCTAACTTTCACGAAGACCAGTCGTGCCTCTGAGTATCCACCGTCAAGGACAGAAAGGCATCATTCCTCATTCAAATGTGCAACAGTCCTCCAACAGACTGACCCTGAGGATCTGTAGATCCCAAAGGGTTATTTTGGATTGCTAATCTATTTGCCTGGAAACTGGGATCATTTGTTTTAGTTGGCAACACAAGACCTAGAGATAATGAACTTCTTTAATGAATATTTAGATATATGTGTGTATATACACACACACACATACATTCTCTTCCTCTGCAAAAGGTCTAGATTACCAACCTTCCTCAAGTGATCTGTTTAATAATTTTCTAGAAGTTTGCTCAACTTTCCTGAAATTAAAATCTTAAAAGACATGCAATGAGTAGATCAAACAGGACTTGCTCAGTTTTGAAGTTACATGAGAATCGGATGATAACTAGGTTCAAATTTATAAGAGTGAAACATCCTGCTAAGATTTACAATACTGAAGTGAATTTCATCCTACAAGAGATCACTGGTTTCAGTAAGACTGCACTTAGCAGTGTAAATTTCTACATGCATAATTTCTGCAACACCTATTCCTCACATGGAAGCCAAAGAAAAGCCATATTTTACGTAATTTCCATTCAAACCCAAAGAAAATGATAGTAAAATTTTTGTAAATAAAGAACATGATTAGTCATCCACATATAATGCTGTGTAACTCAGGTGGGGCAGAACTCTTTCATGGTGGCTGAAGTCTACCTTCTTCAGATGTCTGACTCCTTTGAAAAGAATGTTTGCCTCTGCGTTGTATTCATAGATCTTTGTGCATTCCACAAATCAGAATGAAAATCTATTTAGCCAAATGGTCCAAAGACAGAGGAACTGGCATAACACTTACAAAACGATATCCACTACATTGTTGGAGGGTCTTTTGATAGGCATTGAAACTCCACAGCACAGACACCTTCTTTTAGAGTAACAAACAAGAAAAAAAAATCAAACACCATACACCACAGCTATCACCAAATTACACTCAACAAAATTCTAGTTCCATCTTCTGCACTGCAGGCAGTTTTCCAATCTTTTCAACCAAAGACACTTTTCTGATATACCCTTGCTTTGAAGTATCTGTATATTTTATGGATGAAACCCAGGAATCCAAGGGAAAGAGAATGAACATGAAACCCATAGAATGGCTAGCTAGAAATTTCTGGAAATGGTACTCCTTAAACTGTAACATCCAAATAAGCACAGTTGATTTTGAGCCATGACCAATAAGCATGGTAAATAATGCTACGTTCCAGAACCTAACCCGTATCTTTATTCTTTGTCTTTGAAGAAAACTGTATTCCGTCTTCTCCAGGAATACAAAAAACAGAGGATCCTTTCAAAGGTGAGGCTGGCCCTGCTCACCATCCTACCCCTTCCTTCCCCTTTGCTCACAGCATTGCCCGGCCCCATTTGCTACCTCCCAGCCGCAGTGTCCTGCCTCTTCCCCCAGCACAGCGGCTGGCACTCTGCACGTCACCTTTACGGTGACGGACCAGTCAGCAAAGTGGCCTCTGGACACTTTTCAGTATTTTCTGTGTATGTTCACAAAGAACCTAGGAATTTTTTCTTTTAGTGAACAGCTTCAAATTCACTCTTTTGCACCTGTAAACAAAAGTCAGCTTGAAAGGACTAAGAAAAACAAGTCTAATAATGCAAAGATAAAAATTTAAACAGATTTATTTTCAGGATATTTTAACTGAGTATAGCTCAGGGCCAGGAAAAGTAAGAGATGTGCAAATGTGCGTGTCCTGTTAATAAAAAACACCAGGCAGCCTTTTTAATAATAAGATCACATCACTGTCTTACGATGTCAGAGAACAGAAAACCCTAAGGCCGCATCTTTTCACAGATAAGTACAAACTGCTCCGAGCAACTACTGTTAATTAATGTTACTAATTAAAAGTCTAGACAGGCCAGACCTCTCGCCCTAAAATGTTCTTGCCAAACAGTTAATACCTGCAGACTTCAATCTTGGTGATGGTCTAGTAACACTTGACAAGTTGTCCTGAATACGGCACTTAGAGCTTGTTGAAGCTTTGTGTTAACTTTGCACCTGCACTGGGCCCCCAGGCTCCAGGAGGCCATGTGGATCAAGTGCTCCTATAACCGGGGTTAGTCATCTGTATCAGAATCACAGCAGACTCCCTCCTAACAAAGTCTCTTTTTTGTTGTTAATTAAGACAGTACCAAAAAAATAAAGTTACTTATTCAGTCATGAGGGCTGAATGCTCCCAGTAGGTAGTCTTTTCACAATTCAATTTCCCTGATGGGACTCGAAGAGGAAATGAAACAACAAATTGTACTCCTGATCATCTAAGCAGAAGCTGCAATTCCACAGGGAGTCCTCCTATGTCAATTAGTTCATCATGCTAACAGAATAGCAATCCAGAAACCAGTGTCCCACCAACAAAGGTTTGAAAAAGGGAAGTTCAATGCCCAGTTGTAAGGCAGTCTCCAGTAGATATTATTGTTAGGTTCAGTAAAAGCACATTTACTGAGTATAAAAGTAGGGCAGCGGTACCGAAGCGCCAGGGGGATATTCCCGTACTGCTAGATTCATTCACATGAATGCAGCAGAAGCAGTCCACCTTTGTAAGATCTCTAATGAACGCTCCTTGTACAAAAGAACTTCATCTCCTCAAAACGTTTCCTTCTTAAATTAGTTGCTGAAGAGGTAAGTACCTTTAAGCAAGCATTTTTCTCAAAAGTCAAAGTGCAATGCTGCACCTGTTGTTTTCTTTTCTTTTCTTTTCTTTTAAAGCGTCTTGATGTTCTGAAACCTTAGTATTATTACATGTTCTGTGCTTATTGCATAGTATTATTTTACATATATGTGGCAAAAATAATTAACAGGACTGTTTTCTTACAATGCCATCCAATAAAACTGTAATGTAATACACAACATTTAAATTTCATTTTTAAAGCAGCACTTAGAGCAAACATATGGACCTGTTGTGTTTTTCCTTTAATGTTATAAAAATTGCAAGCACTGGTTTTGATGCCAGAAGAATACTTTCCAAAAGAAAAGATGATCTCATAGACTGTTCAAACTCCAAATTTTCACCTACAGTCCTGTGAATGTCACCAAAAGATTCAAGTACCCATTTTATTTTCTTAACCTATAGAATCTGCATTACAGAACTCATTTTTACTAACCTTGCAGTGGGACTCTGGGATTAACAATACTTATGAGTTTGGGAACAGAAAAGACTAAAAATTCCAGGCAGCTGTACACTTTCCATCTGTATATATTGATGTAAAATAGTTGTTTTACTCAAACAGGTCAAATATAAGGTAGTTAAAGCAGCAGATTGTTATCAGTCTTGTCAGGTTTATAAGTACTGCATTTCCTCCTGCAAAGCCACTTTACATATTCCAAGAGTTTGCAAAAATAATTTAAAAATTACTTTGACACTTTTTTCCTATACACTGGTCACAGTTGTAAACAAGGAAGTTAGGTAAAGAAAAGCGGATTATTTGGTTCTAGTTTACTTAATTGCTATCTGCTACTGCAGTATTAGACCTTGGTGGTTTACTTACAGAACTCCCCACTGACAAAAGATAGCGCTGCATAATGACTACACAAACGCACTTCAAGAGCACATCTTGAAAGCTGTTTTTGTAAAACGCCTTCTGGCTGCAATATTTGAATGTACTGTATGCTGACAGTCAGTAGGGACAACAACACAGATGTGCTTTGTTTGGCTCCTAATGGGTTCAATCCCAAAGAGCACTAAAAAGAGAGAGAGGGAAGAAAATTTAAGCTTCACCTTTTTACAAACTCTAACCATGCACTCTTTCTCTTGCCATGTGGGTTGAAACAGAATGGAACAATAATACAGTCTATTTATGAGAGAATGCATTCTTGTTTCTTTTGAAAGAACGATTAAAGTCACGATGTCTATTCACAGAAAATTATCTTTAGATTATTATATTTAATTTTACAGCCTTAAGAATAGATTTAATTTAATTTTAATTTAATTTTAATTTAAAAGCATGCACTGAAATGTTTAATTGAAGACTATTTGTGTTTTCTGTCTAGAAATAACACTTTAATTGTTTATCAGTCCTGTAGAGGTTTTAGAATTTCTGTTTCATTTAATTAGCCTGCTGTAATTTAAAAAGCCATTATTTACTTTCAGCATCTTGAAATAATTTGAGCTTTCCTACAGAGCAAATACATGACACTGTTAAAACAAATTAACAGAAGATGATCCATCTTAAACTCAGCACTAGCAGTTAGAGTATTAATAGTAATGCTGTTGCCCATAAGATTGTCATATAGAAAATATCAAAGCAGCATCTTCACACACAACAATCTCATTTTACTCTGGAAATCTGCTTTTTGATCCAAACACAACCAGAATATCACCACACACAGTTGATACAGCTGTTCTGATACAAAACTGAAACTAGACAAGAAGATAACCTAACGGGAGCAACCATTAACGATCACGTTCCATGAAAACCTGATCTCTGTGAAGACATCTGTTGTTTAGAACAACTCTTACCTCTCAAAGAGGAAATGCTGCTGACTTTAATCCCTTCGTAGGGTGCTCTGGCAGGAGGATCTGTGTGACAGTGTGCACAAGATAATAAGCAGAACATAAACCTGAGCTAGACTACAAGGTTAGCTCCTAAACTTGCAACAACTTATTTTATGTTCCTAGCCACAATGCTCTGCTGTCAACTGTAAGAGACTGTGTCAGGTGGCACTGAGAATACAAGCCAGTAGTGCCTCACGTGGATCAACAGAGAGTATGTAAATACAAGACAAACATCATCATCACAGTCATAAAGTTTTCCAGATGCCAGTGAAGAAGCAGAATTGATGCCACAGAAACTGGTGTGAAACATCTTGCTAATAGCAGGTTATACCAGTAATTCATATCAGATAATGGTTTAGTTTACACGCATAAATATTGAACTCTGATCTTTCATCATACACTGCTGTAGAAAGGATGGCAACCTTAGGCTGATTACATTCATTCTGACAGAACCAGTTCTTCTCTTCAACTAAAAAATAAAAAAATGAGTACACAAAACCACAAGTTCTCTTCTCTACTAATTCTCTTAAATTTTCCTAGGAGGAGGAGGAGAAGAGATTCCAGAAATTATAAAAAGGCTGCTCTCCCTATTATAAGAACACACAAGTGTCCTTTACAACTGATGATACTTCCGTATGACAGCTGCCAAGGGCACTAATTATTGCCCTATATTCTTCACATTTGTGTGCCTATTAACAACTATTAGCTCACCAAACTTCAGATGATTGCTTTATTTCTATCTACAATAGATTCCATGCTTAAAAGGTTGGTCTCAGAACCACTCAAACAATGGTTTGAAAACATCTCTCATAAATTTCAGACCATCATTCAATTGCATTTGGCATTGTATTAAATGATAGTTAAACCATGCAAGTGGATAGATAGTTGCTCTAAATGACAAGACAATCATATGATGTTGGCTACTTAATTAGAAAATGCTTTGGGTCCTAGATTCTCTGCAGTTTAACAATGACCACAGTTTCACCTGACTGTGGATTTTAAATTCAGAGAAACTGTATATAAAAAATGCAAACATAATGAATGCCCCCATCAATGGACTTCTCTTGAAAACAGTTCTTGTCAAAACATCCTGTCTGATGGACTCATCAGATCAGCTGACAAAGATAACAGCATTAATACAAGAGACTTCTGTAAACTCTGTGTAACGCAGGCAGTGATATTACTTTGACCTGGAGCATAAAAGAAACTCTTCTGCAAATACACTATTTCTGGTTCCAACATTTCTAAATATTGTGTTGAAGAAAAGGAAAAGAGAAAACTAAATTAAATGAGATCTAGAAAGCAGGCTCCATCACGACAATACTTCAGATGTTCAAATTGTGTCCTCAACAGAAGTTCTGAAGGTTAATTGAACACTGACACTGTGAAAAATTTAAAAGATCCAATACTTAGAATCTGAAGATAGATAACCCATAGAAAGCAAGGTACATTTTTAACAGTAAGCAATAAAGAGAAACCAGAAAACCTACTGGGGAGAAAGCAGCTTTTCACGAAGTCTTCACATGAACAAAGCTTCTGTTTTTATAAAATTTTATTTAACATCCATTTGAAAACACGCTGAGAACCACTTAGGTACTTAACAACACTCTACTAGCTGATTCCAAGAATTTATGTTTCTTGCCTAAAACGTCCAGTAAAATTGCCTTGTATAAACAATCAGCAATGAAAAATGCAATCAACTCCAAAAAAATGTAAGCATTATGCAAAAATGTATTATTTATCATGTTTATTAATTTTTGGAGAAACGAGGCTACTGCGATTTCACTTGGTCGTCTCAGCTCTTCTCTGTTTTCCTGTCTGATACATGTCTGTATCACACAATATTCCTATTGTTCACATCAGTCATTTCATGCATCAAGAATATTGTGATGGTTCTTGGAGGAGTCAGTACATTATACAGATTTACTTTAAGAAAGGACTGAAACATTGACATAAATGATAGCTTGGAATACAGATATTATTTTATAATATAATATGGAAAATATCTGCCTTTGTTACATCATTATCATGCTACTAATGTCTGAAAAATAAATTTCAACAAAGGAGCCAGAATTAGAAATATTTTTTGATTTATATTGGTATTTTCAATTTTGAGCCAAAAATACCTCCACAACATTAGGTGTGTTAGAGTAGAAGCAGAAGAGAAGCAAAAAACAATGTAAAACCTCAATTTAATCTACACTTTCTGTAGATATCAATGAAGCAGAGTAACAACTGATGTCCTTTTTATGATTTCAGTGCAAATAATCTGGGCCACTGGATATGTCACAGGCAAATTTCTCAGGTCTTCCTCATGCCCATCTCAAACTGGATTTATACAGTCTACCTGCAGTCAATGATACAAATAAGCAGCCACATAATGTGGACCCTTGCAATCTCCAGCTAGATTTACCATATGGAATTGCTAGAGCCTCCCTTCTCCTTGATTTTCATATACATACTTGTATTTTCCTTTTCCCTACAATATAATCAGAATTCTATTAAAAGAATGCAGATTATTACTTTTCAGAGGCACCCACACTGCCTTTCAGGAAAGGCACCAGTGAATTTATCCAAAACTTTTTACAATATATTTTTAAAGATCCAGAAGAAAAAGGAAAGAAATCTAATACTAAGTGTTTGACTTTGATTTTACTTTAAAAAGAGTTAGAGCAAAACACTAACCACTAACACTAAGTAGTGTTTTAACACAGAAGTGTCAAAATACTTTTAGAATTCAGAAATGTTTGTGGGTGAAGAATTGCTGAACAGAACACTACACTAGTTCTTTTATTCTATGCATAAGTATCCCCTGCAGTGTCATAGCAACTTTTTGATGTATTTTTCAAACGGTTTTTCAACTCAACCTACCAGGTGGTTTTAGCAACTCAAATTCATGTGCTGAAGCCGTGTGCCAAAAGTTATCAAAGAATGCATGGCATGCATCCTAATATTCCTACTGTGCGATCAGTCTGTTTTTATATTTGTGTGCATATGTATGTGTATTTTCATATTCATGGTCCAAATCTTGTGACACTGCAAACGAAATGGTGTAGTATTTTACTATGTTTATGTACATAGCAGTGTCTCACCAACTGAAGCTTTTCAAGGCAAAACATTAACTGAATTCATCAGAATAGTCTGAAAAGCAGGCTTTACAGTTTCTACTGGTCTAATAATAATGCGTTTTCCAAAAGAGATGTAAAGTTTGGTTTAACTATAAAACAGTTCATGTAGTTAAACGGAATAATTGTCTCAGGTTTCTGTTTCCACACCATGGGAGGTGTGACTAAGTTAAATATTTATTTACTTCAGGTCGGTGATACATTGAGAAAACTACCAGCAGACATGAGTATTTATGTACAGAAATTACAGGAGATTCTCTAACTCTGTCTGGCTTTTCTTCCCATCATGAAATGGAAAACTGGCAGACAAAAAATCCTAAACTGCTTTTCCTCCATTATGAGAAGCGGCTGGAAGATTATCTCTGCTCTCTAGTTTTAGACAGTCTGTTCTTAAACAGAAAAAAAAGTTTTGATCTTTTCAGCCTCACCTCCATCTCAGGAAAGGTGATGGAGCAGCTTATCCTGGAGGCCATCATGAAGCAAGTGGAAGAAAAGAAGGTTATCAGGAGTAGTCAGCATGGATTCACCAAGGGGAAATCATGCCTGACCAATCTGATAGCTTTCTACGATGACATGACTGG
>Ga0181612_150964_pt1 | contig 10725 bp, 8 predicted proteins | sample HoacroProtozoa21_FD_119630 | JGI IMG/M metagenome (GOLD analysis project Ga0181612, IMG submission 119630) | Hoatzin crop microbial communities from Cojedes, Venezuel. Combined Assembly of Gp0051906, Gp0051904, Gp0051908 | reverse complement strand
CGATGCCAGTTCTGGGTGCTGGCGTGGAAGGTTTCTTCATCCAAGCAGCTTTGATCACGGTTGCAGAATTTACAATGCATTGTAGGATGCTAGACCACACACTCTTCACATTTGAGGTCTACCAGCATCACCCTAGATCTGCCCCCTCTTCTCCGCAGTGGACTGCTAGCTGTCACAGGGGTGTGCCATGTACAGCCACAGGCCTGCAACCTGCGCAATGTAAAGACAAAGCAACAGGGAATAAAATTTTTCAGTGTAACACAAGAAACAGGCTATTGCAGGGTCCCTGCACCTTGTTTCCCTGACTACAGTGTCAGCCATCTCAGGAGAATCCCCTGCAACGCATTCTTAGCGGCACTTCTGAAATGATGTGTCTGTAGAACTACAAACTGGTTCAGATCACTCTAAAGCCCCCTTAGTGGTTAGTGCTGTGGGACATTAGTTCTGGATGACTAATTATTTGGTTTAAAAACAGGTCTTTTGTTTCTTGGGCTATAAAGACAACATGACCATTTTCTGTACTTTTGACCCCAGGGAACGAAAAGCCACAGATAATAGAATTAAACCCTCATTTCACTTGAGATAATATTTGTGCAAGCTCCCTTAGTAAAATGTCATGTACACTGCCAAGTCTGCAGGTTATCACTTCCACAGTTTGAGTGTTTGGAGACAGGGCTTGGAAGTAGGGGGTATTTGGGAGAAAGCTCTGAGAATTATAAGAGCTGTAACTGTAGAACTTTTTTCCTACTCAGCCCAATGTTTCCTTCAAGACTTGAGCTCAGACAAAATAATGGTTAGGATATTTTTTATTGGTCCAACACAAAAACATTATATAAGGTTTCAAGGCCACACAGATTATTTTCCCCCTTTTAGAAGGCTCTCTAGACTTTACAGGGAGAAGAATCAGCACATGCAACTGCGATTCCAATTGTGCTGCTCTTTCAAGGGTTTATTTTAAAATTCTAAGCACCATGAAGCAAGAGTGCAAGTCCTCCCCATCAGCACTCAGAGCTTTTTCCTTATAACCCTGAAATCACACCAACAATAATAAAGCTTCTCGGCCAAGTGTTAGTTTGAGACATGTCATTCCATTCCAGGGAAGAAATGAGCTCTCTCTCCTTCCCTTTTCCTGCTGCAGTCCTGTTGTGTTTGGATGCCCATATGGTTTCAGGTAACCAGGATCAGACTCTCCCACAACTTGGAAGTTAATCCTTCCATTGCCTTCTCCCTTCCCCATCATGTTATCTTTCTTAAAACAGTATTGCTTTGTAAATCGCAGCACACATTCTGCAAAAAAACACTAGTAAAGAGAGAATTTCAAACTCCCTCCAACATAGGTAGCACTCTAAGCAAGCTGGGCAATCTGGTAATACAGAGTTTTGTAGACTTGTTTGACTTCTCCATAAGGAAAAGGGAGTTAAGAAACTTAACTTCAAAACGTACAAGTCCATTCTTTAAAGTAGTACTACTTAACTGCAGAACACAGCTCCAGCCTTTCCTGTGAAGGAATTGAATCTACCAGTTCTCTACTATGCCCATCCTCTATCAAATTTGAATACACTTTTTTAGAGTATGCATGTTCATTCAGTAAACATACCACAGTATAATGTCTTCCTTAATTCACAGCTTCCCATTGTTTCTGCTTTATTTTATCTCCATGCAGCAATTATAGAGGCAAACCACTGGACTGCTGTGTCTTCATATACAAAGCTGGCTTTTGTAAGAAGGCCAGAGAAGGGTGCTGGAGCCAGCAGAGGGAAAATAAGAAACAAAGAAAATATCAGCTTTGTTTTGTGCCATGTGCTTTGGTGTCTTGTTACAGAATAATCAGCCTGCAGTGGAAATTGGAGTCTCCATGCGATGCCACCACTAAGACATGACACAGCATGCAGGTGGTGTTTAACTAGGGCATATGCATATATGGATCCTCTTTCATTCAGCATCCTTCTCACAGATTGGCTTCTGCTTTGAGCAGCTCCAGAATGTTTGTCTGAAATACTTTTCCAAAAGCACCGAGAAAGCTGAGCTGTAAGTAAGCTCTGGCAACAAAATGGACGAGGGAGAGATGAAGAAAATTTGGAGAAGGCAATTAAAGCAATCTATATTGTTATGACTAAGCTGCAGAATTCTGGGATTGGAGCAACATGAAAAATACTGGAAGTGGAAAGATCCTGAAGTAATGCTGCTTAGGTCCTCTTGGCATTTATTATGCTTCTGGTGGAGGCCAGTTCAGTATTACCTGACAAAAAGCAAGATGACCTTGCATACAGGAGACTGGCTTTGCTGCTCATGGCCAAGTCACAATTGGAAGCACAACCCAAAAGTGACCAGGAACTAACTTTTATTCATTTCCACAGGAGATGGGCACTTGTCAGTCAAGACAGGCAAAGCCCCAGCTCTTGGGCAGTGGCAGCTGGAGCCTTTCCACTGGCCTAGAACGCCTGTGTTTCTAACCATAGTGTGGACCACATACTTCGAAATATTTCTGCAGTGACTTGATGCATATGTACATATATATGTATGTGTGTGTATATATATAGGTGAACTCACACACGCACACACACAAAGACTTGTCTGGCATTATCTCAGAAATTTGGATAGATGTTAGCTGGAATTACAGGCTGTGCATCACTTCAATCACTCCAATTTAAACTAGGCACACAGCCTAGCACTGCACCCCAAAAATAATCACTTGATAGAAGAATCAGTAGTCTGGAAGGGCAGATGTACAACAGACCATTTTTAAGGACATAAGAAGGCTCCTATGGTTACTTAGTGTATACTATGCTATAATAACAAGCAATACAATAATCTCTTACTAAAAAGGAAAAGTCTAAGGATTGTTTGAACTGATATCTTGAAAAAAACACCCTATAAGACTTTTCACAGCAGTTTAAACAGATTATTTTAAAAATGATACTGTTCATAAAGCCTTTAAAATTCCATGTGACAAGGATTATTCAGCCAAAATCCCAGAGAGTAGTTGTAGATAATTTCCAGTGGTCTTACTGCTCAAGCAGAGTCCTTCCCAAGGATTTCCACTACTCATCCTCTGTTTCCACCCCTCCAACAGAAGAATAAATGAATGATGGGTCTTCAAGGGTTTTTTTTATATCCCAGATACCTATTCTTGAGCAATATGCAGGATCCAGAAAAAAATAAATGTTCCAAGTCTTCTTTTTTCAGCCATAAAAATGCTACAGAGAATACAAACTCTACTTCTTCTCTTCTGCAGGTCACTTGTAATAGACAAGCTGCTTGTGATGCATTCCATGCTGAGACCAGCTATAACCCATGCATCTGCTGAATTTAGGAATAAAGAGCTAGTCCATAAAATGCAGAATCAGAGGAGTGGCCTCAGGGGCATAATGGTGCATTACTTCTGTGAGATCAGAGTGTTTCACTAAAAGATATATATTGTTACAGGAAAAGGGCTTCCCTGTGTTTTGATTCTGTCATTATTGTTTGCATTGCTCGTTCTGCTATACTAGATCACACAGCAGAGGTAACCTGAGAGAACACTCTGCATCTTGCTCTGGAGCTCACATTATTTGCTGTTGCAAAGGAAACTTTTGCTATTAGAGTAAGTTGTGCACAAGAACATTTAAGCTGCTGCTCATCTAAGACATTCGGGCCTCCCACCAAGTGTGAAAAACATTCAGTTTAGGAATAACTTTGCTCACAATAGGATTTCCTCTGTGTCCCTTTCTCTTTTCCTTCTCACTAGAGAGAGACATGCATGTAAGCAAGGCCTCTGCAAGTAGCACTGTTTTTAATTATCCTAGAAAATCTCTTCTACAAAGAAAGGGATTTTAAACAGTTTTTTTCACTGTAGTTATAATGATCACAGTCTGTAATTAATTACTTCTATTGTTACTTTTCTAGCTGAAAAATCATCTACCTAGCATGAACTAGAAAGACTAAAGCTATTTCTTTTTAAAGAAGGACATTTACCAATGAAGATCACTATTTCTTCCGTGTCAGAAATGCCACAAGCACTTGCTTTGCATGCTTAAGATGACTGTGATGACAGGAGATGGCAGCTGCAAGAGACAAACAACGATGGGGAATACCTGAACAAGTCCCATCTTTAATTTCTTATGAACATTATGTTTAATTTTAAAATATCAGGGAAATCCTCTCTGTCGACAAAAGAACCTGCCCTGCAGTGGGACTCTGCTGCTGTGGAGCTCTGCAGGAGGAGGACCAGGCCCTGAGGCTGTGCCCCCGAGGGCTGCCAAGCAAGACGCAAACCTGCTGGGCAGGTAAGGCACAAGGAGGATCGCACTGGTGTGCAAAAGTTCAAGACACGCTTTTCAGAATGCTTCCATACCTCAATAGTTTTCCCTGTTGCTCTTTTACATATCCACTCTTTGAACTGTTACCAGATTAAAGTATCCAGCCTCAGCTACAGCGCCAAACAAGCTGAAAATACACCCCCCCCATTTCCACTCCAGATTCCACATTTAATATCTGCTATGTTTTGCATGCTTATGACATTATGCTTTCCTGAACGAAAGGGCAGATGGTGCCAAACCAGATAACATACCCAAGTCTGTTCTGCCCGTGTTGTTACCCCACCCACACAGACTAAAACGGCTGTGCCAGAGCAGTCATGGCTCCTTCTGTTCTAAGGTCCCCCTGTCATTTGCAAATGCTAAGGGGAAATCTAAAGACCAGCCTTCCCCAGGATAAATTCCCATTTCACATCAACCATCAATTATGCTTTTCCATGTTTTCTCATTAAAAAAAAAAAAATCTCAGATAGTTGACAAATACTGTTTTTCATAACCCAGGTGATCAACTTTGGTTTTGCCTTCTTATTGACTGACTTTCACATCAGCTGATGGAGATCATTCCTGTGGCTGTTGCCAGGCTCACAGGCCTGTAAACTACCTGGCTAATCCCACTTATTTATTACTTTCCATGTTAGTATAGAGCTTACTAACTTCTCTTTTCAGGTACTTACCTACAGAGCCTGTTAGGGCTATTCAATCCAAGCTGGCTGCAGCCTCCTTGCTTTGCTTCCTGGTAAGTTCACAGACAGGCATTGCTGTCTTCTACCTCTTCATCAAACAGTTTGGTGGAGGCAGACAGGAAGAGAGAAGGAGCATGAGCAGGACACTGAGTGACCTTGCCATGCAGACTACCTAATTCAACATTGGTCCCAAATACAGTTCCAGCTCTCACAGGTTTTAATATCAGCAGAGGGCAAATACCCATCCTATTCTGCTCAGGCCTTAATTACTAGAAGTCCCCAGGCCCTGGGAGGAACTACTAACCAGCTGACTGTTATCAGCCTTAATTATTTACTAGGTACACCTAAAAACTGAAACATTTATAAAGCAAGAGCCAGTAACCACTTCTCTTCCTTATGTGATTGGCTGTGGACAGATTTCCTAAGCTTTTTCTTCTGTAAGGTTTTCTCCATAGTATAAGCTCATAAGCATATCACTTCTTAGGTTTGTCCGTTAAAAAAAATATGGGTTAGAAACAGCTTAAATTAATTATTAATTAAACCATCTAATGGGATTTATGTCTAGGCATAGAAATATGTCTCTTTAGATTTGGGTGTCTGTGTACTTTTCTGCAGCCTGATTTGCAGCTTACTGCTCAGTGCTATTTGGTCTTTCCACATGCTCTTGGAATTGGTGTGATACCTGCCTTTTCTGAAGCTGGCTCTGATAGTCAGGCTGGGCAATATGTTTCTGCTTAATAACTTCACACATACAAGCAGCCTTGTCCAAAAAGACAGAGCAGCACTGAGTGACATGCAGGGATGGATTCCGCATGTTGGGGAGTGTCACTTTTACTAGGTAAATCAATAACACATTTCCCTTCTTATCTTGAAAGCTATGGGAGGACAAATTACATTAGCATGGATCTCTGCTTTGGGTCCTGCCATGCTCCTGCAGAACAGCACGCTGCAGTTTTACAAACCTTTGCCCTGCTATGCTGTCAGTCAGCTATTTGAAAGGTTGTAGCAAACTTGAACATGCTCAGCTAGAACACATTTGGGCTATTTTTGTGGATAAAATACAGAGGTAGTGGCTGCAGGCACACTGGGAGCCAGCTGTGAATCTTACTGCTGGTAAGTGGTTCCTTTTGGTCTCAGCTGGCCGATGACAGAGAAGACCAGTCTCACCTGAAGCTGACATGACCAGATGCACCATGAACACTAACTCTGCTCTACCTCTGCATTTTTTTGGCTCCTTAGAAAGTCCACTCATAGGGGGCGATTTCTGAGTGTGAATTCATATTTATCTCACTGCCCAGAGATGATTCTGAGAGTTACAAATTATGCCAAAAAAAATTGGCAGAAAATATACAGAATAGGATTGCTAGATAATAGCTAAATCTAATACACTGGTTTATTTTGTCCCTTTTCAGCACTGGCTAAATTCTCCTAATTTAAATGTTTCTATCAGGAGAAACCCTGCCACTGCTACCCTGTATTCCAAGTGCTTAGAAGATAGAGGTGTAATTGCAGTTTGTTCCCAGGCTTTTACAGAGATAAGATTAGATTCAGTTATGCCTCTTTAAGCCTGGCAAAGCTAGGATTGCCATTGAAAAGGAAGGTGGCTTACTGACATGGTGGTTCTGAAGGCACTGAGCCTGCGGAGACTGGCAGCAGTGGAAGCACGACCACCAGCTGTCATTACTGCCCACCAGCATCTGCTGCCCAGCACACAGCGAGGTGGTGCATACCTTCCACCTTCGCTGGGGACAGTACTGAGTTCTGCCAGAAAAAGCAGCAGGTAAGCAGGTGGATCTGCAGACTATGTAAAATTCCCAGTAGAGTGCATACTGGGTGGTTTTGTGCTACGAATCTAGTTTGTAAAGATAATACTTTCTATATACAAAGCCTTGTCACTATCATACAAGGAATCCTTTGCTGCTTCTGAGCAGTTGTTGGCATCTACAAATGGAGTTTCTAGATGAGATGCCAAAATGAGCTTCATCTCTGTAATCCCAGATCAAGTGAGGGCATCCAGAAGATTCACTTTGGAATTTTCTATACAGGGCTGCTTCTGGAAAGACCCAAAACACACCTTGTAACTCTGGTTTGCTCTCTTTGTTTAGGTCCCCCATTTTTATTGTGGGGCAGGTTGTGAGGAACAAGTAAAGAGGGTAAGTGGCTTAGCACCATGGTACAAGTTCAGTCCACTGTGCTGGACTGGCAGTAGCATCTCTCATGTCAGGTTACTCTCCACTGAGAAGACTGGTTGATCGAGGGCTTCTCAGTGGTGCCAGATATGAAATCAAGCAAGGGCCCATTTGGGCTGGAGTAGCCATGCTAGACTGGAGCACCCATCTCCGACAGGGATGTCACACATTCATCAATAAAACACCAGTGACAATGGCACTGAGGACAGCTGGAACAGAGCCACCAGTGTCTGTACTATTCATTTCAGTCTGCAGAAACAATGGCCACATGGAAAACGCATAGTGGGAATGGTTCACAAATTGGCTTAACTTCCAAACCATGCCTGTGAATTGTCTGGAGAATTCTAGATGGCCTAAGTCAGAACCGGGCCAAGGACTACGCTAACAGTTTGGCAGTAGGTATGAATGAATTCCAGCACCCTGAAGTGTTTAAACACTGGCACAAATGTAGCCTGTATCAGCACTTTCCGTCTCCTGTCATTTTTTCCCCTGGGAAAGGGGGACTCGGCAGCATCCTCGCCAGCAGCAGCTGCGGGTACCTCCCAGCAGCACGCACTGCACTCCGTCTGTGGCACAGCACTCAGCCAGAGCACAGCTGACGTAGTTGTGTCAAGTAATATCTTCGATGAATAATCTTTGCCTTCAGTGGATATATAAGATGAGTGTGTTTTCTGGAGGCTGCGGGAGTGCCATGGGACAGAACATGTTTCATATTGAAAATAATTATTGGAGACTGTGTGTAGGGTTAGAGGGTAAACATGAATTTGTATTTTATAAAACAGCTTCTCCTGCACTGACTTGTCAAATATTGACATCAAGGTCCTATATTTCCCATATTAGACTGATGATCTCACATATAATGTTAAAATAAGATTTTAAAAGCTGATTTAGGTTCTTCTGATGTCACCAGGAAAAATATGGAAAATCCTAACTACAAGTTCTGGTTGAAATAGTAAACAGGGTATGGTATTTAAATCTTTCTTTTAAGAGGCATTTAGCTTACATGCCTGCTGGATAAACAGCATCTGAGATTTTATACTGTGTTGGGATTCTTTACGTGGTTTTTGGTAAAAGTTTGTGAGCCATAATTGAAGGTACTGTTTTTTTTCCCCAAGACAAATATGGAAGCCCGAATATACTGCTAGAGATTTCACTGAGACAATTCATTCATATTCTGAGAAGAAACAGATTAGTCAATGCCTTCTTTAATACAAATGCCATACAAGAGGATATAAGACATCAAAACTGCATATATGTGCTTGATATTAAGTTGGACACTCAGCAAACTAGTCAGAAAATGTAATTGCAGCAGGGTGAAATGCGGATAAGTGGTCTGTACAGTCACAGCCTCATCACCCATGGGGACATATCATATCTGCCAGCCCTAATCCACTCCAAAAATCAGTGCTGAAAAGGCCAAGTCCCTTCTGGGCTTTAAACAAAGAAATTAGATGCAGAAAGAAAACTACATCCATTTTGCAAGGATGAGTACTGGGTCATGAGTCTTTACATTTTTTTGTAAAGAAAACCTTTCCAAGATGGTTATTTTCATGAACAGGCAAAACAGACGTCCTTCTGACAATATAATTTGAAACTCCAGAAACACAGTTCAGGATCAATCCGCTGTTCACATACAACCTTTATTTTCTTTGGGTTTGGGGTTGGGGGGGGGTGGTGGTTTGGGGTTTTTTTTTCCTGTTCAGTTTTTTTCTTAGCTCGAATTTTACAGCACTACGAGAACAAAAAAAAAAAACCACAAAAAAAACCCCCTCAGTATTGATCCTTTAAGGTTAAGAACCTGGTGCACTTAAATTATTCTGACCCAGAGAGTCTGAAATTTATAGTCCCTCTTGAACCTCCCTGCCTCACCAGCTTCCTTGGGAGGACCCTGCTGCAGGCTGCACGCCAACTGCAGTAAAATTTAAAGAGGTGAGAGAGAAACTTCCCAGAAAATAAAAACATTTCATGGAAATGAAATAAGTCTTCCCTTATAGGAACTCACCTCAGCAAGCTTTAGATAAATGGAAAGGTATTCAGAATTGTAAGTGGATATAAAGTGTGGTGTTTTAGATACATTTGTTTATGAGCAATGCAGAAATGCATCTTGTCTTAAGATGGTAGAGTCAAACGGCACAGGGCTGTCAGTCCCCCCCCGTCCCCAGGCCAGCAGTGGCTGCAAGGTCAGCTGTCTCTGGTTTGTGCCTCCCTCCAGGATGGATGGCAGCCGCACACATCTTCGCCCCCCCCCGAACAAATCCCCCGCTCGCTGCAGCCACAACACTTGAACTTGTGACATCAATACACCCTGCGAGGGATCTGAAATATTCCCCGAGTTCAGAGATGGGAAACTCAGAATAATAGCAACAAGCAAGGCACTGGAAAGTACTCTCCTTCTGTGTCCAAGGTCTCTGGCTGACACAACACAGAAGGCTCACACGGCTGCACAATAAGAACAACTGTGGAGAGAAATAAAGTGTGAGCATTAGAAGGGCTGTAAATTCCTCAACCCGGCTTGCTGGGCACCAGCTCCGGAGGCCTGCTCCTCTTGCAGATTTCCGTGACTCACGTTTCCTCAGAAATCTCATCACGTCCGCGGAGGGTCTGGGAAGCTGCTGGGAAAATGACATGCTGGGAGCAAGAACAGGGATTTCAGAAGGGAACTTTTTGCCTGGGAAGATGGTGGATAATTCAGGTCCAGTGGTGGCTCAGAAATGCGAGGGGTTTGATGCGCATCCAGTGCCGCTCTCTTTCTGAAGCTCCCTGTCATGACCTCAGAAGAAACCTGCCAAACAGATCTAAACATTGCTTTTCTGGCCACCCTTCTCCCACGGCCAGTCATTCATTCAACAGTGACTTATGCAAAGATCACGGGTAAATACAAGGTAGGTGCATGCAGGCCAGCCTCACGGGCTTGCTGCCCAGCGGTGGGGCATTTGCTCACACTGCACTCTACCCCAATCAGCAGCTTTTACTTGTAAATGGTTAACTGACCCCTAAGTGTACCCACAAGAAGCCATATGTTCACTTCTGTACATGCACAAAAATCGCCGATAAAATTATGCCTTTACCAGGCTTGTCACATTTAATAGGAAATAGATGAAGGGAAAGCTGGTGCACAGGATAAATCATGCAGTTCTACCAGCTGCTCCCGAGTTTTTAAAAACATTTAGCGAACTCTGCAGTTTAATCCTTCTAAGGTTTCCTATGTCACTCAGTGAATTTTAACTCTATGCTACCGCTGCAGGCATTGCCTATGTGGATGTGGTTCTGTAAGATGAACATCAGCAAAAGCAGAGAAGTGATGCTGCGCTCCAAAATGCCATTCTGTGTCACAGGACTGGTGCTCAGGATGTTTCTATTGCATAAAGCAAGGTAATTGCTGTCCTTTAGATGCCAAACAGGGATATTAGCTAAGGAAGAAAGAAGGTAGAAGCTTCTGAAATACAAATCAAGCCAATGAGCCGTGCAATTTGGAGAAGCCTGCCATTGGGATTTTCCCAGCAAATTTCCCTCAGGAATCCCAGGCCCTGGAGGTAAGAGAGGAAGCCTACAGAGAGG
>Ga0181612_113147_pt1 | contig 10725 bp, 9 predicted proteins | sample HoacroProtozoa21_FD_119630 | JGI IMG/M metagenome (GOLD analysis project Ga0181612, IMG submission 119630) | Hoatzin crop microbial communities from Cojedes, Venezuel. Combined Assembly of Gp0051906, Gp0051904, Gp0051908 | reverse complement strand
TGACCCACAGAGGTCCCTTCCAACTTCTACCATTCTGTGGTTCTGTGATTCTGTGGTTTTATACAGTTTTTCAGTTACTTTAAATAGAACCTTTTTTGATTATTTTTTCCTATGTTTTCATTTCTTCAAATTTCACTTCATTACCAGAGTTGAATGTTTATAGCTCATTTTTTATCTGCTTACATTTGCACTGATGTGTCAAAGCTGGTTTGTTTAAATTTTAGGAATGATGATACGTAATTCTTGTAATTCCTTGGCATGGGACAGGTAAATAGTGTTGAGCAGTGTCATAAAAGAAGTTCTGCATCAACTACGTCGCACCTGGATTCCTTGGATGTGGAATTCAACAATTTTTAGAGACTGTGTGGTTCATACAGCAAAGGAAACACAGCCCTGTAAAGTTCATAGCCTTGTGTGATATGATTTGTAGTTATTTTCATTAACCTTGGGAATATGACATTAGAAGAAGAATACTTTTATTTAAAATTTTAGTTTGTCTAAAATAATGCCACAGCTAATGCTGACTCACAGGATATTTGAGACAGCAGCTTTCTTAATCCCAGGGTTTTTAAAAATCCTTTTAAAGAGTAAAGTACTTTTAGAGACCTTAAATTAAAGGCAAATGTAAAGTTCTCACCATTCATGGATTTCCCAGCTTTTTTTCACTTACTAAAGAAAACAGGGGACTAAATTTTACCGCTTGCAGGTGAACGTAGAAGGAACAGGGAGACTGTCTTGGCCACCATCTGAAAGTGGAGTGCTTTCATAGCTACACCTTGGTACAGATGCGGATTGCATCTGGCATACCTGATGGAACTCTTTGATCTAAAAATGTATGATTAATGGCTATATCTTTTGTACCTGTTAAAGTCACAGACGTGGGTGATACAGGCAGTACATGCCTCAAAAATCTGTGAAACCCTGTAGAAACGGAAATAACAAAAATCTCTGAACCGTTGACATATAGAAGTGGCATATGTTAAATACATCTTATCAAAAGTAATTAATCTACCTAAAACGAGAATGGAGGCAGGACAGTGACTACGATCAAAAGCAAAGAAAGTATTACAGTTAACTGCCTCTGGAAGTGGAGCACAAATACTTGGGCCTGTGTTTATGGACTAAAAATACGCTCATCTGGGACCATGCTGGGCATTTAGCTTAATCTGTAGATTTGCGCAAGGGACTTGCTGCATTTTCCATCAGACGTGGAAGCATGCCAGAACACGGGTTTTATGCACATAAAAAAATCAGGATCTTTAACTTCAGCTATGGCTCTTTTAGTGCGCTTAAAGTTTACAGTATGCATCCATGGATCTAACTTTCCATTTACCTTGGATGGGGGCTACACAGCCAAAGGGCATTTTGTCAGAAGTCTCTAGCTCTGTACAACAGTTACACAAGTGTTGCTTAAAGCACAACTAGAAAGACCAACATTTTAAGGGCAAGAGAATTCAGTAAAAAGGTTTAGCTGAAAATGAATTTCCACGTCCATAAGTTTTTAAAATAAAATTAAATGCTAAGGATTTTCTTCTTAGGTGAATTGATAGAGTGATGTATCTTGTAAAAAGGAAGCTTAGTCAAATTTTAAAGACCCGATAAACTGTTGACATAAATAATAAGATTTTCTTTTCTTGGGATCTGATTCTAATTTGAGAATTGTTGGACGTCTTCTTGTCCCTTGTAGAAATATTGTATATTCTTTATATCAAACACAATGAAAATAGTCTTCAAGCTACGTGACAACATATTTTGTTTATCTGGTATCATACCTTGTTAAAGAGTTGTTGAAAAGTGTAGACTTCAGCTGCCTAAGAGAAAGAAATAACACTACACGAAAGTTCTAAAGGAATTTCGCTGTGTGAATCCCGGAATTAGTCAAGAATAAAGGAGTGATCAACACATGTCACATTTTTACTCTGATTTTTTTGCAGATAGGTAATGAAACACATTTTCCAGCAGAAAATTCACAATGTTTTTGGTAACAGTGACTATGTCCAGTTTTGTGACTTTCAGATTAAATTAATGAAAATACTGTTAAGTGCAGAGAGCATTTGTTTAATTAGTTGCTGTCTTGTTAATAACAGTAATGGTATTAGAATATATAGATATCTGTAGATCATTCTCTATGATCACGCCTGTCTTGTGATGTGCTGCATTTTAGAAGTTACCATTATAGCCCAATTGTTGTAAGTCTAGCTTTTTTGTACCCTGCTGTCTTACAAGTTTTCTGGCTGCATTTGTCAGTTCATTTGGCTTCCTTCTACTCCTTTCCAATCTGTCAGCAGGCTTGCAGCATTTTCATTTCTGCTAGCTGCATTGGTTAGATTCCCCTCAGTGTTCAATCTGTTCTGCATTCATTTTGCCACATTCTGTGCTGAATTTGTAATTGTGTCTAGAAATAGTAACTGACAGTTGGTCAGTTGGAAAATGGGACAACTAAGAAATTATGATGACATTAGTTTAATGTACTTAAACAAAAAATGACAAATCATATATAGGGTAATTTAATAATAAAGTACTTCATTTATGACGAGTGTTATGATTGAATTTTCTGAGTTGAGTGAAACTTTGCTTTTTTAGAGATTAGTACCTTGTAATTCAAATACATAGTCTCCATCTTTAAACTTTCACCACCATGTGTAAAATATCCCCAACTATCGCTAGCCTTCAAGATGATGTGATCCCAGTTACCAAACACTGACTGAGGATTTGCTCCAGTCTCCCATGTCATCATCATCTAAATTGGGTTAACTGGGAGGTTTTTTTATTGCCCGTGTGTGTTTATATTGCTGTATCAGTTGGTTTTGATTTGGGACTTGCATGTCAGCTGAGCATACCCTGTCATCACTGTGTCATCTTAGTGCAGTATTAAAGTATCATGCAACTCTGAGCACTGGAGTTCTTTTTCTTTATTATGTTCATATTCATAGGCATAACCTCTAAATCTTCAACTTGTAAAATATGTATGTTAATATCTTCAAAGCATTGTAGGTACTTAAAAAAAAAAAATCTTACTTTCAGAACAACACAAAACTGTCCAACGCCCCTGAAACATAACCCTTTGGCCTTTCTGTGTGTAAATACATATGGAAAACAAATATGCTCCTTTCCAGCTAGCAACAGTTTCGAAACAGATTTGTTTTTCTGTTTAGCATAGTGACACTATATGTTAGCGTCTACCTTTACAATCTTAAATGCTTCTTTATTAAAACTACGCATTTGTGTTGAGAATGTGTCAGCAAATGAATACTAAAATGCTCCCTAGGAAATTTTACAGTAAAAGATATGCTTAGATTGTTAGGAATGCCTTTTGCATGAAAGCTAGGCTGGAAAGTTTCATTACAGTAAGCGCTTTAAGATGCAGGAATTAGTAAGAGAGTGCATCCCTTTTTAGGTGGTGTTAGCCAGTTAATATTGCATGTGTCGCATTCAGGAGTCATTAAGAACAACTGGTTTTGGACAGATACTCAAGGACTGAGAATAGGGAACTGGAGATGTTGACAACTAGGCTAGCACGACTCTAGTTTAAAAGATGAAATCCGCACTGAAAGAAAGAGACAATACAGGGATTTTGAAGATGCCATCATTTGAAGAGGAAAAAAAAAAAAGAGGCATAATGTAAGAGATTTTTGTGAGCAGACAGTAACGTGACCATTTCTTTAAAGTTTGTGAATGATGAGGTCATCTCTTCTTGGTGCATATTGGTGTTACTTTTTTCTGTTGTGTATGATTTCATTAACAAATATAGACATGCATTAGAATTCTGGTTTTTATTCAGGCTGATGGGTAAAATCAGATAAAACGCATCATGCCAAATGTTTACCAGATAGACGTCTGAAGTGCTTCAGAAGAATTGCGTCTGTAATAGAAATAAATTGCCAGAAAAGCAAGTAAAAATTATCAGTGTAAGTAATCTGAAAGTGTAGGAAAATGATGTAGGACAATTAGTAAAATTGATGCAATATAGATTAGACATGAGTTTTGTCATTATTTCAAAATGTCATAGTATATTATCTTGCAGTGGAATATACTGGTCTGAAAAGTACACAATGATGTTTCACTACAACATGAATTTCAATAAAGCTTAGTAGTTGAGTATACATTCAATATAAATTTGACAGACCAGTTGCTATTTGGGAGATAATTTGCATAAATAATCAATAAAGAATGATGGTAAGGTTTAGTGTAGTATTGCTTCAGATAGACTAAGTGATATAATACATGGTAGAAATCTTTTGGATCAGTAAAATGGATCATCTGACAGGTAACTCCAACTGATTTTGGCATAATGCAGTCAGCTACAAGTTTGGAAGTTTGGCCCATTCAGAAATTTAAGAGACTATGAAATTACTAGAACAAATGTTAGAAATGCAAATTTATGTGTCGTTTCTCCTACCAAGAAAAAGTAGCTAATGTTCCCATGTTGAGTGATATGGTAAAAAGGACTACTGATTTTGAAAGAGATGAGGTGGGACGGTTGCAGGTGCCGTGGAAGGTAGGATCTTGACAGACTGAAGAAGTAGTCTCAACAATTATCTGATTTTTTAAAACAAAGAAATGAGATAAAATACCACATTGCGATAATATGTCACAGAAACTTTGGCAAAACTAGGCATTACTTACACTGCCTGGATGTCAGGATTGCTTGGAGTCTCGCACAATTTAACTGAGAAGATAGGACACGGACCTAACATACAATGCATTATTGATACAGAACAGCTATATTACTCAAATACGTATTTTAATTTAAGACACGTATGTTTCTTACTGGAGATTACATAGATTTCAAACTACTTCGCAGTTTCAGAGAACTGTTTATGCGTTTGAGCTGATAGGGATAGGGAATTTTTCCAAACATACATTTTGTAGAGCTCAAACAAAATGTGCTACAAATTGGCTGGTCAACGGGTGTTTGGTGAAGTAAATGTTGTGGCTATGGATCTTTTGGGCAGCCATATGAGGAAGGCTTTTCAGCTAGGATTTAGTGATATGCTAATTGAGTCACTGTGGCTTCTGGCTTCAGGAGAGCACTGCTGGAATAGCTTGTGTTTTGCTAAAAAACACCCACAGAAATAAACTCTTCATTGTAAATATTTTGCATGCAGTTCATTTGGATCTGCTTTTGTAACAGATCACTAGAAACCTTTGAATTTATTCTTTTGTCTTTTTCTGTTATAGCTCAGAGTCCTCTGTTTTTTTACATGTGTAATGCTCTTTCAATTAAAAAGCAAAAGTAGAGATTGAAAAGATGTCTTACAAGGAAGTACTGTTTGTATTCTTTGCAGTTTATACTGAACTATTTTGCCCCAGACAAGTCAACATTGTTCTGTTTTTTCTTAGTTGTTCAATGTACTGACTGAATACTTTCCAGTGTATAATTTCATGTATTACCAACAGGTCATTCAGTAAGTAGATCCTCTGCAATGATTCTAAAGCGTTAAGAAAATAATAAATGCAAGTTTAAATTAAAAAGGAAAATACCTTTTGCTTGTTGGCACCTTTCCTATTACTGTAAGCTGACTAATCACATCCATGAAGTTTTGAAATACGTTTGAAAAATACAGTTGGGGGCTTGTTTTATTTACTCAAGGTCCTACAAAATACAGGTAAATGGAAACCATCTTTCTCTACTGAGCTTGCTATATTCCTGCTAGAAGCTTCATCTCAAAGTCCTAGTACAGATACTTTCTTCAATACGGTTTTGAAATCTTTTATCACTGCATATAGTAGTTAAAATTCTTTGTTTTTGATAGTTGTAGGCAGGGTCCCTATGGACATTTCATTTGTGTTGCCAGTTCAAGAAAGAAAAATACGTAGTAAATAAGAGAGAGGTTGATCAGGACAGGATCAGTGCACCCCAGCAGTGTGGCAGTCCTCTGTTATACAGTGAACAATGGATGCAGTTAGGGAGGGTTTTGTTTCTCCTCTGTGGTGGCCTACATGTTACTGTTCTTTTTGTTTCAACTAAAGATTAAACTGAATTAATGCTGTTGCTTTCGTGATACCACTCTACAAAATCTAATTTGCAATCAGATAAGAAGTTAAAAAAAAAAACAAATTTATGTTTACATTTTCTGTCCAAAATCTATGGGGTCTATTTTTTTTTATAAAGTTGGAGGGACAGAATAGAAAAACACACTGATTAGGAAGACCATGTAAGTGAGTGGCTGTATCAAGTTATCTTTACAGGTTTCTTTTTAGTTAATCTGAGTAAATGAGATTATTCTCAGCTGCCACAAAACATTCGTTATCGAGTCATAAAAAGTCAAGTCATAAAAAGTGGAATCAATGGATGGAATTGAGAATGATCAAACTTTATATTTAATTTGTTCATTGTTAGCACAGAAGGAAGGGGAGGAGAACGATGATGTGTTTTTGAAGAAATCTGCATCTGTTAGAAAACTATCTTAATATATAACTGTTTAAAATTGCTCATTTATGTGGAGATGCAGGTTTATGGTCAGTTAAACTATGTAGAGTACTTAGGTCAAAAAGTATGGGAAGAAATCATCTACATTTATGTAGTCGATATTGTTCAGGAGGATAGTTTACACGTATGAACACAAGCAGCCACTTTGGTGGTATAAACGATGCCTCACTATTGGCTGTGCAAGTGTAGCTGTACCAGTAGAGTTGTACCAGTAAAGACGTAAAATTATAGCCCTTCAAACTACAGTGGTGATGCTTAGTAGTATACATGAAGTCTCCATGGTGTGTATATATATTCTTAAAATATAAATATTCTGTTACAGAATTTACACATTTTGCAGAGGGTTCGTTTAAGTTGCAGTCTCTCCCTGTCCCATAGGAAATGAGTTGTTTACATTCAGCCCGCAAATAATTCTGATGCTGTAATGAACAAACACAAGACAAAAGAGAAATCGTATACAATCTTTGTATGTGTGCTCTACTTAAAAGCTAGTAGAAGTTCTCAATGTTCGCATTAGCTGTGCTTTCACCTTTGAGAGTGTTTACTCTCACTGCTTTATGACTGCCTTATACAGTGCCTACAACAGATGAAATACAGCAAAGTTTTAATAAGATTTTATTGTAAGTGTTTGATAGAGATGGGGAAGAGCTGTCGTATAATATGATGAGTGGACACTTACCGTAAACAAACAAAACCACCACAGTGGTTTTTGTTACAGCCTGTGATTATACCAGCTGTATGTTTTTTGCTACAGGGGAACATGAAATCTATCTTGGAAAAAGTGTGCATAAAGGCCACAACTTATTTAATAAAAGTAAAGGGAAAGTACATTTATAATTAGCTTTTGTAGTGAAAGGCAGCTCCAGTGGCCAAAACCAGAAATTTGACATTGTCAGATTGACATTAACAGAAATATGACCAGAAATGTCTTATAGGTGTGTGATGTCTGCTTTTATCAGTATGGATCTCTTGGGGCTAGACAGCTAGGAAAACTCTGAAGCATAAATTAGTCTCTTAAGTCTCTTGTAACTGTTACAGTATAGAGATGGCTGGTCTTTGTTGGAGTACTAGAATTTGTTTCTGTTCAAGTTTCCTTCTTGATATTATGTTAATCACAAAACCATAGAATATTTTAGGTTGGAAGGGACCTTTGGGGGTCCAACTCCTTGCTCAGGCAAATCTAATTTCAAAGTTAGACCAGGTAGCTTTTTCCAGGAAAATTTTGAATATTTCCAAGGATTGAGATTCCTCAGTTTCTGGGCAGCCTCATTCAGTGCTTGACTGTCTTCACTGTGAACATTTTTTTTGTTTATATCTGAACAGAGTTCTTATTGCTGCAATGCGAGGCAGTTTCTTTGTGTCCTTTCACTGCAGTGTCTGGCTGTGACTTCTCTGTGACTGGACTTCAGTTAGCTACAGACAGCATAGTAGATACCCCCTTACTGTTCTTTTCTCACGCTGAACACAGCTTCTCCTTACACTTCATGTGCTCCATCCCCCTCACCATCTTGTTGAATCTCTATTAGACTCACCCTGGTATGTCAATGTTGTTCTTGTACTGGGAAGTCACATTCAACTTATTGCCCACCGAGACTCCCAATCCTTTTCTGCAAAGTGGTTTTCTGGCTAATCGGTCCCCAGCCTTTACCACTGCATGGGCTTACTCCTTTCCAGATGCAAGATTTGGCACTTGCCTTTGCTGAACTTTCAGAGGTTTCTGTTGGTTCATTTCTCAAAATCTCTCTGAATGACACCCCTGCTCTCCATAATATCATCCTCTGCCTCTACCTGAATGTCATATGCAAACTGGCTGTGGGTTTATTCCAATCTGTCAACAGAAACAATGGCAAACCATGCAAGAGGCTAGATGCAGCCAAGGTAAACAATAATCACTGCTGTCCCCTTGGCTACACAGCAACTCATTTCATCATAGAAGTCTATCAGGTTGATCACATGAAATTTGCCCTTGGTAAATCTGTCCTAGGTGTTGTCAGTCACATTCTTCTTCACATGCCTTCTTCTGAGAAAGATTTGCTCCATAATCTTCCCAAGGAAAGAAGTTAGGCTGACTGGTCTGTAGTACCCCAAATCTTCCTGCATGCCCTTTTTGAAGATGCATGTGACGTTTGCTTTTTTCCTAGTCTGAGCCAGTAAAGACTGAGGCAAAAAATTTAGTGAGTGCCTTAGCTTTTTTCATGCCATTTGTCCTCAAGTGCTCTGCTTTGTTGAGCAGTAAGACCACATTTTGCATTTTGTTGCCAGTGTACCTACAGGAACCTTTATTCTCACCTTTTACGTTCCATTCCAGTTTCATCTGGCCTTTAGATATCCTAATTCTGTTTCTACACACCCAGGGTATGTATTCCTCCATAACCCTTTTATATTCCTCCCAGAATGACTTGAACCTGTTTTCATTTTCCATACACTTCCTTTTTGTGTATGAGCTCAGTCAGGAGCTCCCCATTGCCATGTTAACCTTCTGCCATGCCTGCTTGGCTTCTTGTGCATTGCAGCAGGCCATTCCTGTGCTGGAAGATCAATCAACCATTAGAGACCTGTCTAGAATATCAGAGCAGATTTGAGTCATGTAAAGATGAGTGTAAAGAATTTTTTACTAGAAGGGTAAAGTGAGGAAAGCTAAGCGTTTTTTCTGTATCTTATCTGCAGACATTTAATGATTTAAACTTTAGCACGGGTCCTTGGATGAAAAAACAGAGAAGTTTTCATGCTTATTCTCTATGATATAGTAACAGAATAAAATTAATACACTTTTTGAAGTTAAGTAGAACTGCATCTTAACAAGGAAAGAACACATAAGTAGTAGTATTATTATTATTTCTCACACAAATCACAAAAATCACTGGACACAATGCACAGCTGTAACAACTTGCTCAGAGGTTGCAAGAGGGAAGTACTTCTAGGCTGGCAATCTTCTTTGTCACTTCTTCTCAATGTTAAAGACTTATAATTTTCTTTTAAAGTAGTCTTTTGATTTTAAAATTCTGCAGCAGTACGAGCCCAAGTACACATGCACAAATATATGTAGATATAAAAGAAAAAATACTGTGATGGAATTAGCTGTATGAATTTTTATGGCAGGGTTTATAACAGCCACTGGAAAATATATTGAAGTATTCAATATTGGTAATTAGCCTTTCCTACTTCCTTTTCTGAGCATAAAAGTGTTCAAATGTTATCCCGTTCACCTTTTTCTTTGAATTTACACTTTGGACAAGTATGAATTCTCAGGAAACGAGTTAGTAGTACATAAATCCCCACCAAGCACTCCAGTCTCAGAGACTGCCTGAGTCATGTACTAGAAATGGGACACCTTGACAAGGAAGTGTGAGCTTCCTAATACAAATAATTCCTTTCTTTGCTTCAGATAATTTCATTAGCTAGCTGTTCTTTCTCTGATAATATACCAATACATTTAATAAGGCACAAACAAGGTTTTCTAAATAAATGTTTCAGATATATCAGGAATTTATAAGCTTCAAACAAGGATTGTTCTTTTTTGGATCAATAGTTATCGAGAGATCAGTTTAGTTTTACTCATTTAGGTTTCATCCAGTAAGGTGTGTTTTGATACTAAAACTATAACACTGTGTTAACAGCAACAGGTGAAACTATAGGCACAGAAATCGGGAAATCAGAAGACCTGCCCCAAAATTTCACTAAGGTCAGTGAACAAAAGATGCATTTCCTTCACATATTTCCTTGTTAGTGCTTTAAAATGGGAGTTCCATTCTAATATCCTTAATGAGTGAAGGATATTATCAGTTAGGACTGTTGCTAGTAGTATTATTCAAGCCAGTAGGAAAACAAATATTTATGGAAAATAACCAATACATTGTAGTTACTGTAAATATATAAATATGGATTATTGCAATGATGGTAACTTCTATTTCTGGAAGAAAACCCCTTACCAATCTTAATGAGCTTATTCTAACGCACCTTAAACTAGAAACCCTTTGCAGATGTGGGATATTGCCCAGGCTATGATAAAATCTATGAAGATTTTGATATTGGAGTTTAAGGTTTTGATAGGTTTTATATATTTTCATCAGATTTTTGATGATTGTGATTTTAGTCATGTTTAGCTTCTAGAAGGCAAAATTATTGTGGTTTTTTATTATTATTGCAAAATACACTGGTAGAATAAATTGTTTAAGCATAGTGGATTTTATGGTCATTTTGCAGAACAAGTACAAACAAATCATAGAATCATAAAATCATAGAATGGTTTGGGTTGGAAGGGACCTTAAAGATCATCTGGTTCCGACTCCCCT
>Ga0181612_160356_pt1 | contig 10726 bp, 7 predicted proteins | sample HoacroProtozoa21_FD_119630 | JGI IMG/M metagenome (GOLD analysis project Ga0181612, IMG submission 119630) | Hoatzin crop microbial communities from Cojedes, Venezuel. Combined Assembly of Gp0051906, Gp0051904, Gp0051908 | reverse complement strand
TTGAGGGTGATGGAGCACTGGAACAGGTTGCCCAGAGAGGTTGTGGATTCTCCTTCTCTGGAGATATTCAAGACGCTCCTGGACAAAGACCTGTGCAACCTGCTCTAGGTGACCCTGCTTTGGCAGGAGGGTTGAACTAGATGACCCACAGAGGTCCCTTACAACCCCTAACTTTCGGTGATTCTTGTATGCTTCCTTTTTGTGTTTTAGTTTAGTCAGGAGCTCCCTGTTCATCCATGCAGGCCTCCTGCCACCTTTTGCTTGATTTCGTGTACATTGGTGTGGTCTGTTCCTGAGCTTGGAGCAGCTTGAAGCTTTTTTCTCTTCTCTCAGCATCCCAGACTCCACCATTTATGGTCACTGTAACCAAGGTTGTCTCTGATCTGCACGGCCCCAGCAGCAATTCCTTCTCCATAAGCATGAGGTGCAGCAGAGTGTCTTCCTTCCTTGGTTCCTCAGTCATCAGTGTCAAGCAGTTATCAGCGCATTCCAGAAACCTCCTGGACTGCCTATGCTTTGCTGTGTTGCACTTCCAGCAGATACTGAGGTTGCTGAAAACCCTTGTGAGGAACAGGACCTGTGAGCATGAGGCTTCCATCAGATGTCTGAAGAAGGCCTACCTCAGGACCTGCTATTTTTGTATTTCTGATCAGGCAATCTGTAGCAGACACCCACCACAGTATGGGGTATCTAGAAGACCTAAGAGAAGACTATATGTGTATATAATCTCATAGTACCTGGGAGGCAAGCAGTGAGAACGCTGAGGGGTGTTAGTGGGTTTGTACATGACAGTTCTTAGCTGGCTCAGCTGGTGTCCCAACGCAGAGCTCCGTGCATCCCAGCTGCCCTCTCGCAAACAGAGCAACTTGCCCTTCCAGTCTGTCCTTCCCAAAGTTCCTGTATTCGTCCATGGAGTGCTCCAGGTTTGGGATCAGCAGTTATTTCTGAGGACACCATCAGTGGTGTTGCTCCAGGAGGTAGTCCTCGCTGCTGAGGCAGATCCCTAGCAATGTGGAATTATGCAGCACAGGGGAGGGAATAGCAAGTATTTGTCAAGACATGCAGCTTTAATTATTTTCACGAAATTTAAATTCAGACAGACATTCAGAAAGTAGTTTCCAGGAAACTGTAGCTTCCTCAGAAGTGCTCATGACTAACATAATTAGCAGTTTTTTCAGATTGCTGCACATGCTTACACATATTCAGAGTAAACATAGTTGAATGAGCATTTACCTGGCAATAGAACATGGAAGCTTATGAAAGGATTAACTTTATTTGGATATTCCTGACACACTGACACATCAGGATTCTTTTCCTTTAATTGTATGTTATGTTTTGTATGAAGCATTGGAAAAACAACATACAGAGTGCAATTTATCTCCTCCAGAGCACTAATGTAACTGATCTGTTGCATTAACAATACTAATTACACTAATGTAACTGATCTGTTATTATAACAATAGTCAGTAGCATGCCGGATTCATGCAGAAATAGCATACGGAAGAAACACGGGGCTAGCCTGCCCTGCTGCGTACTGTGCTGCTTGCATGGGCCAAGCTGAGGCTAGTCGGAGCAGAAGAATCCATCTCTCTTCAACAGTTTATCAGATGTCAATTTTATACAACTGCCGCTTCTTAGTTACTTTACTATAGTAGTATAAACAGAAGTTAAATACTATAGGATTATAAACAGAAGATATACATTCTTATTCTTCTGTATTTGATTATGCTCTGGCCAGAATTTGTTTTCTGCTTTAGCTGAGAAACTACTGTACACATACTGATGTTTATTTTCTTACAAGGTCATTGCTGTGCTTATTCTTCCATCTGGAGGGGGGGTTGACATACTGAAGTATGAGCAAGACTGGACCTGAAGAAGACTATTTCGATCTGTTTACCTTTACTGTAGAATTTCCTTTTTTCTAAAGTTCTTAGTGAATGCAAAGAGGAAAACTTTAATAAGTTGGGCAATATGTCAGGGAATTTATGTGACTAGCAGCTTCCTTACCAACTAGTGTCTGTCCTCTGCATCATCTGAATTCAGAAGAAAAGCCAGGATTTGAAATAATGAAGGCTTAGAACTTTTTGTCATTGTTGTTTCTGAGAATGGAGAATTTAAAAATGAAAGATAAGAAGACTGCCAAAGCAAGGGCAGGTCTGTGGGTAGTACTGCAACCTTCCATAGCCATATCTGCACCTCTATTAATAGAATAGAGGGGTGTTTACATGTGATGTTGTTCCTGCATCTTAAATGTCTCCTGTGAGCCTGGAAGTTGCACAGAAGGACGTGAAGCTGCTGTGGAAGTTTTTGGTATTTAACTTGCATGTTGGGCTTTTTTTTTTTTCTGTGGGAGGGTCACTGCGTCTCCTTGCCAGCAACTGGCCTCTTTCTTTCCCCACTGTAGGAGATGCTTAACATAGACCAGTGACATATAACCCGACTGTACAAGTCCTGCTTTGTTGATCCAGCTTTGATCAGGAAAGTTGGATTAGGCAATTTCTTAATCTCTCCTTTCCAACCTCAGCTATTCTGGCATTCTGTGAGTTAGTTGACCAGAGCCACAATAACTCCCCAGATGCCTGATGAGCTTTAATACCCTTGCCCAGATTTTCATTCCCTTCAGTGTAATCTACTCCGAGCGCACATTTGCAGAGGAATATTGCTAGTAATAACAATATTTTATCACATGGAAATTTTATCCAAAGAAGTTAGCATTGTTTGTGGTCTCAGTTTCTATTGGTGGTAACACTGCTATATCTGGTGACAGGTGGAGATGTTCCTGATTTTATCTGTTGTAAGAGTGGTTTGAATCTTATCTTTTGCAGCCAAGCTGAAGAATAAACTTTCCTTTCAAATACACATGAAGGTCTTAGCCTTATACCTGCATGCACAACCGTGAGATAAAGTTAATATTTATTCCACAAGTGGAGGGAGAACACAATACTGATAAAGAGCTTCATTTTCAGCAGAGTTGATATAAAATGCTGCTGCTTGTCAATCACATTATAAAGTGGTTAACATATTTTATTAAAGTGGACACAAAACCCTCAACAAATATTGTAACTAAATATTACAGTTATGTGCCTTTCTGCAGTTTTCTCTACCACATTTTATTAACCCGTCAGCTTTGCATCCTATAACAAGGGTACTGGCAACCTAGCACCTCTTCTTGACCTCTGCTGAAGTAAGGAAGTCTGCACTGTGGATCTGAGAGGAGGATTGTGTCCAATGAGTGTGATTGCTCTTTCTTACACCTAAAGGAAGTAAAATAGTAGGACATGTTCTTTCTGTTACATCTGTGCTGTTTTATTATATGCCATGGTTATGAACGCATGTAAATGAGAGTACAACACATCAAAGACTGGACCTTTCAGTGTGTCCGTGTGGTTAAAAAGAAATGCAAATTTGGATTGGTGTTGTTCATGATTACTTGACTCTTATTTTGTTAGGAACATGTAGATAACTTTGAGTGCAAATATGTAACAAGTCTGCATGGTTAATTTATGTGGACTACTAGAAAAAGAGATTTTCCCATATATTAACTGTATTAATTTGAGGAAAAAGCATGAATCTTGGAAATACCACTTATGTAAATCTTACCAGCATTAGCTAGAATTCAAGATTTTTTTTTTAAATAAGGTTTCCATATCTATGTATGATTAGCAATGAAGTGATAAGATTGGGAGGATAATGTGATAAAGAAGTAGGAACAGTTATATGGCTTTATTTGGATATGTAAAGGTGCTCTTGATCATCGAGTATGGAAGCAGCTGTATGAACCTCTCTCATCCGGTTCACAGTAACTTCCAGCACCGAACCATTGTGACAGAGGAAAGCAAAAGGAAAAAAATACACTCCAAAAGATATGGAAAAAATAGAAGGGCAAAAAAATGGTGATGTGTAACAGTTTATGAAGATGGGGGAAGTTCCTGTCCTTTCAATTGCTGGTGTTTGCTTTCTGCATCTTTAATAATGTATTGTCATTTTAAAGTAGTGTGTAGGAACATCATTTCACAACAGAAAAGGAAACAAGTGCTTGCAAGTAAATTGGTGAGGAGATACTTTAGTGCCAAAAGATTTTGTACATAGTGCTTTAGTGAGCACTCCCCAGGTACAGTACTTCTCCTAGTCCCCTTCTTTTCACTGGAATTTTTTTGAGGCAGTACACTTAAACCAGCTTATTTTGAAAAATACTCCTCTTGAATCTTCTCTCACAATGCAGCTAGATCCACAGTCAACGACAGCTTTGAGCTGTGTGCACCTTCTCCTGCAGGAACCTCCCCAAAAAAAGCAAAGAGAAAACTCAGAAAAAGAGGAATCTCTTTGTCCAGCCAAGATGACTGATTTTTTAATGGAAAAATAATCAAGGCAACTAGATACATCGAGCTAGAAATAGCAGTGTTTCTGCCTAATTCTTCATTTGTGTACCGTGCCCTTGCAAGACAGGTCTTGATTTGATCTAACTTAGTGTTTTCTGGAGTTGCATCAAGCTCTCCACAATCTTCTCTGGCTCTTGGGAATTTTGTTTCCAGGCTTGTGGATTTGTTCCAGGTCTCCTGCTGTCACCCACTGCCATCTCCCAGATCTCTTCCTGAGCTTGCTCAGCAGTCCATTGACAAACAGGGCAATATCACTTCTGTTGGAGAATTCTACTGACCTCATCTTTTCTTAAAGAATTGTATCTTTAGTATCTAACAAATCAAGCTGATACCAGATGTCACATGGAGTTTGAAGATCCTCAAGAAAATCTCGTCAGCATGAGAAACTGTCTAAGGAAAACACAGTTCGACTCCTAAAGAGAAAGTAATTTTACTCTGCTTTTCATCTCCTCCTGCAAGTGGAGTGTTCAGAGAAATCATTTGTCACTGAAGCTCCTGTGATGACAAATCCAAACTCATACTCTATGATTAGACTTTGTTCCTTTAGAGCAGGGATGGGGAACCTTCTTGTTGCTGGGGCCTGGGAGACCACACAAAACACCTGTACTGATCTGGTCATTAGTGGGTTCTCAGGGATGTCAGCCAGTGACTGCCCAGCCTCAGTGAAATGAAGTGAGGACCTACATCTGGCCTTCAAGCTGTAGGATCTGAGATCCTGCTGTAGAAAATTCAGTAGCAGATTTGTATCATACTATTATAAGAGCACCACTAGTAGTTTTTAATGTTATTAAAGCAGCTAATAAGACAAAAGAGATCACATAAAAGCACATTTCATTTTGTGGTGCTTTAGTATAGAAACTTGCTATGTAATTAGAAATAAAAACTCAGTAAATTAATGAGATCTTTTTATTGGAATTTTTTTTATCTTGTTCAATCCACCATGTAGTACACATGAGCTAACAGTTACAATATTATATTAACCACATTTATAGTGGGATAGAAGGGGGAAAACAATGAAGCATCCATCTATGAACATTAAGACATTTATCTGTGAAATTATGGTTATGTTTTTTCTTCTTTTGTTGACTAGTATTTAGTGCATTTCGCAAAAAGCAAAGTATAATGATCTGTAAATATGCTACGGATATGTAGTTCAGTCCTCACAACAAACAACTGCGGACAGAGTGAATTGTAATTCGCTCAAGTTCGCTAAATTTTTGTTCACTGCTTTTTGATTTGGAGAAAAGCCTTGCATTGTTCTTATATAGTACTTTAATAAATTAATAACTTAAATTTATAATGGTGAAGCATGTGGTGCAGCTGCTATTAGTAGTGAAATCTTACAGTTGTGCTGGAAATCTCATATGTATTGTTTTTCTTAAAGCTGCCACTTTTCATGTCATGCAAGTGGATCAGAATATCTACTGTCTTTAGCTTAAAAGGAGGGAGGTATTTTGTTGCTGTGGCCACACTAAACATGCTGAAAAGGTACCGTCCTTTCTTAAGTGAGGCTTATCATTCTCTGATCAGAAGTGCAGGGCTTGCCAGTGAACTAAGAACGAGGAGAAAGGAAAGAAAAATCTTTCTTGATCTAGACATATAACCACACCCAAATTTACTTTGGCCTTGATTTGGGCTTTATCCGTGGCAAGATTTTTCCTGTCTGTAGAGTGACTATTTTAAGAACAAAAATGCAAGCTTTGGCATAAGGTTTTCACCAGCTACTTTATTGCTAATTGCTAGAAAATGCCTCTGACATTCAAAAAGGTTGTTGAAATTGTCTATGAATGTTTTCAGCCGGAGAGGATGCCTGTGTGGAGTAGCACTAACAAGGAGGGGAATTTGTGTCGGCCCCGCTGGTTTCACTCATCAGCCTTTGTTAAATGAAATGTTGTGAGTCAGCATTGGGAGGGGAGTGGGCTTTTGTACATTAAACTCCACAGTGCTCTGTGAAGCAAATTTTGTAATGAAAGCCTTGAAAATGTTCCTGACCTGTTGTAGGAAAGGATTACTAGGAGGCAGTTCTTGTCTCTGTTTTCAGTGTAAGCTTTCTGATACGTCGTGACCTTGAGATCTTTTGTACTGCCTGTTTGGAAAGTCCTTGATAAGGGTAAAGAACTGAATGGGTTTAGATTTACAAAAAGATAATAATCACCTGATGATTTTTAAGATGAAAATAATTAGCTTAGCCAAAGCTTGTGTAGGCTGAAGGATTTATAATCTTCAGTCTAAACTACTACCAGCAGGAATCTTAAGGATCTATGAATTAAGGTTTCTGCCACAAAACCACCTCAAATTTGAATGAAGAGAAGAGCTCAACAAGATTGGTTTTCATATGGAGAAAAATGTCTGAGGACCTAACATCATTTTTACTGGGTGAGGGATGTGGTTATTTAAACGTATCTATCAGGAAGAAGTTATTAAAATGGCTATGTTAACCATTTGGTAGCAGACACAGAAAGAGGTGGCATTGTGCCTGTCTGAAGGCCCAGGGGTTCAGAATTTTAGGAATCTCCCATAGGATTCTGTGGTCATGAGCTCTTGATTTTGGTGCCACCAAAGCAATTGTGTGATGTAACATTAAACGTGACTAGTTGGCAAACAGGAGACATGTCACTGCTAGTTGTCTGGGGACAGATGATGGGCGTTTTGTTTAATAGTTTCCATAGTCACAGTGTGCTCTGTAGGAGCTCTGCGTGGTCAGAGTTTGACAGCAGAGGATCAGATGTTTTACTGACGCTCTGTGTAGTTCTGCTAATCTCAGCAGGATTCGTTGGGGGTATTAGTGCAGTAAGTGGTTTATGAGAAGAGATAATTAGCTCAAAGCAGATAAAGATTTCATAAATAAGGAGACTTGGTCTGCATCACTGAAACCTAATTACGTGACGTGGCACGTGCGCTTGTTGAGCCTTCTTACATCTCAGCTCCCTGGTGCTTGGTACATCCATCAGCACACACCCAGGATGGGCAAACCCAGTTGAGGAACAGCTGTTTCTGATGAGACCCACCTGGTTGATGCGGTAATATGAACAAAAGCATTTCAAAAAGCAACAAGTGCATGCAGTTTCAGTGTCTCCTGCAATGGGAGCTAGCAGGCAGCTGGAACAGATGTGGGCAGCAGGGCAGCGAGCTGGGGAGCGAGGGGGCACTGGGGAAAAGCAAACCTCAGCTGATGTGTCAGAAGAGTCCAGCTACAGTCATTGGAACTGACTGCAGACAGAGAAAGGTTTTTTTGATCTATAATCCGTCAGGAAACTGAGATTTCCCCAGGTGGGAATTTAGACTTGCAGGTGAAAGGAGTAAATAAAACATATGTATAGCAAGGAAAATGTCAGAATCTAGGCTGCATTTAAAGAAAGAACAAATCATTTTGTTTGTTCATTCCAGGCTAACCTACAGATTGACAGACAAATGCTACTTCAAATCAATACATTTTCATCAAAGCAAGTCATGTTTTTAGACTCTTTCTATGTTATTAAATATGCATGAGACTAAGAGTCCAGTGCTGCTCACATGAGAATGAGTGAGTGGTTCTGGTTGTGGCGGGAGACCTATTGGACTCCTATTGCCTCCCAATACCCAGAGCCTTCTCCTGAATGGCAAGTGATTTCCCTCCCACCTTTCTCAGTCTGGTCAAACTCTTGGAAGTTATGGCAGTACAGTTTATCTCCTGTACATTGATCCAGAACGGGGACTTTCATCGAAGCACTGTAGAATTCCATTTATACATGCAGTATTAAAGCTAATGTAGGAAACTACTGTACTGAGTAGGTTAGCATTGTCATGACCCATGTGTCTGTGCTTACTAATGGTATTTTTTACCAAGCACTGAGATAAAATATTTTTTTTAACTCCTCTTCACAGCTTGCTTCTCTAGCCATATATCTGATAAATTTGTATCACATTAATTTCCCACAAAAGGAAATAACTTCAAAACTCTGGGGAAGGTATCAAGGAAACTGTACTTTCAAAATCACATTTTTGAAACTAAATATAATTTGTTAAGGAAAAAAGACACCACTGTTTCCCTGACCAGTCAGTACACAAGACTATCTGATTGATAATTTGTTAATGTACCATCAGGATATCCTCAGATATGAGTATTGCCATTTATTAACCACAGACCCCCAGGTGAGGATCTGAAGCAAGGCACGCTTCCAGTACAGAGGAAGCAATACTGCAGCACAGCCTCCCTCCCCAAGTTCCAAGTACCATGGGCACCTAGGATTTACCTTGTAACTGTCTAGCAAGCTTATGATACCATAGTTGTCTTACTCTGCATTCTAGCCTTCAGCCAGTTTGTGCTCTGTTACCGATGACAAAATCCAGTGCATTTGGAAGGGTTAGTCAGTTCTTCTAAGAACTTTTTGCCTTTCATGGCAGTGGTCATCTTGGCAGTGTGTTCGCTATTACAAAATTCTTCCCTGAAATGGAAAATATGGGATATATGCTATTATATACACTTTAATTTATTGCAAGTATGTTGTGAAGCAGTTGAGGTATTTTGATGGCTATCAGTGGTATGTGGTCAAGTTTGCTGGCTACGCAAAGGATGGGGACTCAGAAGTATTCATACACCCAAATAATTTCCAGAACTTGTTTTTCTAGTTGTATCTTTTCACTGGGCAAGATGCGATGTGTATGATGCAGGTCGCACCATCCCGTTGTCATGCTGTTGACATGGCATGGCTCTCAGCCCAGGTTTGCTCAGGTTCAAGATGGTCAGACTCTATAAAACAAAAGATCATCCTGATTTCAGTGAGTATCTTTTGGACTGCATGTCTGTTCTATGCTGAGGTCTTGAGAAATCACTTGAGAAGCAGATAATGACTAATTTAGAGACTTTCAGCTGGGATGTGCTTTAGAAAGCTGTTCATTTCTCTCTCTCAGTTGGGTTTTATCCTTTCCAGCCAAGAGCCAGTAACTAGTGGTATGCATGCATCTAAATATGAATTGTGATGTCTTGGGCCTGAAGTGTAGATGTCCTTTCTTCAGTCATCTTTCCTGATGTGGAAATAAAACCTGCACTCAGTATTGTGTTTGTATGTGTGCCTGTGTGTCAAGTGTGAAGCGTAGGCTCTCTGTGTATTGACATGGTGCTGTACATCGGTACGTTTTCACTGGCTTTAGTAGAATTGCATCAGTTCACAAACCCGAAGTAACTAGCCGTTACTCCAGAAAAAGCAGGTAAAACATAATCTCTGCACCATAGGAGGGCAATATACTTCATAAGAGCTTGACCTGTTATCTTTCTGATGTAGCTTTCGTATCACAATAAAAGCCATCAGTCTGGAACAGAACAGTTTGACAGGATGACTCAGTAGAGCCACAAGATGACAGATGCTAGAAATAAAAAATAAACAAACCGTGGCAGGTCATTGCTGTCAAAGCAGGATCCTTCATCTGTTGTTCCTGCTACTTCTGCAGTCAGCTGATAGTTTAGGGGCTGTATTTTCTGTTGATGGAACACATTATTGTTATAACATGAAAATTTAGTACGGTTTTATGTAATTTCTAAGATTGCACATTACACATCTCAGGATGTAACTTCTACAGCCGCAGCCACATGGTTTGCTTGTGAACCAGCATGCTCTGTCCCTCTGCTTGAGATCCACTCACAGCTCGCTTCTCTTCCCAGCTGCTGGGCTTCCCTTGGCTCTCAGCTCTCGGTGTTTGTAACAAAGCCCTGCCTTTGTCCAATTATATGGAGCCAGGCCTCCCCAAAAAAACCTCAGACCATATAGCTTAATCCTCCCCACATTTGGTGGTGCAGCCAGCAGAGTTGGAGTTACCTGCAGTGGTCTCCAGGCACTTCATTCAGCCTGAGCTGTGCCTTCTGTTTACTCTGTAAGAAGGATGGCTGTTGCGTATCAGCTTTAATGCTGCCAGTAGCTGTGTAGGTCAAAGCTTTGCTTGAAGGCTGCTGTGTCTTACAGCGAAGCAGGTAGAGCACATTGCAGCGTTCTGTCTGATCTGCCTGTAAACAGAGGTGATGGTATGTCAGTGAAAATGAGTTGATTATCCAGCAACAGCACATAAAAGTGGATTGCATATGCTGAATACTTTAGCTGGGAGAAGAGCTAGAAGATGCTGAGGAAAACGGTTAAGTTTCCTCTTCTGCCTTAGATCAGAGGCCATACATCTCAAACAGTACCCTAAGCTTCTACCAGGGCACTGCCTGGCCCTACCAGGTGTTCTGGGGGACACAGGACAGGAGGAGGAGTCTTTCCAGTTGATGTTGCCTTACTTGATACTCATAATTAAACAGTGGTTTGCTCAGGGCTTGGAATCCAGAGCTACATCTATATTCATAAATTAAGTAACATCAGAGAACATTCCTGCGTGCT
>Ga0181612_152940_pt1 | contig 10726 bp, 4 predicted proteins | sample HoacroProtozoa21_FD_119630 | JGI IMG/M metagenome (GOLD analysis project Ga0181612, IMG submission 119630) | Hoatzin crop microbial communities from Cojedes, Venezuel. Combined Assembly of Gp0051906, Gp0051904, Gp0051908 | reverse complement strand
GTGGGGGCTTTCAAACTGATAACAAAAAAAAAAAAAAAAAAAAAAAAAAAAATTTAAGTTTTGTTGGGTTTGGGGAAAAAACTCTAATGGTTTTTTTTCTGTGTTTTTCATGGGTAATTTAATTACTACTTGGGTGAAATATCAATATGCTTTCATGGAAGGAAAAATACAACTGAACCTTTTTTGTGAGTGTACTGCCTTTTTTTTATTTTAAAGGCTCATAAATGTCGTTTTGCAGTAGGCTATATATAGCAGTACTAGATATAAAACAACTCATACAGAAATGTGCACTTCTTACAATTCCAGAAGCAAATTTTTCTTTTAGCAAACCTCAGTAAGCCTACTGTTTTCACTGATCTAAGAGAAATTACATATGCATGTGCAAAGACATAATATAAAACTTCTGTCTTGAAAATATATTAAGGTGTTAATTTGCTAATTTTCTTCTAAATTGGTACATATTTTTGTTAGGCTGAAGAGATAGCTTTGCTTGGTCTATTATTCTCTATTCCAGCAGAACTAGTACAAAAATGTAGAATTCTGAAAACGAGTGAAATCTGAATTGTAATGCAGAGGCTTTATGTCAGTACAACCTATTGACTGTTGAGTTTTCAAATAGCACAAATGGTTGAGGAGAAAAAGACTATTTCTGTAAATCTGAAAAATATTTTTATATAGAGGCTAATGAAACAGATTTAGAAAGAAGGATGTATATTACACTTGGTCTTTGATTCCAATTATTTTTAATTTACTAGTCTAATCTGAATACTTCAGCCTGAGATCTTTCATGTGTCACTAATATTTTATATACTTTCTTCATTATATGTCTGCTCCTACATAATATAAGGCATCTGTAGTCTACTTGATGGCATAACATTTTGAAATGTAGGACAATCAAAAATAAAAAAATCTGCCACATGAAGCACATGCATTATCTGTGTTTAATTATATTTTTCCATTTATTATGTAAACTTTGCTAACACTTATGTGTTTACAAGCTCTGTTAGAAATGATTAAGAATGTATCTGTACTCAAATCTTTGTCATTATTGCCATATTTAAAGGAAAAATTGTAGGAATGAAAATTTTGTGTGTTAAAGAATGAAGATATGAATTGAATCTGTATAGAATCTGACACCTGTTTCCACATTATTTTCAGTAGCTCTTCGACTAGATGACCTTCTCTTTCATATTTTAGTGTTAAGTAAACATTGTATGGAGCTGAGAAATGTATAGGAATGGGAAACATATGCTAAAAAAATCTGTTTTGAACTAATAGTATATGGTTGAACTGTCACTGAAATGTCACTCTAGTTGCTGCCTATTGATAATTCTTTGTAATTTTTGCATGAATGTCAAGTTTAATTTAAATTGTGCTTGTAATTGGTAAAAGTCAATCGGTTAAGCACAGCTCCCACTGAAGCTATATTACTTTTTCCTCGCTTAGTGTATAAGCATTAATCAGCTTGAGTTCTCTGTGTGAGCTTAGCATCCTCTTTGTTGGTGTTGTGATGATAGCTAATTTGGATAAATTACTAAAGGAATCTGCTCCCCATCCCTATTTCTGTTCAATACTAGGGAAATGTTCAGTGCTGCTTTTCTTAATTTTGCTTTTCCCTTGCAGGAAGGAGGTGTGGTTGCTCTCTTTAAGGTCTGTCGCCAGGATTGTTTCAGGTGCCTTTATCCCCAGACACTGAGAACGCTGGCATCCATCTGCTGTGTAGAGGAAGGGATGCACCAGCTGGAAAAAGTAGGTACTTCAGTGTTCCTTACCGACTGTCATAAAACAGAGAAGTCCTGTCTTTAATATCTTCTATGAACTGATAACTTGGTAATGTTTGGTACTGTGCTCCATACTACCCTCATTTTCTCTGTGCTGAACACATCTCCAGTCTTTACAAAATTAGTCCCAGCAATAACATCCTATTCTGTTGCTTGCACAAATAAGCTTCCTACATGGGGATAATTTTCACAGAACAGGTAAATATGTTAATGACTACATAAAATAAACTAGGGAAATTATTATTTCTGGGCTCTCTGAAGTGTTTGTTTAGAAAATCCGATGTTTCAAATAACCCTTAAAATACAGAAAGCTTTACACCTCTTTAAATCCTTTCCTGAAGCTCAGGTAGGGCACTGCTTGTGGTACTGCAGTAACTTGTGAGAGTTGTAATTGCACAGAAAGAACTGGGAGAGGTATAGCAGCTAGCCAATAGAAAAATATGCCTGCTAATCAGCAACAACTCTCGTAAAAGCCAGTTTTAACTGGGATGGCAAACACCAAAACATTATCCAGCTAAAATTATATCAACTGCTTAGGCTCTATTCCTTTCTCACTCTCACTACATACTGCTGTGTTTTGGAAAACGAACACTTCTGGTCACTGAATCATGATCTCATCCTTTGTATTTCATAAAACAGTCATCTTCCACAGCTGAATAATGGCCTCTTCAAGTTAATGATAAATGATTTCTCTGCCATTTTACATTGACGTATCTTGTAATTTACTGCCCTGAATTCAAGCAAACTGTGACAGAACATCTGCAGCAAAAAGAAGTCTCTGAGCTTACAGTAAATGAAGATGACTTAAATTTTTTTTTGACATAATGCTGGTTCAGACTGACACCAGAATCAGTCTAAAAGGATCTTTCATTATGTCCACTATAATAGTAGAATTAATAGAGTTAGAAATTGAAAAGATTGATTCAGCTCACCTGGTCCAATTCCTGGCAGTGTCAACATGCATTTCTAATATGACCCATATCAAAGCTGATGAAGCAGGAGTCCTAGAAAAAGTGATATTTCTCAAGCTCATATGTCTTTGATCTACTTTAATGTTGATCACAAGTAAAATTGCTCAGGGTAAACTTTGTCACAATCAGGATTGGAGTAGGGTTTAAAGGATTTTTGACTGAAATCTCTACCACTGGTTTCAGTAGTTCATTTTTCACATGGGCCTTCAATTCCTGAATCACATCTTGGTAAAACCTAAGTCTGCAGCCTGAGGGGCTGGACATTAATCCCACTCACCTGACTGTACCAACAGGTTTGACAGGAGTATTTGGTTATTGTTTTGTCAACTTCTTTGCCTAAAATTGTGTTGCTGAGAATCCATATGTTATGTGGATCCAGTGCATGCCTCGGTTTCTTGTGGTGGAGGACGGGATGTTTCATGTCAAAAGAAGCAAAGACTTTTTCTCTGAAAGGTGGGTAATGTCCCTCCAAGTGCTAATGGAGATTAAACAACACAAACTAGTACAATGCTACGTCATCGGGAAATAATCTGTCAGCTGGTGACAGCCCCAGTTTGCCAATTTATAGAGCTGAAGCAGGATAGTAAATAAGAAAGTTTTTATATTCTTTGTACTCTCTTTTCACCCTTCTTGTACACCTACTTAGAAGCGGCAAGATATTCTGACCATAGAGAATCAATGGAAAGTGTGTGACTCGGATGACAAGTATTTTGATGTGAACAGCACTCAATTTTTTTTATATTGTTGTCTTTAAATAAGAACGATCTTTTTTTTCAAAATTTGAAGTACTCTTGCAAACCAAAAAAGAGAGTTAACAATATTAGCATTCCTTTCATTACAGAAATTACCATAGGACTTCTTATCTGACAGAAAGAGGAGCTTCTATTATTCAACTAAGAACCTGGGTAATGGTGAAGCATTTAATTTGCTCTAATGTGAATATCATTATGCCACCTAGTGCATTAAAACATCAGTGCAATTTGAACTTGATTTTTGATGACAGAAACCTCATTCAAACAAATAAAGCTTGCCCTCCAAACAATTCAGATTAGGTAATTCAAGATTAAAAAAATTTTTAAAACCCCACAAAACCCAAATAAATCCCATCCTACTCTATTTTTTTATTAGATTTCACAACCATTAAAGCATTTAAAAGACCAATTAAAAGCAAGCAGCAAGAGCTATCATTTCTAATGGAACATTTGTCTGGGAGGTGAAGTAAAATGAGGTGGAATACTTTCTGCAGTAATTGTCGTGCTTTATTACTAAAGACATTCGGAATATTGTTTATTTATCCACTGCTCTTTGATCTTGCCAATTCAGTAGCGACACAAGAAGGTAACAAGAACATCTGCGTTAATGTGGATGGTTATTTCGAAAGCAAGCAAAGAAGTCAATAGTCCACAGGAGGCAAACCAATAGAGAGTATTTTAACACTTTTCTTGGGTTTTAAGACACCTGAATATTAGGCTTTCTTTATAATTAGTGCAAATTTATTGTGAAAAATTTAATGTGAATGGTGTTATACTGGATTTAAATAATTTGTCTTGAGTCAGTTTTTGGATTGCAGTGTGGAAATACTGTCCTCATTTACTTGTGAAGGAAAGTAACTATTGTGTTCTCACATTAAAAGATGTAGAAAATTGCCTATTTTAAGCAAAAATGTCTTCCTCAATTTTTAAAAAAATAATTCTTGTTCTTCCCAGTCATGCATCTTTAAATACATATCTGCACTGCTCTCTTACCAGCACACTTGAAAAAGCTATTATTACTTTTTCACGATCGTGACAAACAAGCTGATCTTTGCCATAATCACAATGACCAAGTAGTTGTTCCAATGACTAACTTTTACTCTTTTAGGTGAATCTAGTTTGCTGCATGTACAGTAATGCAAAATCAGTTGGTTAAAATGCCAGTTTTAGAATAGTTATTATTTCACTTGCAAATGCTTTACTGACTTTTGAAAAGATACTGTTACTTTGTTGTACCTTGTCCTACAGAACTCCAGGAACTCCACAGTAACAAATTAGTCAGGCAATTAAAGTAGAAAGACAGTGAAGAAATACTCTCACTTTGTGACTGAGGTCTACATGTAAACAAAGGTTCTATGTAACATGTGCTCCATAAGTGGTAATTTTGGTGCTTCAAGCTACTTACGAATGTGTGGTTGTTTGGTATGCTTTAACATCATAATCCACTGTCGCACCAGCAGGTTTGAGATCGTCCTTTGGTCTCAGCTGCCCAACCAGTCCCACTTCAGATAGGAGCGGAAAGACCCTGGAAAAACAATCAGAATTTTCCTCCTTTGCATTATCCCTGTAGCTGCCTGTCCCTGTACTCGAGAGATTTGTCGTCTGTGTCTTGTGGCACTTCAGCATGCAAAGTTTTTAGGAGAAAGCTCACTGCATCAGAAAGGATGGTTATACTTTGTCTAGGCATTCCAGAGTTTATGCAGAGACGATATATAATACAGGTAATAGATAATACAGAAACCAGCCAGAATTGCTAAAACCAGAACTGAAAGGAGTTTAGGGGAGATGAGCAGGACCGGAAACTGAAGAACAGTGTTAGAGCTGCACACACAGACCTGTGTGTGCATCCAGCCCTGAGGTTTAGGACAGAAATACAATGATGTAGTTGGAGATTGGTTCTCAACATAGACATTTGTTGAGGGTTCTAGAGGGAAGAATATCTGAACCTTCACAAGTGCGCCTTGAAAACTTAATTCACCTCAAGGGTTCCCTTGTTGGAAGGACTGCTGAAAGCACAGGGCTGAGATAGATTAACATGTGCCTTTCATGAAACTTCAGTCAAATACCATTTTCGTTATCAAGACACACATAAGATCTAACAGATATTGTCTTTAACATGAAGCAACCTTGCCTGGAAAAAACATTTGTAATTGAATACAATCACATATCTTTACACATTGTTTGCCTAAAGCAGTTCCTCAGCCCTTTCCATTCCTGAGGTTACATTAGGTCCTTGTTTTGCAGAGCGCTCTGAACGCAGTGTCTCCTGTACACATGCTGATATGCAGCTTCAGTAAACTCTGAAGACTGTGGCTGTTCCTCTGCTGCAGGTCTGTTCATATAATGCTGCTTGTTGACTGGTGCTAGAAGGCATGGCTTTCAAACTTTTGTCCTATGCTGAAGCTCAGTTGTGTGATTTTCACTGAGGCAAACTTCTTGCTGCAATAAAAGAATTGTAGAGTTAGTTCAGAAATAAATAGCAAACATATAGTGCAATGTACTGCAATTTTTACTGTGCATGTGAAACATTATTACGTTAAAAAGCTGCAACTCAGCTGGGACCTAGATCAAGGCTTAACTGCCACAGAAACATAATGAATTATAGAAATAGCCATTCAAGCAGCTGCCTAAATATTATGTGTGCAATGTATGTTTACTTTCATTATTTAAACTACTCCAGAAGGCAAGACACCTGGAATCAATTAATTAAGAGAAGATATTCCTGAGAGACTAGTGACAACAGTTGTTACTTTCATTAATAAAACCTTCTTTTTAACAAATGGCACAGCTTTTATCACTGTACTTTAACCAAAATTGCTTAGATATAGATTATACGTTGCTTTAAACTCTTCATTAAAGCACATTATACCAAATTGCCTCCAGAAAAAGAATCTGAAGACGGGGGAAGCAAGTACAAAGTGTACATTGTTTCTGGTTGGGAAGCCGCATGAATTTCATGAAGACTTCCTAAACAAGAGTGACCTAAAATCTATTGTTCATTGTGAATCCAGTCTGACTTTTAAGAACAACCATGGTCTTCTACACAATAATAACTGTGAGCATGATGGGGACTTAGTCTGTCAATGATATACATGAAAACAAGTTTTTAGTGGGAATTGAGTAAAAAGTTTGTTACAGAACCTGCAACTACAATTTATTCATAGCATTTGGGTGAATGTGAGGTGATCACTTCATTCAGGTCTAACCACTTTGAATTTTCGGTTTTTAACATCCACCTAAGTCAAAACCAGGGAGTAACTTCTGTTTTGGATGAAGTATATGTGTTACCTTAAATCTCCGCTGCTAAAACCACTAAGGTTCACGTAGCTACAGGGTGAGACAGAAGTGAGAATTATGGAGAGGGTTGTGAGAGCTTAGATGGTTATGGAGAGATTATGAGAGCTTAGACGACCTGGTACGAGGGTACAGTCACCACTACTAAAATCTGCCTGGTGGCCCATGGATTTCGTTGTCATAGCATGTGAATGCTCTGCGATCATGAATGGTTTTATTCTCCTCTTACCTGGTATATGATGGAAATAACTTTGTACCATACAAGAGATCTCGTATTTGCCTTATCTGAATGAACTGTATAGCTGTCTTCATACTTGAATATTCTAAATGCAAAATACCAGGGGAAGCTAATACATTAGTAATGGTCTCCTAGAAAAGGAGTGTGAGATTGCCAGTGACAAGGAAGGAGACCCCCATAGGTTGCTACATTTAAAAGCATGTCTGTAGGCTGTTTGCTTCTTTCAAAGGGCAGTGTGCAGCTTTCTGAGAAGCAGTGAAATGCTGATTTTTAATATGGCAAGTAGTGGCTTATTCACATGGCTTCCAGCAATGAGAAAATCTCAGGAAGTGCAGAGGTCTGCCTCAGCCTGTTAACCCCTCTCACTCCTCAGAGAAAAGCTTTGTGTTAAAATTTCTTTTTTTCTGGTTAATATATAAAAAGTTCTTCTGGCCTATTTCAGTGGTTTTCACTCGGTTCCAGAATAAGGGATTAGATGGACCTATAAGAGGATAAAATTTACATAGATATTTCATTCTAAATTGGTTGAATTAAAGAGCTTAAAAGATTAAGCATTTGTTTTTTTAAGAAAAATATTTTCAAAAATCCCATCGTTTTCAGAATTTAGTCTATTTCATGGAAAATAAAATTTCATGCTATTCTGTCTCTGGAGTGAGACAGGGCAAGGCTGAGTATTAGCAGCAAAATAAAGGACTTTTAGAAGTCATTAGAAGGTGATAAGCTGTCGAGGGCGCTCTTCTCTTGTCTCTTTCCCACAAAAACAGGTAACACACAAAATTATAAACCTTTCTGAGTTTTTCATGGGTTGTGCTGACAAACACATTCTCAACACTGTTTTATGAGGGGGAATATCTTTCTGCTTTGTTCCCCAAAATAGTGCTTGTGAAGCTTCATGGATGGGAAGAGACTGGAAACTTCCTGCATGCTTAAAACCACAGAACCCTATCTTGTGTGCTAAGAGCATGTGAGATGATTTAGATGGAAAGAGTTCAAGTGATGCATTCCTTTTACAGCCCTTTGGCTGAAGAGTCAACTCTTCTGGTTTGCATAATGCACTTTTCTCCATCAGAGAACATTGTTTTGGCTCATCTTCCATGGCTGTTTGTAGCCAGGCTTTGAAATCATGCTTGTGAAGTTACGAACAGTAAGCAGGCATAGATAAAGAGATTTCTATTGTTCTGAACTTTGAGAGAGGAGGATAACCTTTTCAGGACTAATTCAGGCAACTTTTGACATGCAGTGCAGAGCACACCGAAACTTGGTGTAATTGATAGCTGGGAACAGTCTCACCTTTGTCACTAGGTAACTGTGTAGATCACAGAAGAATGAACAGCTACAATGAGACAGAAATATAAATCAATCTTAAGGAATAGCATGGGGAACTACATTTTCAAAAGCTTCTTTCCACATAGCCTTTTTGATAACCAGGCAAATCTATTTCAGTAGCTCAGTTTGTGGTACAATTAGATAATGTAAAGTTCTAGGCTTGCATCTCTAATTTACTGGATACTTCTTCTCAGTAAGGCTGTTTAATTAATTGGCAGTGAAAAATGTGCTGGGTTTGGCAAATTACATTTCTGTCAAAGCCCCTGTAAGATTCATTAAATTGTATCTGAGAGTGCAGGATCTGCCCTTCCTCAACTGCAGGCTTCATATCTATTAGATGGTGTTTCAAATTTTACCTCCTGATTACACAGCTATGTATACATAATTAGTAAATGCAGCTTCTTTCAGCACAATCCTAGGCAAGCGTAACAATACTTCTTTGGTCATTGCAGAATCTAACTAACTCCAGCTGCGACAGGCTGCAGTTCTAGGACAAAATGCTTTGGAAGGCATGAAGAGATGTGTTTCCGAATACTGAATACCAATGTGAAAACATGTTTAAAGAAAACCCCCACCCTCTCACCCCCTGCCCCAAAGAACCACCACAACAACAAACTACCAAAACCAACTGGCGGTATTATCTGATCTGTTGAAAACCTTCTGCCACTTACACAGCAGTTTAACATTTGCTTGCTTTACAGTAGTACCCACTTTATCATGCAAAGAAAAAAGTAAGAGTTTTTTTGATGGACTTATTACTGAAGAGACATGGAATTGAATAAAGACAGGCGTGTTAGTGTAGCATTATGGGCATTGCCAGATCTTGGTAGGAAAAAAAACATACACAAAATTCTTTGGCTGAGGTCACTGCCATTATTCCAATTCTGTTAAAATGACTGATTGAATTATAGTGGTTGTGTTGCTGTAACTCTGATGGTCGAAGGAGATACATATCAGTTGCTCTAATAAAAGATATTACCTCTCCTTGCAAACCTTGCTTCGCTTTAATTATATTACAGATTTTAGAAGAGGGAGAAAGGAGCCAGCAAGCATAGCACTAAAGATAAACATTTTGACAATACTGATAAAGCAGGACAGTGTGAGACTTAGCTAAGGAGTTGGTAAACAGCTGCGGTTTGGAGGACACCAATTCTGCTGTTTATCAGTAGATCCTCATTTAGATACCAGGCCTGGCCCAGACTCTGCAAACCTATACACCTGCACTTAGCCTTAAAAATGTGCATCATTTCATTTAAAAACTAGAGGACCCCTACTTGTTAAAAATGTCAACAGAGATGCACATCTGTCGATCTGTTCATGATTGAGGTTTCAGACTGCAGTAAAATTCACAGAGTAAATATTCATTTGAAGATCACTGAACACATAGTGCTGTGAAACAAAGAAAAACTGAGTCAGATCAGATAGGTACAAGACCTTTTTGAGAAACTTTGTCTTTTCAATAAAATGCACAGCAGGCAGTCTATGCATTGATATGTAAATCTATCCTTAGATAACAAAAGTGTGAGTTGTCTTTTAACCCAACATTATGAACGCTTTAAGTCTTTTGCCTTTAGTCTGAGTCCTTCCATGTTACCCACAGATTTAGGCTCTGTTTCCCTTTGTTGTGTGATTAAAGTGCATATTACTACAGCATGGATCTGTTACAACACAGCCACATGCAAAAATTTCATAACAGTCAAAGCAGCCTTGTTTTATTCGGGTTTTATCATGTCTCAGTAAGACCTGAGCAGGAGTAGACATTACAGTGGCATTCAGGTATTATCAAAGATGTACTGAGAGCAGATCTTGCCACTGCTCTGGTGTATTTTTTTCGTGGCTCCAGAGCAGTGTTCATGCAGAGTTAGAGCTGACAGAATTAGGTGTACTTTGGCCTTTGGTTCCCCTATATGAGCAGTCACTGTAGGAGGAACAACCTCTTCTCAGCTCTGTTTTTTATACATCTAGATTTTTTTTAGCTGAGGTACAGAAGAGAGAGCATCTTCAGGTTTTTTCTTCTAATTTTAAAAAGATAAGTTTCATTGAAATAGGTTTTGAAAGCTGAAAAGGAAAGTCCTTAGACTATGCCAGCTTACTGAGGTATATGCTTCAATGTGCAAGATCAAAATGGAGCGGTGCCTGTAGATTGCTGTTCCCTCCAACTTTGTTTTGAAAAATTGTGCTGGTGCCAGGTTACCACTCTGCACTTGTTTGGCTCCCACATAATTTACACATGGTTTTTGCAGTCAGTTATGTTGGTATTTTATGCTATCTATTGATTTTATATTTCACTAAGTATTTTACTTGAAGCACTCTAAATAGCACTAGATTTATGTTTCAAAAGTCAGGATGTTAAAAGAATTTTAT
>Ga0181612_131131_pt1 | contig 10726 bp, 10 predicted proteins | sample HoacroProtozoa21_FD_119630 | JGI IMG/M metagenome (GOLD analysis project Ga0181612, IMG submission 119630) | Hoatzin crop microbial communities from Cojedes, Venezuel. Combined Assembly of Gp0051906, Gp0051904, Gp0051908 | reverse complement strand
TATTTTCTTTTTATTTTCTTTTTATTTTCTTTTTATTTTCTTTTTATTTTCTTTTTATTTTCTTTTTATTTTCTTTTTATTTTCTTTAACTATTTAGCTATTTTTATTATCTTTTTTCTATTTTTTTTAATTATTTGTTAAATTTATTAATTTATTTATACTATGAAAAATAGATTATATTATGTAAGTTTAATGGCAAGCCGAAGACAGCTGCTGGTTATTTAACTAGGGAAACTCCGCACATCATAATAGACTGTAAAGTTGAAAGACTTATGCTGAGAAGTATGACTCTGGAGCAGAAACGACACGTCTTTTAATGGATGACAATGATGTTTAACTGATGGACATTAAAAGGATCGGTGAAACGGCCAATCTACAGGATGCAAGGGCAAACGTGCTGATGACAACTATTCGAGGCAAGGTAGTCCGCTAAGATGAATGCTGTATAAAACAGAATGTGGGTTACTCTCGGCAGGCCATTATTATTTGCATCATTTTTTATATTTTTATTTTGTCCAAATGTTGTGATGATTTTTAAGTGAATTCTATTTTTTTATTTTATTCCAAATGTTTATGATGGTTTTTGCAGTGAATTCTATTTCTTCTTTAGTATGTGTGGATATTACTGTTAATCTTAATCTGCTTTCACCTTTTGGAACTGATGGTGGTCTTATAGCTGAGACTAATATTTTTTCTTTTTCTAATTCTTTTGCAAATTTTGTTGTAATGGCTGCATCTTTTGTTATGATGGGGATTATTGGTGTGATTCCATCAATTATATTGAGTCCTCCTTCTTTAAGGAGTTTTCTCATTAATTTTGTGTTGTTTTGAAGATTTTTAAGGTAAATTTGGTAATTTTCTTTAAGTAAATTTAGTGCAGTATTTGCACTAGCTATTGTGGCAGGTGATAATGCAGTTGAGAAGATAAACGGACGTGATTTGTTTATAAGATAATCAATATAAATTTTCTTACCGCTTACATAACCTCCTTCGGAAGCAAGAGCTTTACTTAATGTTCCTATTTGCAAATCAACATATTCTGTCAAATCTTTTCCAGTTATGTCTTTATAATATTCTACAGTACCTTTGCCTCTTTTACCAATAACACCTACTGCATGAGCATCATCTATTATTAAACAGCAATCATATTTGTTTGAAATAGCTGCAAGTTTATCTAATGGAGCAATATCTCCGTCCATACTGAATACTCCATCAGTTACTATAAAAAAGTTGGACTTTATACCTTCTTTATTTTTCAATTCAATCTCTTTTTTGATTAACTTTTCTAAATCTTCAGTATCTTTGTGCTTATATATTCTCACGTCTGCTTTAGATATTTTTATTCCATCAATAATACTTGCATGATTAAGTTTATCACTAAAAATCACATCATTTTCTTTTGTAAGTGCATATATGACTCCCAAGTTAGTCATATACCCTGTATTAAAAATAAGGCTTGCTTCTGTGTTTTTAAATGAACTTATATTTTTTTCAAGTTCTCTAGCTTCAAAACTTCCTCCACTTACCAGTCTTGAACCTGTAGAACCTGTTCCATTTTCACTTGCTTCTTTTGCAGATTTTATTACATCTGGATGATGAGTCAATCCTAAATAATTGTTTGTTCCATAAACCAGATATTCTTCACCATTTTTATCAATAGCTTTTGTTGAACTTACAAATCTTAAATCATCAATTTTTCTTTCAAGATCATTATTTTTTATCTCATTTAACTCTTCCTTAATTTGATTTTCAAGATTTATGTTCATAAAATTACCTTCTTGCTATGATTATTGTTTTTATTAATTATTTTGTATTTTTTATTCTAATCTTTATTTTATTTTATTTTGCTGTTTTTCTAATCTTTATTTTAATCTTTTATTTATTTTGCTACTTTTTATTCTAATCTTCTATTATTCGATTAAAACTATCTGATTTTCCAAATAGTCAATGATTTCGTTTATATTATAATTTTCATCTAATTGTGAGGTGTCTATGAAAAATATTCTTCCGCCTATGGGATTTCCTTTTTCTTTTAATACAGGGATTCTTTCATATGTATTTTTTGTTCCAACATATCCGGTTACATAATTAGGGTCATCGGACCAGCATAACTCAGCGATTATTCCTTTACAGTTAGCTACTTTTGATGCAAGAATTAATGCTTCTTCTAAGTGTGCTCCACAATTTATTTCATTTTTGATACTGTCTTTATAATATTTTATGTCTTTTGAACCCATTCCGGTAACTCTAACTCCTCTTTTTCCTTTATTATCTAATCTTTCTCCAGTATCTTTATCAATAAGCATAGCTCCATGCATGCTTTCTTTTAGATGTATTATGGAATTGATTCCTTTATTTATGGCTTTTTCATCGATGTTATTCTTTAAAAGTAAGTTTTTAACGAGTTCAAGTCCTTCTTCTTTTGTTTCTGCTTGGTGTTGGACAATATCTAATTTTTCATAGCAGATTATATCCTCTTCATTAACTTTTTCTATTTTTATGTTTATAAAATCGGAATCTCCTTTTTCATGTTCACGTGCTCTTTTATACATATTTATTAGTTCAGATTCTACTTCATCTTCTTGTAAAATACGTTCGAATCCAGATATGTGTTTTCCTCCTTTTTCGTGAGGTCCACCTTTTGAAGAGCGCATTTTTATACTGAATAACATTTTTTCATCCTTTAAAGTTATGTGTTTATTAATATGATTCAAATTATTTAAAAATTAATTGTATCATAAAAAATAATTATTTTTGATTTAATATGGCAAAAATAGTTAAGTAATTGTTTAATTAAAAATAATCATTAAAATTAAAGATATTAATTTCAAAAAAAGTTTAGTTTAAATTTGTATTGTATTTTAAAATTTTAAAAAAATAAATTTAAGAGTTGAATAAGCAGTAATAGCTTATAAACTCTTTTAAAGATTATGGATTATTGATTGCGTCACGAACTTTGTCGAATAATCCTTTTTTGTATTCAGATATTTCTTCACCACTAATTTCAGCGAATTTTCTGAGTAATTTTTGCTGTTCTTTGTTGAGTTTTTGAGGAACTACTACAGTAACAGTAACATAAAGGTTACCTTTACTTTTATGTCTCATATGAGGCATTCCTTTTTCTTTAAGACGGAATATAGTTCCACTTTGGGTTCCTGGTGGTATTTTCAGGTCTACTTTTCCATCAATTGTTGGAATTTCTATGGTGTCACCGAGACTTGCTTGAACAAAACTGATTTGTTTTTCGTAGTAAAGGTTAGCTCCATCTCTTTCGAAGTCTTTATGTTTTTTAATACGGATTTCAACATAAAGATCTCCATTTCCACCACCAACTTCTCCGGCATTTCCTTCTCCAGAGACTCTTAAACGGTTTCCATCGTCAACACCTGCAGGAATACTGATTTCAATTTTTTTATCTTCTTTAACAGTTCCTCTTCCATGACAAGTATGACAAGGTTCTTTAATGATTTTTCCAGTACCGTTACATTCTCCACATTGAACTATATTTACCACTTGTCCGAAGAGACTATTTCTTATCTGTTTTCTTTGACCTGTTCCACCACAAACTGGACAAGTTTCAACATCAGATCCAGGTTCTGCTTTTTCACCATTACAACTGGAACATAACACATCATGTCTTAAATTAATTTCTTTTTTTACTCCACTTGCTGCTTCTTCTAATGTTATAACAGCTTCGGAATATATGTCAGATCCTCTTCTTGGACCAGATCTGTGTGACGGTCTGCCACCGCCAAATCCGAACATTTCAAAAATGTCATCTAATCCTCCGCCTCCAAATCCTTGGAAAATGTCTTCGAAGTTTACATTTCTGAATATATCTTCTTGTGAGAATCCATCCATACCTGCATGACCATACTGATCATATCTTTGTCTTTTCTCATCATCTGATAAAACTGCGTAAGCTTCACTAATTTCTTTAAATTTTTCAGTTGCTTCTTCTTTTTTATCATCATCTACAACATCAGGGTGATATTTTTTAGCTAACTTACGATAAGCTTTTTTAATTTCTTTATCAGTAGCTCCTTTTTCTACTCCAAGAACTTCATAATAGTCACGCTTTTCTACCAATTTCGTCACCTTTGTAATAGAATAAATTATTATAAGTAATCATTATATATTTTAATTGTTCTAAGTTAAATTTTTAATGTAAATTTATATTTCAATTGTTTTAAGTTAAATTTTTAATATAAATCTTTTAAAAAAAGTATTCAATTTAAAGTTTATTTTGATTTTTTAACTTTATATTGAAATTAAGTAAATTATATCCAATTAAATTAACTTAATTTATTGGTTTTAAGTTATTTTTTAGTATTTATTAAATTAATTTACTAAAAATAAATATTAGTTTTTTTAGTATTTAAAACTATTTTTTATAGAGTTAAATATTTTTAGTGTTTAAAACTATTTTTTTTATAGAGTTAAAATGTTTAGAATTATTTTAAATATATTAAAATTAAATAAAAAGAAATCTAACTTTTTTATTAATAATCCTTGTTTATAGAGTTATCAATTTCAAGTTAGAATTCAATTTATGTAATAATTTTTCTATTGTTTAGTCTTTTTCTTCAAACTCAGCATCGATGGTTCCATCGTCGTCATCTTTATTTGCTTCAGCATCAGCACCTGCTTGTGCTTCTTGTTGTGCTTGTTGAGCTGCAGCTGCTTCTTGGTAGATTTTTGCACCAATTTCTTGAACGACTTTGCTGAGTTCTTCAGTTTTATCTTTAATAGCTGAGATGTCGTCTCCACTAATTAATTCTCTTAATTCTGCTACTAGTTTTTCAACGTTTTCTTTTTCATCATCGGAGATTTTATCTTTTAATTCATCAATAGTTTTCTCAGATGTGTAAATCATAGAATCTGCGTTGTTTCTAACTTCTATTTCTTCTTGTTTTTTCTTATCTGCTTCAGCATTCATTTCTGCTTCTTTAATTTTTTGTTCGATTTCTTCATCAGATAATTTTGTAGAAGAAGTAATGGTTATTGATTGTTCTTTACCTGTTCCTTTATCTTGTGCAGATACGTTGATAATACCGTTTGCATCAATATCGAATGTTACTTCAATTTGAGGCATTCCTCTTGGTGCAGGAGGTATTCCTACTAATTGGAATCTTCCAAGAGTAGTGTTGTCTGCAGCCATTTTTCTTTCTCCTTGAACTACATGAATGTCTACAGATGGTTGGTTATCTGCTGCAGTAGAGAATATTTGGCTTTTTTTAGCAGGAATAGTTGTGTTTCTTTCAATAAGTGTAGTGGATACTCCACCTAATGTTTCAATACCTAAAGATAATGGGGTTACATCTAATAAGACTAAATCTTTAATTTCTCCAGCTAATACTCCACCTTGAATAGCTGCTCCCATTGCTACACATTCCATTGGGTCGATTCCTCTTTCTACAGGTTTGCCAATGTAATTTTCTACGAATTTTTGTACAACAGGCATTCTTGTAGGTCCACCAACAAGGATGATTTTATTAATATCATTTTTAGTCATGTCTGCATCATCTAATGCTTGTTGGATAGGTGTACCACATCTTTTTACGATAGGATCAACTAATTCTTCTAATTTAGCTCTAGTTAAATTATTAATAAGATTATGAGGTTTTCCATCTGAACCCATACTGATGAATGGTAAGTTTACTTCACTGGTTAAAGTAGTGGATAATTCTATTTTTGCTTTTTCTGCAGCTTCTCTTAATCTTTGTACTGCTTGATCATCATCCATTAAATCAATACCTGTTTCTTTTTTAAATTCATCTGCAAGGTATTTCATTAATGCATTATCCATATCTGTACCACCAAGTTGGGTATCACCACTGGTAGATTGTACTTCAAATACTCCTCCACCAAATTCCATAATGGTTACGTCTAAAGTACCTCCACCTAAATCGAATACTAAAATATTAATGTCATCGTCATCAGATTGTTTATCAATACCATATGCTAAACTTGCTGCAGTAGGTTCGTTAACAAGTCTCACTACATCAAGACCAGCAATAGTTCCTGCATCTTTAGTTGCAGTCCTTTGGTTATCGTCAAAATAAGCAGGTACAGTAATAACTGCTTTTTCAATAGGTTCTCCTAAGAAAGATTCTGCATCTTTTTTAATTTTTTGCAAGATTGCTGCTGATATTTCTTGAGGAGTATACTCTTTTCCTTGAATTTTCACTTTTTTATCAGTACCCATACTTCTTTTAATCGCACTGATAGTATTTTCAGGGTTAGTTACTGCTTGTCTTCTTGCAGGTTCCCCAACTAATTGTTGCCCATCTTCAGTAAATGCAACATAACTTGGAAAAGCTTTACCATACTGACTTGCACCTTCCGCACTTGGAATAACAGTTGGTTTTCCTCCAATGAGTACAGATGCTGCAGAGTTACTTGTACCTAAATCGATACCTATTATTTTTTCTTTTTTAGTATTATCAGACATACTTATCACCTAATTTATTTTTTTCATTGATTTTAGGATTTATTAAACATTATAATTTAATAAATTTTTCAATTTTATTTTTTTTTTAAATATTGTAATTTTTGTAAATTTTATTTTTTTTAAGTTATTATAATTTTATAAACTTTATTTTAAGTTATTATAATTTTATAAACTTTATTTTAAGTTATTATAATCTTATAAATTTTATTTTAAATTATTATAATTTCATAAACTTTATTCTAAATTATTATTATTTTTTAGCTTTTTTACAAACTCTAACTTTGGAATATTTTATAACTTTATCTTTTAAGGTATATCCTTTCATAAGTTCATCAACAATTTCTCCATTTTCATGTTCTGGACTATCCACTACAAGTAATGCTTCATGTTTAAACGGATCAAATTTTTCACCTACTGCAGGAATCACTTCAAGACCTTCTTTTTCTAAAGTATTTTTCATTTTAGAATAAATCAATTCCAAACCTTCTTGAAGTTCTTCTTTAGTTTTAGAATTTTCCAAGGCTCTTTCCATATCTTCATAACAATCTAAGAATTTAAGAATAAGACCTTCATTAGCATATTTTATTATATCCTGTTTCTGTTTATCTGACTGTTTCTTAAAGTTTTCAAAATCTGCTTGAAGTCTTTGAAAACTTGATGTAAGTTCTTGAATTTCTTCATCTTTTTCTTCAAGGTCTTTATTTAATTTAGCTAATTCATCTTCTTCTTCATTTTCTTCATTTTCATCTTTTTCATCTTCTTCTTTTTTTTCTAAACCTTCAGATTCTTCAATTGTATCTTCAGATTCATTTTTTTCTTTTTCATTAGCCATTCATTCACCTTGACTCTTTTGATAAATTTATAAACATAATTTTTTTAGAGAAAGAGAGCGATTAGCTCCTTTAATATTTGACTATAATCAAAGATTTCGAGTTTTACTATTCTAATAAATTTTCTATTTATGGGCTATAGAAATTTTTTATTTTTATTTTTCACAAATATTTTAACAATATCTGATTCATTTATTAACGAAATCATGGTGTGTTAATGATTTCTAATTTCAATTATAGTGTGAATTAAAGAGGATTTGAAATATAATCTCCGATTATCGTGTTCTTCTCCTAAAGTTTTTTGTGATTTTATGCGTTTTAATTCATACTGCTATTTTAGCGCTATTTTTCTGTTTTTCTACTTTCTAAGTTCAGCTTTATGAATCTAAATTCAGGATTTCAATTTTATTTTGTCAAATTGATTAAAGTAACAAAAAGTTATCTTTCTCTATATTATTATAGTAACCAAATGTTATATAAACATTTCGGTTTTTAGTAACAAAAAGTTATAAAACTATCTAACTCCTCCCCCAACCAAAAACCTCACACCCTCCCATCATCCTCCACACAAAGTTTTATCAAATATTATATGTTCAAACGAAAACAAAAAATAGCAATACTATCATTTTTAAACTTATAAAACTTACTTCTCTTCTTCATTTTACTATAATAATATAATTTATATATTAATTTATATGCCTAATATTAAATTTTTATAAAAAGGGTGATATTGATGAATGAAAAAAAAAACATTATAAAAATTCATGGTGAAGAACTCATGGGACAATTAAAAAAGATTACTATCTCTTTATTGTTGAGGGTGGTGTTGGTGCTCATTTTAATTTTGTTAAAGAAAAATCTGCATTTAAATTATATGGTGGAGTTTGGGAACAATTCATTATGAAGGAGTATATGTTTATTTCAGTGATTTAAAAGAGGCAGAAGCGGGTCATGAATGGCAAGTAGGATAGGTTGATAATTGGACTCGTGCTACTGTCTTGTATAATGATGAATTTAAAACTAGGAAGCACATTGAAACGAATTCTTAATGTATTCTCATCTGTCTCCAGAACTTCTAAAACAGTACCTATAATATCATCCAAACCATAAATATGTGAAGCATGAATATTACAATGCAATGTCTGTTCTTTCATAGACTCAATACATTCTGGAGTAACATAATCCCCCTCCAAATCAGTACTGGTAGTACTCGCAACACCTTCAAGTATCAACTCATAATCTTGTGAGCCACCATTACTCTTTATAAGAGGAGAATACAATTTAAAATTCTTATTAATATCAACCATAACAATAAAAAAAATTATTCTAAAAACCTAATAATCAAACCTATCATGATCTAAACTAGCCCACCACTTACTAAAAGCATACTGCCCATCTTCATATATTTTCATCTCAGAATTAATTAAATTACCATCAGAATCAAAAGTACGAACCATAACATGTGTAGAATCAGAAGCATAATGATTAATGTAATACTTTCCATCAATCAATTCATAATTATATCTCTCAACATGATCTTCAAAACTCATACCCCTCTCAGAAGCCCTAATCTCCAACTCCTTTTTATCAACCAAACGGTAATATTTCAAAATTTGTTTATACCCATTAGGAAGATTTATAACTTCCTCCTTTTCCATTTTAGCATCTTCCATATATATTACCATATAAACCCCTCCAATATAAATTCTTTATAAATTAATAAAGTTTTAATCAAAAAACATTATTAATTATATTCTTCTTCAAAGTATTTAACTATATTGGGGTAATTTAATCACATCAATGTCTTGATAGGATATCATTAAAAGAGGGGAGTATATGCTTTTTATTTAAAAATCATTATATTTTAAATATTAAAAGGGATATAATAATTGTATTCATTCTGGTTATTTTTATTATTGGGATGGAATAATTGAGTGGTGATATGTTATGGGAATTCCTTTTTTTACAGTAGTGTCATTGGGATGTATTTTTGGATTTATTATATTGATACTGGTTATCGAACAATATAATTTATTGGTTGAATACAGAAATGAAGTTAGAAAAGCATGGGCACAGATTGATGTTCAGTTAAATAGGCGTGCTGATTTAATTCCTAATCTTGTTGAAACGGTTAAAGGGTATGCAGAACATGAAAGTACAGTGCTATCTAATGTTACTCATGCAAGAGCAGGGTTAATGAATGCAAATACGGTTGAAGGAACAGTTCAGGCCAATAATGAATTGAACAGTACATTAAAAACATTATTCGCAGTAGCTGAGGATTATCCGGATTTGAAAGCGAATGAGAATTTTATAGATCTTCAAAATCAATTAAGGGAAACTGAAGATAAGATTGGTGTGAGTAGGGAGTTTTACAATGATGCTGTTTTAAAATATAATAATCAATGTGAATCATTCCCTGGGAATATTTTCGCGAGTCTGTTTAATTTTAATACTGCAAGTTTCTTTGTATTGGAAGGGGAAGTAAGACAAGTGCCTAAAGTTAAATTTTAATGGTTTTGTTTTTTGTTTTCTTTTTATTTACTTTTTTTATATTATTTTTTATGGGTATTGCTATTGTACTAATTTACTTACAAAAAGTTAATATAATAGTTATGACTTATTAATATTATATATGATTTATTAGATGATATTTAAATTATATTTTTTATAATGTTTTGTTTATTTAATCGATTATTATAGGGGGTTAATAATTCGTTGATTAATAAAAAGATATACGGGAGGTAAATATGGAAAACCAAAGTCAAAATCAACAAAGCAGGACTAATATTAATACAAATATTAATCCTAATGTTAATAATAATGTTGATATGGAAGCTATTCTTGATGTGATGGGATGTAAAACTAGACGGGATATTATAGACTTGTTGAGAGAAGAGCCTAAATTTGTCAGTGAAATATCTCAGGAACTTCAAATTGGTCAAAAAGCGATTATTGAGCATTTAAGGGCAATGGAAGAGATTGGTATTTTAGAGTCTTCTTTTAAAAAAGTGGTAAGAGGTCGTCCTCGTAAGTATTATGATATGCCTAATGATGTGAATGTCACTATTACCATTACAAAAAATTCATTTAATGTAGCTATTTCTGAAGATATGTTAAATGTTAAACAATTGCCTTCTGGTGATGAATGGTCTAAATTATTGGATATTGAAAAAAGAATTGATCAAGGACATACTGAGGCAATTGAAGAGTTGAAAAGCCAAATACGTTTATATGACAATCTTAAAGAAAGAGCAGAATATATTTTAGAAAGAACTAATAATAAGTATTAGTTGTTTTTTCTACTTTTTCTTTTTATATTTTTGTATTCTTTTTTTTAAGTTATTGTGCTCCTTTATATTTTTGTATTCTTTTTTTAAGTTATTGTACTCTTTTTCTATTTTTAAATTATTTTGCAAAATTACCCTATTGCTAAATTTTT
>Ga0181612_179281_pt1 | contig 10727 bp, 7 predicted proteins | sample HoacroProtozoa21_FD_119630 | JGI IMG/M metagenome (GOLD analysis project Ga0181612, IMG submission 119630) | Hoatzin crop microbial communities from Cojedes, Venezuel. Combined Assembly of Gp0051906, Gp0051904, Gp0051908 | reverse complement strand
TGAATGCATGCACAGGGACACCGAGCTGCATACCGCATCTCCGCTGCTCCGTGTTCCTTGTACTGTTGACTTCTCCTGAAAGTATTCAACTGGTACATGCTGCTGCCTGACTCGTGCCTGTCAGTTACTTATTGACCAATCTGCAAAATCACACAGCGTCTTTATGATTGGAGAGACCCCAAAACAATAAGAAAAAGCATTATATGCAGGACCTAACACCTGAATAATAGACCGAGAAATACTAAAGCCTCCCACTCCATCCCCTCTGGCAGCCTCTGAGCCTTGCTGAGATCTGCCTGAAGCACCCAGGGGCCATCCCAGAGTCACCAGGCTGCCTTCGAACACTTCACGTGCAGCCCCAGGTCACTCAGTGGGGTTGGTTCCACTGTCACCCAAAGAGGTTACAGTACTGTGACTGCAGCCCAGACCAGCGCGGGCCAGGGTCCAAGCAGTATTTCATCCCGACTGAGTATATGGGGTTTTTCTCTCGGACATCCAGCCATGCTCCCCATTGACAGCTCAGGAACTTCTCTCAGCTGCCTGAACAACAATATTGTGTCCCAATAAACAGTTTGCTGGTCTGTATCTCCTGCTAGCCCAGAGAGAAGCTTTTCTCCTTCCATCCCTGCAGATGTGAGTGCCAGTGAGGAACCCATTGCTGGGCCTTCTGTCCTGGCCTCTGGAGAGACTGTACTTCAAGACTACACGCAGAGCCCTGTGCTTCTCCTGGAAGGCACTCTAGCTTTTATTTTTCTCCAGGAAATCGGTAACAAATATGAAAAGCTGAGACCTCTCCAGGAAAGCAGCAAAGTGGTTACTCCCGGTTTGAGATCACCCATTCACTGTGTGCGAAGTGGCTTGGGCGCTTGATCCCTGAGAGCCGTTCTGTGGCACCAACTCAGGCACTTCTGTCAGACATTCACCTAGAAGCACTTATCCATTACCACCCAATCTTTCAATGTCCTCAAGAAGAACCATGTTAGTCTGACAAAATCTGTTTCCAGAAAACCATGTAATTGGTCTTAATTATATTGTTCTACTTTAATTCCTTGCAACAGAATTGCTCCTTCACCTGGCATCAAAGCCAGAAAGATGAGCCTGCAAGTGCATCTGAGTCATTTTTCCTTCCCGTTCTAAACATTAGGCCCAGCGTTAAATTCACCTGCTCTTTGGAAACTCTCCAGGGCTGCAGGAATTTGTGGCAGTTAACAGCAGCAGGCTGCAGTGCTACTTGTCCAACTTTTTACAAATTAAATGGAAAACAGAGTAAAATGAAAATATTTTGTGTCTGTGACTCTGGAGCTCAAACAAGATCGGGGACACCATCTTTTCTACCTGTCAGCCTGGGATCTTATAGCCAACCTGTGCTGTCCTCTTCCTGTGCATCGTTGTTGGCAGTAAGGATGCTGCAGGTCACATCACACCATACGTTTTCTCTTATACAACAGCCTTGTCTCCAGAGCATGCCCTCTGTGGCAAGAATCCAGCCTGCTCGTCTTTAGCTGACCGCCGAGATCTAACTGCACCCAGAGCATGGCAAAGAGCGATGCTGCTGATGAGGCAGGAGGAAGAAGCCAGCCCATTCCCCCCTGGACCTGTGAGCCCTGCAGAGCTGTGTCATGGAGCACAGCAGGCAGCTGAGGACAGGAGGGGTGCAGATCTATGGCGCAGGAACACTCCGTGTTTGCCCTCTCCCTGGCTTGTAATTTAGCACTGTGTGGTTTGGTGTTCACGAGCAGATGCCAGCACCCAAACTGTATGAGTAAGTGCAGCTTCAATTATAACCTTGGCTATAAACTGCTGAATCACTGTCCTGTGGAGCTGGAGTTTTATTTCCCTGGCCTCAGTCCACATACGATCTTTTTTTTTTTTTTTAATTGGAAATTGGTGGGAAGTCTCATCAGCCATGAGTGAGCTGTGCAAAAGGATGGCTATGGGTGAGGAGAAGGGGGAACGGAATGGGTTGGAAACGGCAGGTACCTGGGGGGTGACACGCCTGTGTCCAGCAGTCATGGGTCTTCCACCTTCCTGTTCTGAGAGATCTGGCTGCAAAATAACGGGGAATGGACTTTGCTCGTGGACTTCATGACCTTTGCAAGGCCTGATGTGGATGGGACACAACCCACCTCCAGCGCTAGGCTGGGGAGCTCTGCCAAGAGCTGGAGGGATGCCTGCGTGTGTCGGGCAGTGAAAGCGCTCAGTGGACTTCGCAAAGCAGGTCTTCCCTGTGAAGTTGCCTGGTGCATCCCCATTTTGGAGGGATACAGAGAGGGTTAGCTCTGATTGGGGTACTTCTGTGGGGCTGAGCACTGCAGGGCTCTTTATCCGAGCAAAAACTGCCCCACGTGTAACCATAACTGCTGTCTCCGGGTCCGGACAGCTCTGGGATCACGTAACCCATGCTGGTTTGGATTCTGAGCCGATGGGTGTGGAGCAGAGTACAGAGTCTGGCCCAGCTGTTGAAAAGTTGGGGGCATCAGCAGCATGAGCATGGGCTGTGCTGGCAGGGGTGGCTGACGGACACAGGCTCTGCTTGGAGTTTGTTTCCTGTGTTGCCATGACACAAACATCTTCTGCCTGTTATTGTCACTGGCAATTATCATAATTGTTTGTTGCAAAGCCCACATTCCAGGGCAGAGCTGCTGAGCTGACCCAAACCTCAGCTGCACTTTGCTTGGGTTTGCAGTCCCCAGCCTGGTGGGTGGGATGGGGCCCTGGGCTTGGGGAACATCAGAAAGCTGCATGTTTGGAGGGAGAAGTTTGTTTGCAGTCAGAAAGCTTGTTTTAACCCTTCAGCTGGCCTGGCACGGGTGGGATCTGGAGACCCAGGCTGCCCCAGCCTCATGCCACGTGCATGATCCCCTCCATCAGCCCCACTCCAAATTCAGCCATGGGGTCTCCTTCCCACACCCAGGGCTGTCCTGTCCTTCTGCCCTGTCCTGCTGGTGACGGATGGTGCAAAGTCCACTGGAATAAATAGGGCTGGAGGACCTGGAGAGGGGAGGAGGCTGGTCTAGCTCACCCAGCTAGTAGTGCTGGAGGAAGCAGGACGAGACAGTGGTACAGGTGGTCCCTGTGGGCACTGCGACCTGGTGGGGGCTCGGATGCTGGCTGCCCTCCCCTTGGCCATGGGGCAAGGGAAGGCACCAGCCTTTCCCCTAACATGGGGGCCACATCCAGTGCTTGTCCCATGACTGCCCCCATAGTCATTGCCTTTCACTGCAGACTTACTTGCAGTTTAATGGTGAATTATCAAAACCGAGTGAAAGAATCAACGCAAAGGATGCCTGTGTGCCCTTGGCCTGATTTTACAGAGGGAAACTAATATGCTGAGTGCACGGCTTGGCTGGCAACAAGAGTGAGGCCATGTGCTGCCTGGATTTCTGTACGTGAGTAGCAGCTGGAAACACTGCCCCGGGCTCTCCGCATGGATTCTGACCTTCTTGTCAAGCTTGCTCAGTGCTCTGGCTCGTAGGCATGCTGGGAAAGCCGTGCTGTGCTCCCCCCCCCCCCATCCCCCCTCAAACCTGCCCATTTCCAGGTGGTTCACAGCAGCATCATGGGACAGCTGGTGTGAGTGACCAGGAGGTGTGACAGCAGAGGACAGGAGAGGGAGAAGATTTTGCCAGCAAGGGTCTGGTGTTGCTGCTCTCCATCATCAGGGCAAGGCTGGTGTTGTGGAGTTGGCCCTCTGAAAGTCAGAGAGCACTGGTGTGGGACACCTGGGCAGCCCCAGATCAGCGCATCTGTGCACACAGGTTTGTCTCATGTTCCCATCTTCAGGGCTCTGCCCCAGCCAGTGCGTGTGAGGTGGCGAGTGGCAAATCCATACGTCATTCCATTGCTCCGCTGTCAGCAGAGCACCTGGCTCCCTGCACACCCACCCCATACAGACGTGTTCAATTCCCCATGGGGTTTTCTCTGCTGTGTCTCACAAATGCAGCAATCCTGTGAGCACATCAGGGACCCCTGATGATCCTGGCTTGTCCCCATGGAGGCTTTACTGAGCACAGGATGGAGCACAAGGGAAGGCCAAGGCAAGCCACATCTCTGGTGTACACATCAGGGCTCTTACGAGGTTGTTCCTAATCTGTGGCTGTGCAGATCCAACCTGTGAGAGGTGCACCAAGCTATAACACTTGTTTTGTCAAGCAAAACTGCTGCAGAGAACAGCTAGAATGTCCCTCTGCCTGGTGGCTGGGTGAGTGGCGTTGGGAAGCCACCTCTTTGGCACACCAGCCTTCAACATTAAGAGGTTGGATGCATTGAAACCCTTCTCAGTGAGCATGTTACTTGTTGACCTGTCCCTGGCAGAAGAAATTGTTTTCTCCTGAATGAGGACCCTTGCATACCTGGTGCAGGTGGTGCAGGCAGAGCTGCTGGGTGTGCCACCAGGCACCATGGACCAGCCCATGAGGGGAAGTTGCGTGGAGTCCCACCTTAGGAGAGATGAAGGAAGAAGGCCCAATCGTGGTAGGATGAGGGTGGAGAGTGTGGCATATTGCCTCTCCTCCTGCCCCTTGGACTGCTCCCTGAGGCACGTGCGGAGCCTGGGGACGTCATGTGAGAGTCTTCAACGTTTCCTGGTTTTCTGTGCACTCCTTCCCTGCTCTGTAGGCTGTTTCAGCTTTCCTATGTTATTCTCCACAGCGAGATCCTGGGTTGCAAGCCCAGCAATGCTCGGGGGCCCGGCGGTGGACCCCAGGGCCACCACGCCAACCAGAGATGGTCCATTGTTGTGAGGCTGTGCCGTCTGCCTGGCACAACTCCGTTTATCCATCTATGGGGCCTGTCCCTTCCTTGCCTCATCCAGATACTGGAACCCAGCTTTTCTTCTGTCATTGAAATAACTTTGGCCCCTGCTTGCCCCCTCCCCTCGACTCTCCTCCAGCTCGGCATTACCATGGCCCTTTGTGGAGAGCCACACTTCTGTTTGTCTGGGCGAGCAGCTGAGGCACGAGAAATGTGCCGATGCTATTCAGGGGCTTAGTCTGGGAGGCATTGTGCCTCTGAAAGGGATGGTTAGAGCATTTGCATAAAAATGTGCTTGATACAGATAATATGAGTGCTTGTGGGGGGTGAGCGTGAGGGGCAGGGCTGGGAGGGGCCTCCGAGTTCTTCCTTGTCAGCCTCATTAATCAGCAAGAGAAGAGAAGGTTGCGGCGCAGCGAAGCTGGTGCTTGCCCACAGCCTCGTGGCTGCTCGCTCGGGGCCGTGCAAGTCGTTCCTTCACCTGGGACAAAGAGCGAGCTGATCTGAGTGGTGGGGGGTTGTCTTCAGAGAAGATGCTTTGGCCTTCCCTGTCCCCGCAAGCTCTGCTCTGATCCTGTCTCAGCATCTCCAAGCAGCTGCTGGGTTGGGAGACGGCCATTGCTAGGATGTGTCTGTCTTCTCCAGGGTGCCACGTCTGGCAAAGGACAGCTCTGGGACCTGGGAAGTGCCCCACAACCCCTCCTCCATGTCACACCACACCATCACATGCTGAGCTCACCCTGCCCCTTGTCTCACCACCTGGCACCTGAACCAGCTGGCTTTGCCCTCTTGCTTCTCAGTCTTTCACGAGGGACCTGCATATTTGATCTTCAATATCTCAGTCAACAGTGCTGGATTTAAGTGACAAATTGAATTTTGGCCATGTTCCATTCCAGTCATGGTCCTAAATTCCCTCTGGGGTTGGAGCTGACCCCACCAGGAACCCTGGTTGCAAGAGAGAGAGTGTGGGAACTAGACAGGAGGAAACACAGCTTGGCTTTGGCTCTGTGCTGCCGACTTTATTGCACTGGTGTGCTTGTGGGGCGGCAGTGTGGTGCCTGCCCTGGCCTTTACAGGGTGATGAGGTGTCCCGAGTCCAAGCACCTCAACTGTCCTTGAAGCTTGTGACTCGAAGCTTATGACTCAAATCAAAAGTAAATTTTAGGGGTGACAACATGTGCACACCTTCCTTTTGTGGTTGAAATCATTGAACTGCATTGAAATCCTTAGGCATTTTAACAGATCTTTTTTTTTCCATGTGTAAAATGTGACCTAATGGAAAAAAAACCTTGTACAGAAACTCTCTCCCTAAGGATAGTTTTTCATGAAGATTATGATGGGTCCTGAGTTAGTCTTAGAATGCAGCATTACTAAGTGTTGTGGTGGTGCCCAGAGGCTATGACGTTAATAAGCACCTAATTTTAGCAGTAATTTAGTTTCTGTTATAATCACTAGGTCGCTGTGCTAGGTGCTGCACGGATATATGTGAAAAGACAGCATTAGTCCCAAAGGGCATGTGCTTGGGACAGGACAGTCACAGCAATTCCTGCAGCAGGTCCATGTGCCGGTCGAACAACTTGGGTTGTATCTGAGGTGGTGGAGGTCTGGGCACGGCAACAGGACCCAAACCTTGGGTGGTCTCATCCATACGACCTTTAGGGAACAGCCCTGAGAGGAGCTGGCCCAGAAGTGCTTTGTGCAGCATTGATAGGTGAGGAACTAGGATCAAAGAGCAAAGCTGGTTGGTGCCCAGAGCTCACAGCCCACGCTGTGGCATCCCCTGGTGGTCCCTGTGACCTCCCTTGTGTGTCCCCCCACAAGCATTTGCTGGGCGGTATGAGCAGCAGTGAGTTTTCAGACATCCTCTGGGGAAAATGAAGGCTTCACAAATTGGGAAACAAAGGCACAGAACACGTAATTCACTCCAGGTCACCTGTAACAGACCTGGAATAGCATGCAGGGAACAATCCTGCAAGACAGCAATAATCCTTTTCTTCCCAGGGCTTGAAAAGCTTTCTTCCCAGGTCAATTAAAGAAGTCAAATCTCAGTTCCGGATTTAAATAGACTCTTTTTGCATACCATGAAAATTCAGAGGATATTAAGCATGATTTGTGTACCTGTCTGGTTCAGTCTGGGCTGGAACAGGATGGCTTCATGAGGATAAGTCTTTTTATGTGCTGGGCCTTTGCCTTGTTACCCCTGGGGAATGACTGAATCCCAGGTAAATCTTGCAAATGCTGCTGATCCTGGATGCTCATCGAGTAATCCAACCTCAAGTACACTTTGGTGGGGCTTTAGGATAGATCCTATCAGACAAGGCTGCTTCAGCCATAACAAAACGCATGCGAGTTCACACCAGTGCACAAATTGGAAGGTGTCACCTAGGAAAAATGTAGTTGTAAAATGGAGCAGAATGCAGAATGCAGTCATTTGGTAATGGTAGCTCATTTCACCAAGATTTACATGGTAAACATCTAATATGGATGCACGTGTATTATTTTGGTGCAAAAAAGTTATTTAGCTATGAAGGTTTAAATGAAATGAATCATGGCCAAATGAAACTTTTTACCTCATTGAAATGAGAAGGGAAAAAAGAAATGATTCATTTTGACATTTTTCCATAGAAATTATGATCTAAATTGACACATCCAACAACGAATTTCTATTTTGGCCCAATTATATTTCCAGTGGAAACTTACGAAGATGAACAGGTCTTGATCTGCAGATGGGAACTCACTGCTGACCACCTTCTGGCATGGCCTAAAACTGCTTTAAAAGTGGCTTCAGTTCAGGTGGCACTTAGTGAAACCCATCACTGCCTCCTTCACACCCTTTCCTCCGTTTCCTTGAAGGCCTCTGGAATTTGTTGGTTTTGTCCTCATTTTTTCTGGTTTTCCCCCACCCCTTTCACTTCATGGACATGCTTGAAGATTTTGTCTGAGGTGGACCAAATGATGGAGAGATTGCCCTCCCAGCTTCAAATGTCTTCAGCTACAACTCTGTAGCTGTAGCCCTGGCTCCCTTCTACAGAGCAGGATGATGGTGAAGGATGATGGGTCTCATTAGCCATTTTTCCCCTTGCTGGTTGGAGGAGATGTTCCCCTAGACTATAGCCATGTTACAGCAGTTTTTAGGTCCTCCAGTGTTTTATCTGGGTGGCCAGTAGAGAGAGGTAAAAGAGCTCATGGTCCCAGCTGCACCTGAGAAAAAGACTTTGAACGTTGGAGAGGAAAGGGAGACTGAACCAGGCAAGATATGGAGCTCCTGCTTTGTTCCCTTTGGAGACTTGTTGCTTCTCTCCATCCATTGCTTGTTCCGTTGCAATCCAAGATTGTTCACCTTCCCTCTCCAGGGCTCTTTGTCTGGGTTCCAGACTCAGCCTGTGTCCCTCACCTGTCCCCAGAGGTAAGTTGTCTTTGGCTGCTGAGGGATCAAGTGGCAGTGCAGTAGGAAATATGTGGCATGAAACATGGCTTGTAGATGCTCCAGGGCTCATTTGGGTGGGTCTGGTGCTGCACCGGCACTGAAATCACACCCTTCTCTGGTCCTGGCTCCTTCCAAAGGGTCTCTGGAACATTGCAGGCCTGGGACAACCGAGGCAACATCTGGAAGTGTATGAGATAGAACTTCTGCTCTTTACCCTGCTCTGAGCAAGAGCAGAAACACCTCTTAGCTCTGCCTTTGGGACTGGGTCAGCATGGGCTGCATTTTACACTGCTTTAGGAAGAGGACTTCATCATTAACTACAGGACTTACGACCATCTCCTCTGCAATAGCTCCCCTCCGCTCCTCTTTTTCATCTTCTTTCATGAAGACATTTCAGGATGGATACAGAGCAGAAAAAGGCACTGATCCCTCCCAAAAGAACAACTGAACATACATAGTCCTGATGACACCTGTGGACAGGAGGGCGGATTCAGGATTGAGCCATGGAAGAGCACAGCAACATGCGATCACGACGCTATTCGAAAGCCTCAGGAGATGTCCATGGAGTTGAGCGTGTACAAGGATGTGTCCACACACAGCATGGGGGGGGGGAAGGGGCAGCTCTCACAGATGGGACGTGGGGTTTGTTCTGGTCTGTGTTTGAAGCTTGCTAATGCAGCAACTATTGTCTTTGCTTGTGTGGAATGAACAAGCCCTGCCATATGGGTTTTGCAGTTGAAGAATGAAGGAAAGTGCCAGTGAAATGTGGCTCAGATCCCCTGACCTTGGCTCTCTGGCTTGCTAGATGTGTGGGTGAAAGACGAACGTCACTTGCCCTCTGGCAGTGCAGGTCCAGATTACAAAATCTTTTCCAACCCACTTTAAGCTGCAAGTTAAACCTTAATACTGAACTTCTAAGGGATGAAAAATGCTTTTTTTAGCAAATAAGCTATTTGCCATATCACTGTTTAATTGCTCAATCCCAACCCTGCCTGCTGCCGAGCCCTGCAGAGCCTGGCGATGTAGTTCCTCTGTGCAGCTTGTGCAGAGTCAAACCCTGCAGACCAGAGCTGAGGGAAGACACTGCTGTGGGCTTCCAGACCCCAAACATGGGACAATCATCCCACTGCCAAGGCTGCTCTTACAGTTGGAAATTACCCTTCCAGTCAAAAATCATGCAAATCCATATGGGAAAGTCTAAATCAACCTCAGTCCCAACAGGCTCCCAGATAGCATGCTGGCTCCTGGAGACCCACATTGATGGGTTGTACAAGCTTGCCTTCAGGAGCACATCTCAAGATCATTGTCTGGCCTATGTGGGTTCAGCAGATCCTGCCCAAGGCTGCCCATGGTCCTAAAGCTAGGTGTCTGGGCATTGACCCAAGGTTTGCCCTGTGCCTGAAACCTTTGGACCAAGAAATTAGACTCTGTGTGCCTATGCACCCCAAAGAAGATCAGTTTCCTTGTGAGCTTTGAACACACACGGTCCTGGACACTACATGCATTTTTGTTCTTCCATTTTAGCAGGAGCTAATTTTTTGCTAATGGGGAAGGAAATAAGCACCTGGGGAGTAACCTGTGTGGCTGTGTAGGACACCTGCAGACTTTCTGCATGGGACACCCTGGCCCATCAGAGACCAGACCACCTATCTTCTGCATCAGTAGTAGCCTGAGAGCTGCTGCTAATAACAGAAGAAAGGTTGTCCTGTCTATGCTTGACCATGTCTTACTGTGTGACGGTTGCACCGTTTTGATGAGACCCCAACTAAAGGAAAGCTTGTGTGGCAGAGGACTGCTGTACTTCAGCCTACCATGGCCCACCACGGCCCACCGCAGCACCGAGCAGGGCCTTCAGCCCAGACGCCACGGTGAAGTTCTGTGAGCACGTCATGCCAGAGCCTTGCTGCGGTGTTTGTAGGATCCTGGCTTGTCCTCCGCACTACAGCGTTGCTGCCCGGCGGAGTTGGGCAACGGCTGGCAGCAGCGTGGGGATTTCACAACCTTCACTTGCACAAGTCCATGCTGCTTCGGGGGAGTGTTTGTCTGTGAGCAGTGCTGGACAAATTGAAGTTGCATAACCCCATCCTGTGCTACTTTGGACTCTTTCATTAGATCGGTTGGGTTTTTTTTCTCTTTTTCTTATTAGTTTTTCCCTTTCCTTTTCTCTGTGTTGCTTCTACTTAAGCAATCCTGGCACAGCCTGGTGGCATTGGCTCCGTCATACCCCAACCTCCTGCCCAAGTGTGTGCCCCTCCAGGCCTGCCCCTTTACCCGGAATGTTTCTTTCCATGCCTGTTGGTCATCGCTTTTAGCTGGGGGTGTCTCTGTTTTGCCATGACTTTGGTGTGCAGGCCGGCTTCGGTCAACCCACCACTGACGGCCATGGCGTGGCTGGTGCTGTGCCGCGAAAGCTGGACCCGCAAAGGGGCCCAAAAACCGTCTGCGCTGTGGTCGCTGCAAACTGCAAGCCAACTTACGACGATTTCCTGGGAAATCCATGGTTGTAAACATAGCATTGCACTTGGAGATTTTTGTTTTGTTTTTTTCT
>Ga0181612_173961_pt1 | contig 10727 bp, 11 predicted proteins | sample HoacroProtozoa21_FD_119630 | JGI IMG/M metagenome (GOLD analysis project Ga0181612, IMG submission 119630) | Hoatzin crop microbial communities from Cojedes, Venezuel. Combined Assembly of Gp0051906, Gp0051904, Gp0051908 | reverse complement strand
CAGAGTCCCAGGGACCCTGCGGTCCAGTTCGGGATAGCGCGACCTGTGCATCAGCGAGGGCTGGATCTCACACAGAGATCTCTCCCCACTCGCTTGCAAGCCTTGGAAGGAATCTGCTTCCTTCCTGGAGAGTCTCTGCAGCGCAGCCACCCCCAGTGCGCTGGAGCCTCATGTTGTCTCTTGAACTGACCACCCAGCAGAGCTGTTACACCATTTTTCTTTTGCTACAGGGAAACAGAAATAGCAGAGCTCAAAGCTCAGCTGGGACGCATGAAGGAAGACTGGATTAAAGAAGAGTGTAATCGTGTGGAGGCGGAGCTGGCCTTAAAGGAAGCAAGAAGCAAAATTAAACAGCTCAAGCAGGTTATTGAAGCCATGAAAAACAATGCTGTTGAGAAAGACCAAATCATTCAGAAATGCTTGATAGATATCAGCATTCAAAATAAGAAACTGGAATCTTCGCTGCAGAGCATAGAAATGGCTCAGAACAGCTCTGCGATGGACGAGCAGTGCCTGCAATACAGCTGTGACGCAGAGGGGAAGCCATCAGCGTTGTGTGCCACGATGCCAGAGAGCCTCATGGCAGAGGACCAAGCTCTGGAGGAGGTGGCAGATAGCAGGCTGCTTCTTAGTGAGGACACATCTAATGGGACTGATTCAGCTGAAGAGAGCTGGAGCAGCACAGCTTGTGAGTGGAGTGATCCCGCTCCCTCCAGTTGTGTTGTGAAGAAACTGATGCTTGACAGTGTTGCAGATGAAAAACTAACTTCTTTGCGGCAGGAGGAGAAAAGCAGCAGTGTGATGGTGGAACAGGCCGTCCAGACTGACGCGGTGCCATATAGCCTAGATGTGGAGCAGCTCATTCAGAACGTCTTCAGAGCTCAGGATGCCTGTTCTCCTGTGCAGTCTCTATGCAGGAAGGTGGAGCACAGAGTTGGTGAAAACCATTTCATGAAAGAACTTGATTTTACAGACCCTCATGATAATGAAGCCTTTGGGTATGTCAATACTTGCTCGCAGGCAGGAAGAAAGAGGAGATATTGGAGCAGCAGTCTCCTGAGAGATGTTCCGGCTGTAGCTGCCCCTGTTGTATCAACTGTCATGTGGGCTTTCAGTACTCAGAGAGGAGGATTAGATTACATTTACAATATTGGAGCATTGCTTCGTGGTTGCTGCCTCGTAGCCCTGCACTCTTTACGCCGTACGCTCTTCAGTGTCAAAACTTAAAGTCCACTCTGTCCCCGGGCCCCAGCTGGCCTCAGCACTGAGAATGAGGGATGAGATAGATAGGTCATAAAAAGTTATTGAATATTCTGGCAGAGCCCACGATTTTGCTACATATACCTGTATTGTGTTTTAACTTATTGTTTACTTAATTGCTTTATTATAGATAACCTTTATAATCAGAAGTTCAGTAAAGCATGTTAGAAATATTAAAGGTGTGCGAGTATCTTCTTGAAGTACAGCTGCAGAGAACACCCCATCTCAGCTGAGCTGCCAGGCCCAGGCTGCGCAGGGGCAGGCACTGCGTCAGGGCATAAGGACCCATCAGGACCCAGAGACCGGAGTTAGGCTGAGAAAACCTAAGTACAGCTCCAAGCATAAGCGCTCAGCTGGAGAAGAAGGCTCCGGTCGGTCTGCGATTGTACACGCCACCCGCTCTGCCACACCCATGCTGCATTCACAGATACAAGTGACCTGATCTTTAACCCAGTGCAATCTTCTGGAAGCTTGTAACTTCTCATTTCTGCACTGCCAGGAGAGTATCAGTCTTCCTGGCGTTTAACAGAAGTCCAGAAGGCCTTGTTTAACCCAGCTGGTGGGAGCCACGCAGTCTCGCTGTGCACGCTGAGATGCCACTGTGACCATCAAACCACAAATTCTCCATGTCCAAAACTTCAGATCTGTCCATAGATCAGAGGAGGGCAACACTACCTAACAGATGAAACCGTGGCATTTGTCTGGCCCCACCCAACCTTTCAGCAACACCTCTGGCCATTGTAACCTCGCCGGCCTCCTGTTTTCTCCTCCAGCCATGCAAGTGTAGTATTTCCCGGTGCAGCCCAGAGCAGAAGAGGTCTAGTGAAGCCAGGCAGTGCCATGCATTGCTCTGCAGCTTTTGAGAAGAAGGGAGTTCGTAGTAAGCTGCAAGGGAGCAGGAATAGCTGGCCAGCACGGGGGGAGCCTTTGCAACACTCAAGAGGGTGACACACACCGATGCACACAGAGGCAACGCAGAGACCCCTCACGTCCCTGTGGTGCCCGGGTTCTGAATTACTTGTGTTTGCAAGGAAGAATAGGGGAGGTTCACAAAGGGTTATATTAAGAAAGACAAATCTAACAGACAGTTTGATGTAACACAGTCCCCAGGAGCTCACAAAGATGCCCACGAGAGCATCTTGCTTTCTCTGCCGGTCACTTTCTCTTCCATGCTCTCCTGCCTTCCTGGGTTCCTGCAGGCCAGCTGGCTTGCCTTGTGACACTTCTGCAATACATAGCTCACTTTCACCCAAAGATCACTTTCAAAAGCTTTTTCTTTTAATTGCATGGACACAAGGGCCAAAAGCAATAGCTGGGGGAGGGGGAACGTGCTAATCCAAATTTTACACAACCATGGCATTTCATCATTCCCAGAGATCTCCTTTTGGGCCTGGAACACATTACAGAAAATGCCTTATTCCTGCTTCAAAGTATGTCTGTTCAAGGCCAAGAGAGCAATATTTTATACCCAATTTTACCCACGTTATTACAATTTTGGATTTCTCTTTTACACTCACTGTTGTTTAAGTGATCTTCACTTTGCATCCTGGTGAAACGGAGCATCATTTAGAGGAAATGAGAGGAAAAAGTGATCTTCAGTTCGAGGAGAGACATTCACCTGCGACTACACGGGTTTCTTTTGCAGTAGGCAGGCAATAAAGCAGCACAAACCTACACTCATGTTCAACATTTCAAAAGGCTGAACTCATTCCAAACCATGTTTCAGGCAGGCTCCATTTAGCAGCAGTGTTTTTAAACGTGCTGTTTATAAGGCGCTAACACCAGAGTAGTGCCAAAGTTGTTTCCTGCCCTTAAAATCTTTCTGTCCTCTCAGCTTTCATAAGGTACTTCTGCTCAGCAAGAGGTGACAGAGCTCCCGTCACCCTCCCGGTAAAAGTCCTTGCTCTGATCTTTACCCAAAACTCAGATGCTTCCAAGCCTCCACCTTTCCTCCTCCATACTGAAGGGTGTAGGCAGCTGAAGGTGCCCTTTGTGAGCAGAGGCCAGAAGTGCCACGATCATTGCTCCACTCTCAGACTTCAGGGGACTGGCCTTTGTTCCGCCATCTACAGAGGATACACCAGCTGTTGCTGCAGACATACCATCGTAATTTTGTTCCCCTCTAATATTTGGTTTTAGCCTTGATCACAGAATCACAGAATCACAGAATGTTCGGGGTTGGAAGTGACCTCTGTGGGTCATCTAGTCCAACCCTCCTGCCGAAGCAGGGTCACAGGCCTTGCTCAGAACGGAACCGTGAAGAAAAAACTCCAATTTTTGGTCTATCTTGGTTTATCATTTGCCAAAATGTTATGGTTAACCAAAAATATAAAATTTATAACCTTTTCAAGCTATTTGCCACTATAAATTTATACACAAATAATGTTGCAACCCTTTATGTGTATGATGACCAAAAAACAGTCATTCACTGAGGCCATCAAGAGAATGTAATATTGAATGAGATGATTACGTAATCATATGATATTATACCTCTAAATACCTGTAGTACTGAAGCCTAAGTCTGTACACTGATTCAGAGACTCCCTTCTTATGCTTTCAGATTGAAATACATTGTGCAGACTGAATACTAGCACAATGAATGATGTAGTATCAATACTAGTACGGTGTTGTCAGTACTATCACATAATAAATAATTAATGTCTTAACTTCCAGAAAATGACAGAACTGTTTACTGTACTCCCATTGTGAAATTCAGAGGATTTTCATACATTGTATGTAACATTTTGACAGAGCTACTCAACAAGATTACTACCAGGTACCCTTTATTAAGAAAACCCACATAGCACTTAACTATCCTATTGTAGTCCATACTTAGTCAGGACTTTCATGTAGTTCCTTCTCCTAAAGGTATACCATATATATGTTTACATATACAGTCCAAGAGCACTAGTAAACAATTAATAAATGTCTTTAATACATAATTAATATAAGAACATTAAATTAATCATTCAAATCATTAAAGCCTAGGATACTGTAGATACTCCAGCCAGATCTCTAGTGATTTTGACTGGCATACAACCTGGCCTCCCAAAGTGTGTGTCTTACTGAGGACAATTCAACACAGATACAAAAATACATCTAGAAATGGAATATGACCAAGAGCCTAGATACCTGATTTTTTTTACATTTATCTTCAAGCCCTGGTTTCATAGATTAAGCACGTGCATAAATCCCACCAGTTAAACTTGAAACTGCCAGATCAGCAGTCCCAGAGAACAAAGTCCTCAGCTAGCAAAAGTTTAAACAGAAAGACAACAGGTGACACTGACTTCATACAGAGGCTTAACTCCTTTAGGTGTTAAAGTTGTCCTTTCAGTCTTTAATACCTATTTTATTGTTTTCAGTCCACAGCAATCGTTCTCTTAGAATTAGGACTGAAATCTCCATTTTACTAAAAGCCAGGAACTATGAGTCACTATAGTAAAGATTGTTACTGCCAACAAAACTGTATCATCCCATAGACTAATAGATACCTATTTCATAACTAAACTTTTTTGGCAACTCCAGACACTCTCTTCTGAATATGCAAATTAAAATTGTTTCATAGTGTCTTGCAAAGTCTGTCTGACTAAAAGAAAATATACATGGATACTGCAATGATTTGACTCAATACTCAGTCTAATCTAGAAATCTTGTTGGAAACATGTAACAAGACCTTTTTCTGTATTACAAAATTCAACAGCCTTTGAAAGTTTCTGTGGCTGCTATTGAGAAAATAGGCTATTTGCTAGTAAGATTTTTAACCAACACACAAACAATGCAGATACCTTGCAGTTCTAAAGTTTAAATGCTCATAATAACCACAGATTAAAGTCTTATACAATTATCAAAATCTGTTTGCTCAAAGGATGGTATTTTTTCCAGACAGATTTTGGTATTTCAAATTCATATCCATCTTCACTAGAATAAAGGCCCAAAATTTTCAAATTCATTCACAAAACAGATTCTACCTTGCTGGAAGTAATCAGTACTTCTCAGGAAGCCATGTCTGAGATGGCCTGACAATACCATCATGCCCCAGTGAACGTTATCCCAGCTGACCTGTCACAGCCGTACCACTGCTCTCCCACCAGCTCCCGTGTGGAAAGAGGTCAGACCATAGTAAGGCAGATCAAGGTCACAACCACATCAGTTTCATGCAGTCCACTTAGCCATAGTGAAATGGCAAACGGTAGTTCTTGCTGCCAAGTTCATCTGTCTTGCTGAGGTGTGTAATTACAGTCTGGAGTTCCTGACTACAAACCAAGGACAGAAGCTGCTCCCTCCACGCACTTTGTAAGCAACCAGCAGAGCTGCGAAGTGTTCAATCCGCAGCACAGCTGGGAGCGTGCTTTCTCCACCCTATCCCACCAAGGAAGGGTTTGCATCAGTCTCATTACTGCCAGCTCTAAGATAAGGATAATATCACATAATTAGTGTAAGCAGTGATTACCGGATGCTCCGAACAAAGGGAGTACGAAATGGAAGGTTCCCTATGCTACATGCTACAGGTAATTTCTCGTAAGGTTTTGAAATGCCCCAACTGTGAATGGACCCCACTGAGATACATGTTCACTGTAAGTGTTTCATCATCTCAGAAGCAATCCAGTGTTTTTAGTGGTCTTAGTAATAAACCATGTACAGTAGAATAAAGCCTTATCTTCCAGGCAAACATGGGTATAAAACAGCAGAGCATCTAGTAGAGCAAGGTTTAGGCTGGCTCTGTTGTCCTCAAGAGACTGTCCTCAGGAACAAAAGACTGCTTATCTGCTTCCAAACTTCTAAAACGAATTCTACATCAACAATCAATTCTTTCTTAGAATTTGCAGTACTTTTTCCAACCAACATTTCAGATCTACTTTATAAAAAATTAATCATTTATTATGATAAAGTACATCTAGGTCTTCAGCATATGTATTTTTATCACTAACACTGTCCCCAACTACAATCATTGCTACTGCTCAAATACTTGACATATATTATTCTGCACAAATTAATCTCACAGTGGCATTTTTTATATTCTTTCTCAAGTCTCATCAGTTAGACCTGCTAAACAGATTCAATCTTACTATATTCAATTATATGTTTTAAATGTTTTCATTTAAAAACACCACCTCTTTTGTGAGGTAAAGGAAATTTCATGTGCTCAAGAAAATACCAATGGTAGAATTACATGCTTCAGTGCTTGGACCCCTCCTCGTGTCAGAAGTGAAAAACCCACTTACATTTGCTACTTTTTAGGTATACTTAACCTATACACCAACATCCATCACTGCATATGACTACATCTGCATCACTACATCTATTTAATCATTCCTTTTTCATTCATTATATATTTCAACACAGCCTATGAAACTAACATATATGTGGACAGATTCGTCAACCTGTGTATTTTTGTATGCACAGCTTAAATACAAAAATGCATATTCATATACATACATCACGAAGTGCAGCACCTCATATAGTCAGAACTCACTACTGAAAGACTACCCCTACATTAAAATAGGTTCTTATACAGGGTAGCCAGGGTCTACCAATTCCAGAATTTTTTTCCTAAAATGGCCAAAAGGAGACTTGTGACTCTCAAGTAATGCCAAATACAAGTTAGGAATTGATAATTGACAGCGATATAAGATTTACAAAGATATTTCTTCTCTCTCGCTGTCAGCCTCGACTGTTATGACTTGTAAGTACTACCCAGCTAAATAACTGATAATAAACTGGCATCTTTCAACACTGTGTACTCAATGTCTTTATCAAGGCAAGTCCTCTTTACAATGCAGACATAGTTACAACTGGGAATTTACACTCATACAGATATAATTGCATGATCATCTCAAATAAGAACTGCTTATTCTGAAACCAGTGTAATCCTCTGTACGTCAGGCTACGCTCTCACTTCTGGCAGGTCTGTTTCACAGACAGGTACAATACACCCTGCAGACAGGTGCTCTGGTTATCACTCCGATTTTTTTTCTGGCATTGCCTGTTTGATATAGATCTATTTCATAAAAGTTTTCAGGTTTTTTTTTCCTCTTCTTTATTCCTATGCCTATAGCTTTTGGTTTTGACCAAGATTCTGCCACGTGGTACTTCCAGATTTACCAGAAGTCTCTTGTGCATTTTTTCCCCATTCTTTCTCTAATTCGCTTCTATTTACCCTTTAATGGATAGATCAAAACCACTATTTTATTGACATACTTGAGAGATGGTTTTTGCATATGTGCTCTTCAACCATCATTTTCTCCTGAACAGCTAGGCTAAGCTGAAATCTTATTAAAATTACATGCTAAAAGTATAGTTACACTTTAATTCAAACAAAGTGATTTTTCAAAGGTTTTTCTCTGCTTATATAGGCCTTCTTCTTTAACCATGATCTTCTGAACCGCACTTTGAGACCTTGTGTTTGTCCCTGTTTGGCTGAGTCTGTTCAGAAAGAACTACGAGACTACCTTTGCACTAAGCTTTCTTTCACCAGTTTCAGTTCAGATTGTAGGAATGTCTTTGCTGTTTTCTCTCGATATCAATGATACATATACACTCTGTAACAACAGGCTTCCCCTTAACTGCTCCAGGAGTTTATCCTCCCACGTGACCTCGTCAGGCAAAACCTTTACCGCCTCCTTTAATCAATGAATATTCACTTGTCTACATTGAAAATCTCGGATTCCTTATCATGAACATCAGAATTTGGTATGTTTCAGTCCCTAAGAACGCAGTAGCAATTATGAAATGCACCCTAACCTTCAAAAGAAATTACAACTTATCTCAGAAGTTAGAGGTGTTTGTGGGACAGCAAGTCAATCAGAGAAGTCTAAGCCACAGGTGCTAAAATCAGCATGGGACTCTCATGTCGACCAGAATAATCAATACTTCACAGGAAAACACATGGAAGAACCTCAAAAGTTGAACACTGTGATCTTTGTAACATTTACCTGTGCTCTACAGATCAACACTGTTTACGTTGTTTTGGGTTCAGTAATCCAAAACCCACCCACATTGTTCTGTCATCTAGATCAGTGGCTTTGAGGCATCACAGGACCACCATAACTGCAAGGCACAACGGAATATATAGTCCAGACAAGGACACTGTTCCCTAGAGGAAAATGCATCATGAAATTCCTGAACTCTGACTTCTCTGAGAGACAATGGTGGTGCACATCGACACAGTGCAGTACCGTACTGTTTCTAAACAAAATGCCTCAAGACATAAATATTATCTCTTAAATGGAAAATAATACAACAATGATAATTCATTTGACAGAAATTTATTTTGCATACTTTTTTTGAGATAAGTGATTCTGATACAGAGGTGTCTCCAGAAAGACACAAATCTTGGTTTTCGGTTAGCTTTACTCATCAGCCAAATTCTACTCAAGCTTGAGTCATTCTGACCACTGTTACCATGCTCAAGAAAGGCACATGATGTTAGCATCAGTTTTTGGTGAAGTTAATGAGAATCAGTAAGCTTCATAACTACCTGCCTATTCTGTACAGTGATATCTGAATATGACATATCACAGATTTGTATATGAATAGATGTCTGAACCTTGCTATGAGAAAACCTGATAAGAGAACAGAGGCAGACGACTCTCAGGAGTTCTTCACTATGGACCTTGTTTTAACCATACAACATGTGGACTTTGAAGATGAAGTTGGAAAAAAAGTATTATATTTTAAATAGATAACAAAACACAAGTTAAAACAGCCTGCAGCTAACAGACTTTCTCCTGGTCCTAGCACTGAGATTATAGGAAGTGGTCTAAGCTGTGCATAAGTTGGCTCCATGATTAAGAATTTTTCAAGGAAATTAACTGTTAGGATTTTTTTAACCATCTTTTAATTGTCATTTGTAAGTTGAAACTAAATTCAGCAACTTCTGCTTTTTCTTTCACCTCACATCACTCACACGCATCTTACTCAGTTTGCCCTGCTTTGAACTGGGGACTGGTTGGCAGTTCCCAGGACAACTCTTACTACCTAGTTGGTAGTGGTGGTCCTACCTCCTAGGGTGGTGGTGGTCCTACCTCCTAGCTGCTATTAATTAATATGGCCAAATCCTTCCTATTTTTTCAACATTTTTGTAGTTATGAGACTTGAAATAATGCCGTGAATAGTTTAGATTTAATCCTTAAATTGTCCACAAGTCTTGACACGGACTTCAGTGGTTACAGAAATAAATGGGGAATACAACCTATGGGGCCTGTAGTATTAACCAGTTCTAGCAGCACAGCAGAGCTAATAATGTCAGGAAAAACTGAATTTCACACTGAATGCCTGAGAATACAGGGGGAAATTGTTTCTGGTAGTACTCATTGTAGACACACCAAGGATAAATTTTGGTTTTTGTGTCAGCAGCGGTTAGCATTCTTTGTTCACAAGTACACAGAGATGTCACGTATAACGCCTTGAAGAGTCAGTGGAGCAAAAGTAAGGTTGAAGCTCAGGAAGTTAGCCTACAGAATGCTTTTGGTCAATGTTTTGTCAGTTTTTTAACAAGCTGAGCAACTGGAGATCCCAAACGAGCACATGATTCTTGATAGTTTGTCAGAAAAAAACTAATGCTTTCCACACATTTAAAAATATACCAGCAGTCATTTTTTGGTACTATATGAAATCCTCCTTTCAATTTGCTACCTACCTCCACAAGTCAACACATCCCAGATTTCCTCTCCTACCTTTCATAAGGTGATTTGGGTATCCCTTGCCAGAGCTTGTGATTTCACTCATCTGTTCTGGAAACCAAGGCGCCCAAGGTGCTGCTACTGGCAGGGAAGGACATCGTCATTGCTGGTTTTCAACTTTCTACAGCCCTTTGTTTTATCTGTACTAGCCACCTCCCTTTCCACTATCCTCCTTCACACTGCACACCACTTTTTACAATCCTTTTTACCCCTCTCCCCTTGCATTATGTTTTTCAACGTTTTTTCCCAGTAAGCTCTTAACTCATTTTCCTTCTCCCTTCTCAGTACATTTTTGTTTCCTTTAAAGTACACTTTTTGTTCTTCTAAGTCTTCCTGCTTCTCTTTCCTTTATCTGACTAACTACTCATTATTATTTATTAAGACAACCGTTGGAATCCCCTTTGCAGCACGGACCTGCCTCACTCTTCATGACTGCTCCATAAAAACGAGTTTGCCACAGCTGATGCCTGTTGACTCTCACGATCCAGTTCTCACCAAAGCCAGAAGGACCTCTTCCACTGATTTTTAAAGGGTCCTAGATTGCAGTCTTTCCTTTTTTTATTTCAAGTTCTACATGCTTCCCCTCACTCACTCTGCATTTTTTTTTTTTTAGGTCTCCAGTTCAATCCCTGGCGACAATAAAGATGACTATCATTGCACAGCATGGGGTTTTTTTTAAATATAACTGACATTAAAAGGCAAACTAAATTTAAAATCAGCCTAATTTCCTACCAGCTATAAATTTATATATATTTTAAATTTTATCTCAAACATGTACCAGAT
>Ga0181612_143849_pt1 | contig 10727 bp, 5 predicted proteins | sample HoacroProtozoa21_FD_119630 | JGI IMG/M metagenome (GOLD analysis project Ga0181612, IMG submission 119630) | Hoatzin crop microbial communities from Cojedes, Venezuel. Combined Assembly of Gp0051906, Gp0051904, Gp0051908 | reverse complement strand
TTTGTTTTAAAACACTATTGTGATCAATCTGATGTATGGATATACACTTTTTAACATTATATAAACAACTTAGTTTTTACAATCACTATTTTTAGGAGAAAAATGAAGGGATCCAGAAATACGCTATAATGAAACCAAACACTCAGTGAAAACTAGCAGTGCTTTTCTTCTTGATTTACAGGTTTTGGTACAGGACTGTAAATGCTAGACATCTGTACTATTTCCATTTCCCAAGCAGTAACTAAAATTGTTGATGAAGTTGAACTTCACATTCACTTTAAATTTCCCAAAGCAGTGAAACTCTGCCAGTTTCTGAATTTTAGCCAGATGTGATATGTGGCTTGCCCCCAGGATCTGTTGGATTTCTCACTGGCTGATTTAATACAGCCAAGAACCTATTTCTGCTATATGTTTGGAGAATTCAGTTTGTTCCAATCCAGAACCAAGTCTGCTTAATGAAGAGAAGCTTAGTCAGCCGTCGTCATGTCTGTTGAAGGTGAACTTCATGGTCCTTCCCTGCATCATTTTTCACCACCTGGTGACAAAAACTTTTCTCAGAAAAGGAAAGACTGAGAGAATTCAGGCAGTATGTTGATGACAAAAGAGATCAAGTGGAGAGGCAGACTCAGCTATAGCTCATCATCAGAATTCTCTGTTCTTGTAGGTACAGTTTTCTCCTTTTCTTCCCAACATTCTTCTGAAAGTAGACCATAGGCATTTAACTTTTTAGTTTACATGGTCTAGTCCTGTATGAGAAATTGTAGGCTCTTTGATTCTGTTCCATAAAACAGACCATGTGTTAGAGAAAGTAGTAAAAAAGGGAGGGAAGACACTGTAGGAAAACAGGCCAGATTTGCTCAGCAATGTGCATTCCATGAAAGACTTGCATTGGAAATGGCAGAAAAGCACACATTAATTTGTAAACCTCTCTCAATATGAGGTCTAAAAAAGCAACTTATTCTGTCTTAAAATAACATTATACAAGGACTAAAGTAAATATATTTGGTAGCTTAGCAACCACAAATATTTATATATACATAAGTCTGGTCTGTCAAAATATCATGGAAATCTTATACCATGAAAAACATTTTATAGACAGACAAAATTAGTCTAGTTGTGCGGGGTTAGCATAATTACTCTTCGTGGCAGAGTGGAAGTGTTTTTTGGGTAACTGGCTCTCAAGCTAAAAAAAGTTGTGAAAAGAGTTTGCCTCGATTGATAGTGCCTATGCCAGTAACATTTGCTAAAATGCTATAATAGTCTCTGCTAGACAGAGAGTCCTGGATCATCTAATGGAAAGCCTGTTCTGACGTGATAGAAGAGCTGCAATACGTAGCTTGAATGAGAACCAGGTAGTCACCAACATTGTTATTTCTAGTAGACAGTGGTTGGCCAAGACTTAATCATAGCAAATGTTTCCAAAGTCAGTCCCCAGCTTAATTTTAATCAGAAGTAAATTTTCATCCTGAAGCATTTTGTATACTATGTTCTAGCTATTCAGCTAGCATGCACAGAATGTTCTGTTCCTTGACATAAATAGCTTTGTATTAGTTAAGAATATTTATATCGGCTGTTACCTTAATAACCAGTAACTTAAAAAATAGTTGAATACTTAAAACTAAGAAGGGAAGAAGTCAGTTTATGTAGCGTGGAAGATATTTATATCATAGAATCATAGAACCACCCAGACTGGAAGGGATCTTGAAAGATTATCTGGTTGAACCTCTCATGGGAAAGGAAGCTTAGGTGAAATCATATAACATTGTGTCCCGTCGCATCTTGAAAACCTCCGAAAACCTCCAGCAATGGGGACTCTACCACATCCCTGGGGAGATTGTTGCAGTGACTTGTTGGTGTCACTGCAAAAAAATTTCTTTCTTATATCAAGATGAAACCTCTCTCAGTGCAACTTGTACCCATTGCCCCTTGTCTTCTCCATGTGGTTCCTTGTGAAGAGAGAGCCTCCATCCTCTCTGTAGCTGCCCTTTAAGTACTGAAATACTGTGATGAGGTCCACCCTAAACCATCTCTTTTCCAGCAAGAAAAGACCCAACTCCTTCAGTCTTTCCTCATGGGGTAGGTTTTCCAGCCCTTTGATCATCTTCAAGGCCCTTCTTTGGATCTCTCCAGTCTGCCCATGTCTTTCTTGATTTTTGGGGACCAGAACTGTACACAGTACTCCAGATGCAGCCTGACAAGCACTGAGTGGGGTGATCACATCTCTGTCTCTGCTGATAAAGTCCCTGTGGATCCAGGATTAAAGATGAATCTTAATTAAGATGAAACATATTTTTGTTTCATACTGAAAATTTGAAAGTGGTTGAAATGCCCAGCGCTTGTTGTACTGTTCTGCACTCTCTCTGTGTTTGGATTCATGGCAATAATGTCAGAAATGGTTTCTATTTTATGCCGTTCTTTATGTGTGGGTTCTTATTGATAGAAGATGTACATTTCTCTGTAAGGAAAAACTAGGATATTGGTTTTCCTCAAAATTAGATGTGAGGTTGCAAGAAGAAGTAGTGTTTCAGTGCTAGTTGTTATGCAACTGTGCTACTGCTTAGCCTTCCCAAATGAAAATGAAAGGTTATATGAGGATTGAAACAAAGCTGCTCTGGGTCTTCTTTGCATCTCACGTTTCAGTCTAGATCTGAATCTGGCTCTGGTACAGAAGCAACACTTGTCTCATTAGTCAGTTTTTCTCTAGTTGGGGGTCAGCAAAGCTGACTGATACAGATGAACATGAACTGTTTGGGAGGTGTAGACAGAAGAGTGCTTGTGTGACTTGACTTCAGAGATGTCCAAGAATAAAGTACTGAATTATTGTTTTGCCGATTTCTTAATGTGGAAATACTAATATTTCACAGTTCTGTTGCTGCTATTCTTTCATGTTTATTTACACTGATGGGAGACCTTGGGAGACCTGCTTGACTGCAGGTACAATTTATTTCCAAAGAGGACAGAATTTTTCTGTAAGGGTCCTTTTCTAGGTTCAGGAGGTACCCACCTCTTTCTCATGATGCATTTGAGAATGGCTGCCCTGTGCAGGTTAACCCACTGAAGAGAGAATATGCTCTGGGACAAGACTGACACTGATTTGTGTTCTTCCTAATGCGTTTGAAGGATGTAAAGTTCTTGGCTTGTAGGATTTGAGGACATTGAATTAGTTACAGAGGCTTTTCCTTTGTGTGCGTTATTTTTTTCTACACTTCTTTTTTCTTTGTATATAAGCACCTTGAAACCTATACTACTTTCTACAGCACTTACTTTCTCATATACAGTGTATTTTTAATTATTTGAGGTACCAAATGAAACAGTCATTTACCTGTATGTGTGGTGTTCAGATTTTCTTTAGAAGTCCAGTTTCTAAAATAACACACCGAAGCCAGTTTTACTCTTTCTCAGGTTTCTCTCTGAGTGATTTTTTTTGAAGAAAATTCTTAGGAAAGGTGTTATTTTTATCTAAAGAATGTGAAATTGAGAAGAAGTTAAGGCTAAGTTATCCTAAGATCAACCATTTCTGCTCATCTTCCACTAACTCTTCTTAACTACACAGTACCCATTAAATTTTCCTTTGAAATCGGTGAAATGAAAGAAGATACCTGACATGCTCAGTAAAGCAGTGGGCATGGAGACCTAGAAATAAGTGCAAAATACAGAAATAGTAAAATAATACCATGGTGCTTAAATAATTGCAGATAGGTTGGGAGCAGGTGAGCTTTTTTCTCACACTGCCCCTTTTCTAAGTGAAGGCATTTGTTAAGGTACTTATTTTAGCAGGCAGTACTATAGTGCAGACAGCAAGCCCAAATTACCCAGTTAATCCATTCCAGGACAAGACAGATATTTCTGTATATTGAAAGAGGAAGTGAAAATGAGATTAAAAATACAAACTACCATTATTCATCTGCCTTTGAAATGAGACAGTGTGACCCAGCCTTGCAGGCTGCTCTGTGCAGTATATTTCTGGATCCTCATCATGTCTGCCTGGCACCTGAGGGGAGCATCCCGGGTAAGTAGGAACCCACCAAAGTAGTGACCTGGAGTTGTCATAAAGTAGTGCAGATCACAGAATAGCAGGGCTGAGTTACAAGTAGTTGCCACACCAGTTGGAAAGTTTGGGGAAACAAGAAGCGGGTGACTTTTCTACCCCGAATTTCATACACTAAAGCAGGCTTTACTTCGTCACTAGCGTGACTTGAAGGCAAACATAAAGTGAATGAAAGGCTTTAATGCCACTCTGTTAGGTGTGTAGGTGCTGCCTCCTTCTGCTGCCCAGTAGAGCTTTTGACAGGTCCCGTAGTCTCATTTTCGCTAGCATCTTGCCCTTGGTGTGGCAATTGATTTGCATTTGGAGGACTGGGGGTGGGCGTAAAAGGGTTTTTCTCCACTCTGATCCTATCAGCTGCTTGATGCTGGCCCGAGGATTTTTGACGCAGTTCAGAAGAACAATATGGGAATTTGTGCATATTTAAAAAAAAAACGGGGGGGGGAGGGAGGGAATTAAGGAGTTTTTTGTTAGTTTGTTGCTAGAGGGGACATGGAAGTAATCTTATTCTTATTTTAAATATGTTGATAATCATCATGATGTAAGTTATCTTTTCCAGGTGTTTGGTACAATTTTATAGCTGTCAAAATGAACAGGCTTCAAAAACTGACTCTTTCACAGAAAGTGGTCCTCTGGTCAAGACAGTTAAAATTTGCTTCTCTAAACTATAAGCTTTCTATTTAAAAAAAGAGCTATTATAATTTTATTAAACTGAAAAATATAGAATAATCTCCATCTCTTTCTTCCTTAGCCCAAGAGGCCAGACATAACCAGCGAAAGTGAGGGACCTAGGAATAACTTGGGAAAGTTATGATGACAAGACTTCGTCTGAATGCTTGCTTTATTCAGAGTACTTTTTCAAGGAAAGAGTCTTTAAAACCTTTATATGTTTAAAAGAAAATATAAATTGTCTCAAATTTCCATTAATCTGTATCCAAGTGCTGTTAGGTATCTAAATGCTCAGTGGCTAAAGGAGGTACTGGCTGTGCTACAGAGTTCGTCTCATTCAGCTGTTTTTAGTTCATCTGTCCCTGCGTGTTTATTTGTGTTTCATTGTGTGGCAACACATAAAGCTTCCCTAGTGAACTGGCTTGCTCAACAAATCCTGTCCTGTAGTATCATTTACAAGTAGGGCAGATGGAAGCCACATCCATGTTACTGGGTCTTGCCTGTATTTTTATTAGGAAACTGGCCTATCATGGCAGCTTAAATTAGTACTGTATAAGCAGGTGTAGTTGCAATTGTTGTGGATCAGTACCATTCATTTAAAGAGAGCTTGAGTTGTGATTTCTTTTAAGGGTACCTCAGGCTTATACTGAGGTGAAGCTGAAGGTTTGCAAGTCCCAGAAAGACAACTGGCCCACTTTTCCAAGCACGCAGTATCTGCAGTTTCTTTCAGCTTCTGTATAGTTTTCAGAGGCGCAGTGCTCTTGGAAACTGGTCTGAGTGGCAGATAATAGTGAAATAGCCCTCAGGAATGATCACCAGATTAGGAAGAGAGTAGTCAAATTGCTTTACACTTCCGATATTTTTATTTAGATAATAACGCTATGGAAATAACCTAATTTGAATGAGATTTTTATTGGACAAAATGCATGTGCATGTCTGTTGTATTAAAAAAAGTCGTGATGCATATATGTTTTGTGTATGACAATTAAAAACTCAGTTATGTTTTTATGGGCATATATCTTCATCCTGTCGTGCATTGCATTGTGTTGGTACTTTGCCAAAAAGGTGGGACACTGCAGTGCTATGAAGCTGCTCAAGAACATAAAATTTCTTTAGAGAAAAGCCAGTGAAAATATATGCCATTCTGATTGAGCAAATCCAAATTACTTCAATCTATGATTAATTAAATTAGGTTGCTTGAAAATTCATAACAGATGTCTGGAATGGCCTTACTTCATGCTGTCAGTGCTTTAAATGTCTCCGGAGAACTTGGATTAGCTGATGGAGTAACCTGTTAAAGAAAGGATGTCCTATGTGAGCAAGTCATCCCAAAGGGGTAAAACTGGTATGTCTTGGAAGCCCTGGAGGAAATACATACCTAAATGCAGCTACGGTACCAAATAAGAAGCTTAGAGGTTAAAACTGCAAGAGTAGTATTTTATCCTGGTTGGAAAGAGAGTATGTCATGTATACATAGCAAATAACCTTCTGTGAGGAAAGCTTGTGGAATATAAAGTGATTCAGAGAGAATATTTCGAGATGAAGTAATTGCTCTGAGATGTTGCTGTGATTTTTGAGCTGTAGTGACATACCGTACACAATTCATGTGACGCTTTTAGAAGTGTTAGCTTTGGAAGCTGCAGAGCAAACTGATGGAATTTTCCATCAAAATGGTGTAGGTGGAGATCCGACAGTGAAGCCACTGTTGCAGCGCTGCTCCTAGAGTCCAGGAGGGGAGGGTTCTTTTTAACTCTTCCATCCAAAGCCTGGAAATTTTCAGCCAATGCTCTGTATATCTTGCACTTCTTCATACACAGCTTGGAGAGCATATGCTTGTATTCGTAGTAGATATAAATACTTATGGAGTCTCACAAACATTCAAACAGCTGTGTGAATCTGTGAACCTGCAAACCTTTTGGGATGGATTTTAACAGGTGTACATCTGCTTCTAGTTCTGATGTGTCTGTACAGATGCCATCTCTGCAAAGCCCATGCATACAATTAGATGACTTCGTAGAAGGAGAAGGCTGGCTGCAAAGAAAAATTAACTCCATGTCTTGTGTCAGTTAAGCAGTTTAATTGGCTTTCACACCTGAGGCTGAAATAAAAACAAACTACTACTTGTCACCATGCTCTGAGAGACTGGTCTCTTTGTAGAGTAACACACATCCGTCTGCTTCAGAGGGAATTTATTACAGCAGCCTGTATCCTACTACACTGGAATTCAGCTGCCTGACCTCAGAAATGATCCCCCCATATAGTGCAGAGCCCTTGGTCATCTTCTCACATACATCTTCCATGTCCAGAATAACCCTGACATGGATTTTTGTGTGCTAGGTGGCTCCATTCCTTACAGCTTTCTCCCTTCCCATGATCTGCAGAGTAGCTATGCTTATGCAAGAGTGTGCTTGCTTTCCAGCTGGCTCTGCAGCAGGTGCCATTGATCTCATGTATTGCAGAAATACAGAAATACTGGAACAGAGGCTCCAGAATGAGATATTGTGCAAACCCAGGAAAAAAACCGGCTAACTCAAGCAGCACCAAAGAGATGTGCAAGAAGAAAAAACAAAGGAAGAGAGGCCAGTATCATCATAATTATGCACAGCGAAGTGTGAATTAATAGAGAAAGAATAGATGGAAAGACCAAGAAAAGGGAAACAGAGAAAGTGGCAAACAGAGAGGAAGGATTGAAGAGAAGGGAGTCTGGAGAACGTGCAGTTCGTTTCCAACTTGAAGAGGCTGTGTGGGAGAAGACTGGAGCCAATACAGAGTCCTCAGAAGAACAGACATCTCTCTTCACATTTGCAGAGTATGGGTGGAAATTGTGTTTCTCAGATTGTGCCAGCTAAGCAACTCAGCCTCTGAAGGCAGGAGACTTTTCTCAGCATCTGTTTTACAGCTCTGAATTAACACAAATGCTAAGAGAGTTGCACTGTGTCATACTTGAATCCTGTTGAAACACCCAGGTTAGGACTGGACTGTACAGCTTTCCAGCCCTGCATTTTATCAGACATGTTTTCATCTGTAGAAACTTTCTGTTATGCCCTGCCATTACACAGGAATTTCCATTTGAGGGAGTCAAAATCTGAATGGAAAGAGATAAACTAGTATACCTCAGATAAGTCTTCCAACAAGACCCCCTAATGAGTGAGGCTGAGTCAGGGATGGTGTTTCTTGATGTGATTTCACTTCTTTTTCTGTTTCTTCTTGCATCACGATGTTATTCTTTTCATAAACCAGCACTCAAATATCAGAAGGGAATTTGGGGCCATTACTAGCACAAATTTGAACAAGTCAGTGGCTCAATGCTGTCATCAGCTCTGAGTATTATTTACAAAAAAAGGCCTGTCTTGCCAAAATTATGAACTTTAAATTGATCAGTCTGTCATTATCTCCTTAAAAATGTAAATAAAATAAATCAGTGCATCAAATGGATTTTGTCTTTGCTGTCCTGCTGCTTCTAATTTAAAATTTTGTTTTGAAACACTCCAGGGAGAGGGGAAAAAGGCAAATGAATAATTTTTAAGAGATAGTCCTTAAAACAGGGGATTAATGCAGTTTGAGCTGTCAGCCCGTATTATAATATACCTGGATGTGTCTTTTGTTTCTTATGGCTTCATTCTCTCAGTAAAACTGTCTTCATACTTCCTGCCTATGTTCAAACTTTTTGGCATATTAGTCCTTGCAAACAGTATGCGGGGGGGTAGGGGGTGTTGGTGTTTTTTTCATAATTCCTAAGCTTCTTAGTCATTGGAAGGATTTGAATGTATTTTCAAACTAAATAATGGCTCAGAAGGCTGCCTTAAACTTACTTTTTCATGTCAGTGCAAACGTCTTTCTCATTTTTTATCATTTCTGTGACTGTGACCTACTCTGCTTCCATTTATGTCAGATGAATTGATGATTGGTTTGCTAATGTCTGTTATCCCTCAACAACAGATAGAAGCATGCTGATTTTTATTTTTAAATTATCTGCATTGACCTTTTTATTGCTCCTCTCCCACAGCCTTTACTGTATTTTCATATTTCTGATGTCAAAAGGGTGGCTTTCAAGATATTTAAAGAGTTTCTCTCAAGGTATTCATGATAGTGAAGTACTTTCCTTAGAAGTCAGACAGTAGCTCTTACTAGTATCAACATATGCCACAACATGCTCCCACTACCTACGTTGTAGAAAGTTCTTTCAGCATGCTGAATCCCTGTCCCCTGCTCCCCTGCGTTCTTCGCTTTCTTCCTGAAGGTGCTTGTGCCTTTGTTCAAGTGCAAAGGCTTCCCCAGCCTGACAGTGCAATTCTTTGCACCACAATCTGGGAGTCTCTGAAGCATGAGTGTTGCTTCTTCCTCCGTGACAAAGCACTTTGCAAATGACATTGGACTGTTAAGCCTTTGTGGATTTTTTTTTTGTTTGGTTGATTTTTTTATTGGTTTGTCATCGCTTTCTAAAGAAACTTAATATATTTCAGGACTACTGTCACTGGGACTTATCTGTGATGGGATAACTGTTTTCCACTTCTGGTAAAGATGTCTGAATTGAAGAAAATAATCAGAATAGAATATGCTTAGTAGAGAAGATTTGCTGTTGTAAAGCAGGGCATGTCACATACTTTCTTTTTGACTTCGGCAAAGTCACAGATGCTTTAAACAATTACACATAAAACTTGATGTACTTGTCACATATCTTTTTTGGTATTGCTTACCTGAACTGTAATCTCTTAGGTCAGGATTTCTTTCTCAACTTGTGTACGTAGAGCTCTTAGTACTGTGGAGCTTGATGTAATTTTGAAACCTCAGCGTTGCTGTAATACATGTAATTAAAAATCAGCAAGGAATGTTTTATAGAATTTTTTAGACTAACTTGCAGCTGCTTAAGATCTGTGATTCCCTGTTGTTCACATTATTTAGGAACTATTTCATTAACATTATGACAAATGTATATGTCTTTGAATTTTGGAAGCAAAATCTGGGGAACATGTATGACTGTTAAAGTTTTGCCATATTCAAATATACCGTTTTTCCCTTCTAAATTTTTCTGAAGGTTATTCAGAAATGCAGTGCAAACAAAGTTGCAGGGTGATGAGTCTTTCAGAATCTTTGTGCTCATGAAAAGAGGAGGGGTTAAGGGGGTCTGATATACTGCAGGAGAAACATCCTCTTCTCCAGTGCTTGGGGGCACAAGATCCAAATCAGAAAAGAAGTTTGTTGTTCTCTTTTTCAAACTGCAATGAAGTAATTACTTACTGGGATGGCTCCTAAAATGTTTGCTGTCATCTAGACCTTACAATGACAAATTCTTGGGTCAAAGTAGCAAATACGTTACTGGGGCAATGGTGATTAATGACTTCAGCAAAAATTGGGCTTTTATTGTGCATTTATAGCTGGATTGGCATGCTTTTGATATTGTCATCAGTATTTGTTAGGACCTTGAGGGCTGCACACCTCTTTGACCTGTTGCAGTCCTTGAGGCTGGAGAAAGATTTAAGAATTTGTCTAGAAGATCCCTGTTCAGGAATGAGAGTTAAATTGACACAACGTTCTTATGGCTACCTCATCCATTGCCATTAGAAAGGTGCATGTCTTAAACAGCATGACACCTGGTTGCTAAGTATGGAAAGACCTCTGTGCTCCGTAAAAGGATAACATATAGGGGAATGTATTTGTCATCTCACCTGTGTCCTAGAAGGAGTTGTTGAAGGTAAAATGTCATCTCTGAGGCTGCACTGTAAGTCACAATGGAGTGTCATACCAAAGGTCAAAACTGAGATCTAAGGAACTGGAATGTAATGATATAATTATATTTTCTTTTTCTGAATACTGGATACTGGAACAGGAATACTGTTTTATTATTTCATTTAGCATACAAGAGAGTGCTAAATTTAATGGGTTGTATAGGCACATGTAAATATATGTGTACAAGTTTGATGCATCTGTGTAAAGTAGGTATACAGACAAGTAGCAATAAGCAAAATTTACTTCGTGTAAGCACAAGTAACAAGATAAACAGCGTGAGCCGGTA
>Ga0181612_100888_pt1 | contig 10727 bp, 4 predicted proteins | sample HoacroProtozoa21_FD_119630 | JGI IMG/M metagenome (GOLD analysis project Ga0181612, IMG submission 119630) | Hoatzin crop microbial communities from Cojedes, Venezuel. Combined Assembly of Gp0051906, Gp0051904, Gp0051908 | reverse complement strand
GAGGCTGACCGGCCTGTAGTTTCCTGGGTCCTCCTTCTTGCCCTTTTTGAAGATTGGAGTGACATTGGCCTTTCTCCAGTCCTCGGGCACCTCTCCTGTCCTCCAGGACCTCTCAAAGATGATGGAGAGTGGCTCAGCAATGACATCCGCCAGCTCCCTCAGCACACGTGGGTGCATTCCATCAGTGCCCATGGTTTTGTGGGCGTCCAAATTGCTTAAGCGATTCCTCACGTAGTCCTCCTCGACCAAGGGAAAGCCATCCTCTCTGTGGGTTTCTTCAGCATTCTCCATACAAGAGTTGTGCTGTGGTTAGGCCACTTTGGAAAGATAACAGAGACAGTATGACTTGCTGGCAAGGTACATCCAATACCTTACAAGCTATATTAATTATATCTCACCTGCCTCACAGTTGTTTTGTCCGAATCCTTTTTCTCCCTTGCACTGATCAGAGCACTCAAGGTTTTTATTTATCGGATACTGTTTCTGGCTTAGTTCTTCCGAGGGCTGGGGACTCTAGCAGACGAGCTCTGCCATTTCCTGCTGCAGAAGGTTGAAGTCTCTCCTGCCTCTGCTCCCAAAGGCTGAAACTGTCGTAGCCAAGATGGAGGAAAGTAAGAGTGTGCCTGTTGTCAGATGCTGTAGTTCACAGCCTGGTGTATATATTGCCTTATGTATTACCTGAAAAGGACCGCAATTTATGGTTTTATGCCAGCTCGTGAACTGCAGTTATCTGAAAGGTCAGTACACGTGGACTTCTGTTGCCGCTACCAAAAAAGCAGAAACCTTAGGCAGAGAGTGAAAGGAGAGGGTTAAAGTCTATAACCTCGTAAACCACCACAATTAAGTTAGAATAACATCATCTTCCAAAGGCCTTAGGCAAGAGTTAGGGAGGTTAATCTGTACTTTCTCTCCCATGTGAAGAGGAAAACAGAAGTGAACTCCACTCACATTCCTGCTGCCATTCAGAAAAGCTTGCAAGGCTGTTTACTGCATGTGCCACCATTGCAGCAAGGAGACATCATTTAAATGTGTTCTATGTTCACCAGAAGTTTTCAAATGTGCATATTTTCTCTAATTACCACATTTTGTAGTGCATATTCTATTCCAGTTTAGCATTAAGTGCTCACTTGTAAACAACTGGCATTTGGTTTTAGGATAATTCCATCTTTAATTAAAATAGGAGAGTGTAACTGTTTGGTATAATTCCTTTTAATGTAAGGCATCATTTAAGTTGTAAAATGCTGCCACAATGATTTAACTGGCTATTTCACAAATAATTCCTTGCCAATCACTCAATATGAGAGCTTTGCAGTTGTAATGCCAATTAGTTTACTAAGTAATAGACAGCACTTTATAAACAAATTCTCTATAGGGCTTTATAGGACTGACAACTAAAAATGTACAGCAACATTCCACTACTTTTTTATTACCTTATTTATTTTTTAATTTTGTGTTTGTCCTGAAGAGTGTATTATCTAGTATTTTTTTTTCAGAATGACGATAGTTTCTGCTGAACAAGTAAAAATAAAAATATATATAATAGTTAAATTTGGGGAGGAAAGAGCGTATGGAGGGTTCAGACTTCAGGAAATCTGTTAAATAGATCGACTGAAGACATGTTAACTTAGGAAACATAAATTCTCGTACTTCATTACGAGATATAAGCATGCTCGTTTCCTGGAGAAACTCAAGTAACTACCATCCTAGTGTGAAATGAACACTATTGTTTAATCTATGGCAGTGACAAAGGGAGATGAAGCCATGCTGCAATCTATGCAGAAAAATATTTGTAAATTTTGAAAAGCACTTCTTAGCAATTGCTCTGCAGGTGAAGATAAGCTTGTTCAGCTGTCAAGTCCAAGTTCCTTCCTGATTCTTAATAATAAATTTGGTATTGTAGGTCATTGGTCCTAATATTCATTATGCTCAGGGTGTTAAGGGTTTCTTATCCTATTTTTTTCTAGCCTAGTCCCATTTAAGTCTTCAAATGTAGGAAATCAAGTGCTCAAATGGGGTAGCGACTGAAATGCAGATCTAAGAGGCAAAGGTCTGATTCTCCCCATTACAGTGTTTGACTGCACATAGCTGGTTATTACAGGCAAGATCTTTATTAACACTAATTAATAAAGTCTTACTAATGTGCACTGATTGTTCATTTATATCATCTGAGCGTATACATTTGGTATCTGATAGAAAATATCACTGGCAACACAGCAAAGAAAACTTTCTTTGGTTTCTAGGTCTTGGAACATCGTAGCATTGGCTAGGTACCTCAGAGGCAACAGATTGTGCCAGTGTGGTGGAGTTTTTCTGTTGTGCCTCAACAGAGCACCTGGCAGGCAGGTTAGCACGTGCTGGGTGCTTCTACACTGACATAGGACCAGGAGAGTTCTTTTGAAGCAGATTTCCCATTTGTCTCCATTTACCTCTCTTCACATCATTTTGTGGAGTACACAACTTTTAGTTTGAAACTAAACCAGAAGATGCACTCTTAACTTTTTGTGAGAATTCAGTTCAGAGGCTCAAACTACAGTCAATCCAAAATGGAAAAAAACTCTAGAAGCTGTATAGCATCAACAGCAGGTCCTCGGGATCTGCAGTTTCTCTCTGCAGATCATTCCTATTTGTATGCACTGTGTGCTAATATTGATATAGCAGCTGAGTCCTGATGCCTCCCCAGCTGCCCAGGCTAACGACCTTGCTACATGTACCGTGGTTCTATCCCAAAAGATGCTGGGGTGTGCCACAGGCCTGCATGACCACCTTTCTTTGGGGGTGGTAGAGGCATCTGGTCTTTCCCTGAGCATGAGGCAGGTGTACACCCAGCCCTGCGAACTCAGAAGTGCTCCTGAGTCTTCCTGTACAGAGCTCTGTTTTTCTTCTAGCAGAAACAGGAGACATTGAAGACTTCTACTGCATATGGACAGAAGATATGCCAAATAAATTGCCTTCCTTTAATCTTCTATTTCAGTAATTCTAGGGTATCAGAGATCCAATTCCTACTCTGTGGGACAAAATGAACTGTCAAAAGCATTTCCTTGATTTTGTGCAAAATTTTATCAATTCTTTTACTGGAGGAATCACCTTAGCTGTCTCCCAAATAGTATTCATTCCCTCAGAAGAGATTTATGTTTTTCGTAAGAATGTGATTTTGAAAGTCTGCAGGAAAAGAAGCACATCTTGAATTCAGCTATGACAGCTACTGTGGGGATGCTACTAAAGTTATTGCTGTTTTGTCAAATCAGTGTTCTAATTAGGCTATAATTCTTTAGAAAGTTCCGTATATAAATCTGTCACATTCTTTTTAACTGACTGCATAGCCTAAAACTTTTGTACTATGGTTATTATGATACAACACTGAAAAAAAATCCACACGTAGCATGAGAAAAGAGAGTGCTTTTAATTTATAGCAGTTTGTTGTGCTTCCTATATTACTCCTGAATTATAAATCATTTTCTAAGGCAAGATATGTAAATCATGAAAAACTTTCCTATGTAGTATTTCAAATGGTAATTTTACCACCTTTCACTGTGGGAACCGTAGAGTTGGAGAATCTAAGACAGAAGTCCTGTAATACTGATGTGCGTGTAGTGTTGACCATCCATTTAATTCCAGAAACAGTATATCACTGCATGTTTCATTTGTATTACCATGAAGTAATAGAAATATTTTTTACTGAAAATAAGAGAAAAATAAAACTCTCTCCATGCTGTCACATTCACACCCACCTCAAAGCAACACTGGTAATAGTCTGTCTCCTCCCTGTGTTGCAGTTTCCCAAATTAGTTACCTGTGCAGGCTGATGATGCTCCTTTCCCATCTGAGGCAGATGTCCACTGCAAAAGTGGCTGAAGCCTTGTAAGAAATTGTTTTCTCCAGTACTCGGCACTGCTCCTCTTGCTGACATTACTTAACCCACACGGAGAGCTGGCAGAGTGGAGTACACAAGCGCTCCTCATCTGCTCCAGTGCGAAGTCAGCTGGAGGATCCCTGTGATTCTCCACTACCAGCTGAAGCCAGGGCAGCTCACAATACTGGAGTAGATTTGGAGCACCCATGCAGTCTAATTTGTTGGCCCTCCTGAAGAGAAGGTACTGTCAAGCACAGGGACAGTAGTTTTTTAAAACAAGTACAACTAAGTTCAGAAAATAGGCTATTAAACTACATGATTTTCCTAACATTTCTAGTTTTTAAGCCATATATATTGCATATGCAGTAAGTTTAGTAAAAGAAGTGCTATTTAGCCCAGTATAAGTACAAAGATTTTGAGCCTATGTTTTGAAAACATTTTTTGTCTTCTGACAAGATTCCACATTTAAATTAAAAAAGGTACCATTTGTGATTTGAAAGATAGCCACTTCAGCTATTCTTCTCACAAAAGTATAAAATTAGTAGATATAAAATCAAAAAATCCTGTGTATGTTGCAGGCTTTGCAGATAAGCAAAAAGAGAGCAGAAGAGTGAAAAAATAAGTGGATGTTCTCCTTGAAAAAAAAAAAAAGACAAACCTTGCTCTTGATTTTTTGTCTCAAATAATATATGCTTGTCCAGTTATGACACAAGAGAAGTGCAGCTGTCTTTTCTGTGTGGATTTATGGGGTGAAATCCTGACTTTGTCAATGTTAGTTGACCTTAGTCATTAGCTTGTGTAGGGTAAAATTTCCAACCATTGCTTAGTACTTTGCCACCACCCATATTTTCATGGAGGGAGAAGTTTGTAGGCTTACTAGAAAGACAGCACAAATTGAATTATCCGAAGAAAATCATTCTAATTTTCAGTGTTCTCATTTTAGAGTTAAATGTCTGGTTTCTATTGGGTCTTCTGCTGAGCACGTCTATAACACTTTTCTCTTACTGCCCAGGCAATTAATTACATCTCAGAACACCCCAGGGAGGTGGGTATTCCTGTCTCATTCTACCAGTGAGGAAGCCATACCACAAAATATTGAACAATTATCCAAGGTCACTGAGCAAACAAGGAGTAGAGCTAGTAATCACAATTCCTGAATTCCACTTACGTTCCATCTCTAGTGCAGTGTGCTCTTTCCAAATGTATGCAGTATAATGACCTTGTAAAGAAGCTAGAGATTTTTCTCCTCAAAGGAAAGAAAATTATTTTATTCTGAATTAAAAGCAGCTTCTATGTTTCTAGTAGCACTGAAAGCTAAATGGCAAATCAAATTAAACCATTATCTTAATTGCTGTTATGCACATCTTAACTATCTAAACAGAATAGTTTTTTCCAGCTCTTTCAGCCACCTGTCCCAAAATAATTGACCAGAGATGAATAAAACTGTGCCCAGAAATTGTGGGCAGTATTCAGATGTTAAATAAGTTACCAGAAAGAAGAAGTGATCAGGTCTTTTTTAATATAGGGACTAAGCAATGAATATAAATGTAAAAATTATTAGGAAATAACATATTCATATGCAAATCACATGCTGTTAGTATGTATTTTTTAATTTTAAAACATCTGTTAATATGGTCTGCCTTTTAATTACTTGAATTGTTGGCCTCTACATTTGTGAGAGTTTTATTCAGTGCTAGAAAATTCCATTACATGGTTACAGAATGCTGACTAAAGAGTAGGAAAACAAGTGCTCTGAATACATGCTTTTCTTGAATCTTGTACTAGAAGACATTTAAGCATGTGCTGATAGCAACTGCTCGGGGTAGAATTTTGGGGTAGATGGACCACTATGAATTTTTCTGTGCTTTCAATACTGCGTAGGTAAAATAGTAAGAGAGAAGCAGTATCTCTCTCTGTTATAAATGACACTATTTAGTGACCCACAGTCAAAGGATTTTCATGGGTTAAAAATACTATGACCCTTTTTTCATTCTGCAACTCCAGTAAGAAAAAAATCTGACTTATATTCTATATTCAAACAGTATATCAGAACTGCTGAGTCTACTAGCCATTGATCAAACAATAATCTTTAAAGACAGTCTCAGCTAATAGATCAGTAATGTCTGTAATAGATACTGGAAGCATTTGTATAACTCAATGAACAGAGCAACTAAGAGTCAATATGAATTATAAAAATCAGGGCAAAAATACTAACATGTAATTTTGATGAATCATAAACCAAGGATGCTGATTGCCTTCGATAATAACAATTAATTTATGTATCCTGAAGGTGGGTTTCAAATGTCGATTCACAGGGAGCATACAGCAAATAAAAAAAAGTATCTAGTGTTGTCAAAAGGGTTGTGCCCTTGGCTTCACAGTTCTTATCAAAGTGGCCACCAAAAAATTTGCTAAGACACTTGTTACCACACCCAAAGCAATCCTCATGCCCAAACACACTCAGATTCCTCAGCTATAAACTCTTACGTTTCCATCATGCTGCCATAGCTTATACTTTTAGTTTCTGAAAGCAAAAAATACAGTATTTTGTCTTAGCTAAGAATGGCAACATGGGGCAAGAATACCAAATTCCTGGAAAAAATGGACCTTCAGCCTTCAGTTATTAAGCTGCCTGTGTGGCTTTCTTTTCAATCACAGTCTTTGACACATGATAGCACTGGGGACAGTCAGAAGTGGACAGAGGGTGAGAGGAGCCTGCTGGAGCAGAAAGACTGGACGGCAGGCTGAACATCAGTGAGGGAGTGGGGAGGTTGGACTCCATGGGGTTTCCTTGCGCAGGAGTTAGAAGGAGGAAAAGGAATCGGCGTTAAAACACAATGACCGCCCTGCACATCCCTTGAGTTCTTGGGCACACTGATTCACAGACTCACTAGCAGTTCTCCCAATTACCTTTCTCTTTCCAAGGCTACACCTCTTACCTGCTCTTCACCTGAATTGCCTCCCAGTTTCCACTTCATTAACCTGTCACTTTACTAAGATAAAATATGCCCAGGTTCTCTTTCCTTTCCATTTTGGCAGTCTCTCATAGAAAGACCAGACTCCACTGTTCTCATATGTTCTGAAACACAATGAAATTTAGCTTGGGAATCAAAAAGGCTGAAAGATCTTTGACCCTTCTGCTACCCAATGAGCTACCCAAACCTCTGTGTGACTACTGAGGTAGTCTGTATGGCTTCAATCCTTTGAGACTATTCCTGAAGATAGAACTTTCCATTCTCAGAAACCCCACCTTGGGGCTGAAAGAAAAAGTTACCTTGGAGTACTGGAACTGAGATATGAAAGAGCAACTTTGCACATTGAGGAACCTTTAATTACCAGCATTCAAATATATTGTTCTTCATTAAAAATCCCTGTAGGAAAAACCACTAATAATCCGATTTCTTTTTTTGTGTGGTTGCATCTTGTAATTTATTGGCATCGTGTGGTTCAGAGACTCTTTATAGTGTTGCTCCATATCATTTTGCTTTCTCCACAACAAATATACAATCCTTTACTGCTGTAGAGGCAGTAAAGGATTTACCTTTACCGCAGTAGAGGCCAATGTTTTCCCAATTGAAGGCCGTAATCCCAAAACTTTCCTCCATGTTTTGGCTACAGATTCACCTGTTAATGCAGTAGGGTCTATTACACAATATCAGCAAGAGCTGTTAACTGTCAACTGTCCTCTCATATTTTGATGATGGTATTACCAAATAGATATAAATAATTTGTGACCATCACCCATTCTTGTTAATGTTTGAAATCAAGCAAACAGGTCCACCGTGTTACTGGAAAAAAGAGCTAAGAGACTTCTACCACAAATTACGTTTCTGTTCTTGTTTTGTATCAGAAGCTGCTACAGCCGCAGCAGCAATTTACTTTAAGAACATTGTTAGTCAAGGAAAAACAGTTTCTTCCAATGGGTAATACAAAGTCATTTTTTACTGTATGAGCACTTCCAGAAAGACTGCACTTTTCACCTTTATATGAAGGTGTTTCAGTCCAGAGGTGGGGGAGGGGACTCGAAGGGAACAAGAAATTGGTTTGTCTTTGTGTTGTACATTTATTGAGTATTTTTACTACTTTTGTTGTTTTCATTTATATAAATAAAGCTTCTCCTTTTTTATATAAATCTGACTTCTTCCCAAGGCCGCTCTGCAAATGCAGTGACACTTCAGCAAAGGGTAATTGAAGCTGCAGCACATTTACAAAATGCCATTTTTAAAGGGTGTAATGAAACATACTGCAGAGGCAGGATTTTTAAATTCACTATATGGAAACTGATTCCTTGTAGGAAGGAGAGACCTGAGGATTTAGGACTATATCATATTGGCTGCCACTTCTTCAGCCCTCTAGGCAATAGCTTTCCACAGTAAACTTTGGTTTCGTGTGGCCATAAAAGCCCTCATATTCAACAAGAGAACATCCTGAGCAGCTCAAAGAAAAAGAGAATAAATGGAGTGCACAAAAAAATCACAACAGGAATGTTTCTTGTTCCATTGCAAGATCAGCTGCTACCAAATCTTCTGCAGAAGTGTCTACTCCTAATACTAGGAGTAGTAGTAGCTACTCCTAGCTAGCCTGAGCCTCAGTTTAGCTCTGCAGCTGGTATTCCCCCTCCCCAAGCTTTCCTCTCATACCCCAAGACAACAACATAATGTAGTTGCAGAGAAGATATTTTACAGAGAAGAAATAGCTTTCAGAATTTTAACAGTCTTTTTATGTTTTACATTTTCATTTTTCTGTTTTCATAGAGCATTATCTTTTTACAAAAGCAATCTTTAAGACCTGTTTTAACTGTTCAGTATTTTAGTCTAGAGTCAGCTAATTATTCTCTTACTGGCCACAAAAGTCAGCAGTGATTAGCAAAAACCAAGATACCAGCAGTAAAATCATGCCCATTAAAAATCAACAGGCTCATTAACTGAAATGCTTCGGTTCAGTCAAACTTTTTTTCTGTTACCTCTGCTCACTGCTGGAGTCTATAGCAGAATACGGGTCATTTTTTTGCGGCTGTAGATCTGTAGCAACATTAGATACTCTAATTAGGTAAAAAAACTACAGGTATTCTGATTTTCTAAGGGTGCTATTATGTTTTTTTCCTGCTAAATGAAAGTGCACCTATGATGAATTTCATTTATTCAGAGAGAATTTTTAAAGTCTTAAAAGTCTTTAAATGTTATAAAAAAAAATTTTAAATGGGCAGCGACAACTTTTGAACTTTAAAGATGAATGACCAGAAGGAATAATTCTTTCACATCAACAATGTTTTTATTCCTTTTTAAAATAAAGTTTGGACAATGAGGTCAGTAGATATAGAATACTTTATTGACACTAGAAGAATAACCAGTACATTACTAATGGTTGACTATCTTAAACCAAAACTGGAAAGCAATCTGCATCACAAAATTTTAAACACTCTTTGACAGCTCTGATGTTATTGGAGGGGCAAATTCACACCTTGGTCTTGGGAAATACAGTTGATTTTGTTGAAGGAGTATCTGAGGTGAGGAAGTTAGTGGGCCAGTAATACCTGTACCCAGAGGAGAAGATGAAAGTCATCAGAAGATAAGAGGAAGGAAATAAGCATCCTCTCCAACCTGCATTTGGGCCCGTTCACAATTCAACATGATGCCAACATGCGATAATACTGTCTGTGCCTACACTGCTGGTTGGGCTGTGGGTCTGGATCTGGTCTATGATCTTGTGACCCGACTGACCCTTCACACTCAAAATTCACTTTAATGAAGTGAATAAATAAATACACTTTAATAAATAATCTGACACCAAACAATCCTTGCATAGTATAAATCATGCTCTGTCCTGTGATAATTTGGGGGAAAAAAATTGATGCTCCATCACTGGCAATATCTCCAGTCACCAGTGTCCCTTGGTGACTGCCAGAGTAAAGCGCTTGCTGGAGTTTATATTGTTCCATAAGCTCTCAGGTTTTAGTTACTGCTTCTCAACTAAAACATGGTGTCTGACCCTGAGAACCATTTCTAGTCAATGTGGTTTACTTTGCATTTAAAAACGCAAGACTATTTTCACTAATGCAGTCACTGACCATGTCTCAACTGAAAAGGTGTTTTATGAATCCACCTTTTAACTTTAACCAAAGATGTGAGTGCCCTCTTAGTTTCAGTGCAGGGTGAAACATGAATTTACCTTCCGTGTAGATTTGAACTAACCCATTTTGCTTTGCTCTGAAATGGAGGGCACACAAAATGTTGCCACGCTTCTGTTCATGGTGTAGCTTCAACTATGAAGCTCCCCAACTATTCTGGAGGACCTTCTCTAAGCTAAACATCAGTGTCTTTGTACTTTTCCACCCATGCAACATATAGAGAGAGTTCAATTTCCCTCCCATGGCCAGGAGACCTCATTCTCCTTTACCTGGGAGGACTTTCTGACCTCCCAGAGAAAGAAATTGTGACTTCAATTTCATATGTGGGTGGACAGTATGTAGTCCTATCTATGTTGGGTAAGATTTCAGTTTCTCAAAATTTCTGCTAATAGGATGGGGTTTTGAACTTACTTAATTACATACTTCCTGTATTAGGGCTAAAAGTGTGGTATGACTGACAGTAAAGTGTATTGTCATGTAAAGGTTTTGGAAATAGTAAAATGAAAATGTAACATCAGCATATCATTTCATACATGTAGCTAAGATGTCACCATATTGCTCAAAAATTCGTTTGGAACTTGGACTCTAATATATGCATATAAAAAGAAAAATCCAAACAAATTTTTCTGTGCTTGTACTGTGCAACAATATCACTGGCATGTATTTGGAATTTTATATTATTAGCAATTAACACATTAATCAAGATGCAGAAGAGAAACAAAGGCCTCTGTATGTGTTAGCTTCACTGGG
>Ga0181612_175942_pt1 | contig 10728 bp, 7 predicted proteins | sample HoacroProtozoa21_FD_119630 | JGI IMG/M metagenome (GOLD analysis project Ga0181612, IMG submission 119630) | Hoatzin crop microbial communities from Cojedes, Venezuel. Combined Assembly of Gp0051906, Gp0051904, Gp0051908 | reverse complement strand
GGTGGGGAAGCCCCGGCCCGGCGCTGCCCGCAGCTCCATAACGCAGCGCGCATCACTCGGTGCATTCAGGGATTAGCTGGCCCCGAAGAGTTGGGGGGATTCTGTGACCCCCCCCGCTTGGAAAGGGGAGCGGGGAGCAGCCCCCCGCGGCCCCGCCGCCGCCCCGCTCCGTCCCAGAGCTCAGCAACTTCTTGCTCCCAGGCGAAGCCGGCTTTTAGCGTGTCAGCCCGCACAATGCGGGGCTAATTCTGCTGCAAAAGGCGAGTGGCGAGGAATCAATCGCAGGCTTTACGCGATCAAAAGGGATGATGGGTTTTGGGATTGGGATTTTTCTTTTTTTTTTTTTTTTTTCAAATTTCCCTGCCCCAGACTGAATTTCTGCTGCTCCTTACCCCTGTCCTATCAATAATCCCGCGCAGGCGATTGCAGACCGAGGTAAAGCTATCATTTGTATGCGCCTGAAGATTAATTTCCCCCATGTACCAACTCAACGGCATAGTTATCTCTTTAACAGGGAAAACAGTTTGGCTCCATTGTCGGGTTGCCAAGACCGCCTTTTGAGAAAGGGAGCCCGGCTAGCCTCTGATCAAACTCAAAGGTTAGTTAAAAGACAAAAACAGCTGAAAATCTTCATGAATAATGCTGTTTCCCCGAGCCCAGTGTAGTGCAAGCGCACATTTCAATGCCAGAGCATTTTGTTATGCTGCTCGCCTAAGTCAGAATTTCACAGAAAAGGCAGAGAAGAAAAGCTCCAACAATTAGAGGGGGCCTGTCAGAAAACATTAACGCCTTCCTCGCCCAGCCTGTCAAGCGTGCTGGAAATAAAAAACCGGCATAGCGAATCGCACCTCCACCCTCCGGAGCTGCGGGAGGGGAGAAGGGGGGGGGAAGTTAGGGACAGAGAAGTAGAGAGAGAGACAAATGGACAGGCCCAGGCTGTTAACAGCCCCCCTCAGCTCTGCAGTTCATCCAAAAGCTGGAAAAAGCAGGGGAAGGGACCTGCAGCTGGATGTTCTCTCCTGATATCCACCCCTCTGTTTCATGCTCCTGAATCGCATTTTCTCTCAGGGCCATCACACACTCACGCCGTCTCTCTGCATCTCCAACTCTTTCCTGCATCGGTCCTGCAAAGCACACGCAAGGTGCCCAGGGAAGGAACAACACGGCAGAGCTATTATCACGTTTTGCTTTCTGCTCCCTCCAGAATCCCACTTGTAAGTTTCTGTGTCTATTGCCATGCAGATGTCCGGTGTGGCTGACTCGCAGCTGGGCTGAAGCACCTCACGTCAGGGGAGCTGTGCTCATGTATAGAACCAGAGCTATCCTGTTCTCTAGAATTTTTAGGAAAATGTATTTCAAACGTACAGCTTTAACTACCCAGACCCACTACCCATGTGCTCGAGCCCTTTTCCCTAGTGAAATGCCTGTTGACAAGGACACGAAACTATATCAAGCCTCCCTTGCTCTGCCTGTAAGTGAACATCTAGGCTTTGACTCTCCTGGCCAAAGCATGGATTTTTTCCGAAGCATTTAAATTACAAAAGAGCTCTGCTCCTTCTCTTACTGTAAGCAAAACCTCTGACCATCACTTAAATACCATTTTTTTTGCCTTGTTGCCTTTGTTGTCTCATTGCAAATACATGTATATGTTAATATCTGATAAGGACCAGATCAGTATTGCGCAGCTTCTGTAGCCAGCTTTTTGCTGGGGGAGGGGAAGAGCAGGGGAGAGTACTGCTGTGTATTGTAGTATTCGCATGTGGGTTAAAAAAATAAAATTCCAGCAAAAGGTGAAGTGACCGAAGAAAAGGAGTATCTCCAAATCTCATCTGAGCTGTTCTAGGGGGTAATATCAGTAACAGGACACAGTGACACAGCTCAGACGACATGAGAAAGAAAGACAAGTCAGACTCTGCCCATGGTTAGGGAGCTATGTGAATCCTACCTATCCTCTGGGGAAGGAGATCTGACCTCCGGGCAGGAGCCCCAGCCCTCCGTCCCACACATGCCCTGGAGCAGCGTGGTGCATCCAGGCAACACGGTGCTAAGCAGAGCCTTCAGAGAAGGCAGGCGCTTCCTGAGGCTTTGGAGCCAGATGTGTCCCCAGAAGGATGTAAGCGAGGGAAGAGCCCCTCTGAGCGCTGGTACTTCCACTGGCTCCTGGGCAAACGGAAGCAACTGGTAGAAGTGTGGAGAAGTTTCATGAGGCCCCTGTTCTCCCTCGGTCTGGCTACCTGGTACTCACTATGCTAACTGCAGAGGGAGAGGCTGGCTAAAAACGCAGCGAAGGGAGACTAAAGGAAAGCTGCCTTTTTCTTGTGTCAGGGCATTGATTTTGGACTGAAGCTGTCTAGAGTCGCTGCTGGCTATGGTTTGGTCCTGTCTCAATTGATTTTAGCCTGAGATCCACAAATGCGAAACAGAGACCGTGAGCAGCTCGTCGCAGGTGCCTGGGGATATGCAGCTTTGGGAGAACATGAGAAAGCTGGCAAGACCAAGGAGGTCACTGATCCAGACTCTGCTCTCGTGCAACATGCTGTAGGAAGAGCCAGTGCATATTTGTAGCCTGCCTCATTTTTCTGGGGGACAGACAATCCATGTTTCCTTTCATCTCACAGTGTACAGGATTCAATCCTGTTTGTGGTCTTCACCTACCACCCCAGAAAGGGATAGATATGTATTTTTCCCAGAAGAGCTTCACTTTCCCTAAAACATCAGAGCAAATACCTGTATGTTGTCCTATATGTTACCTGGAAGCTACCTGGGAGTGAAATTCCTTTGAAAATGTCACCCACCAGGCCTTGTGCTTCAACCCTCTCTTAGACCGTGCAAGCAAGTGGAGCAGTCAAGTTACCCAAGTTCTCTGCTGGTCACTCCTACTTTGCAGCAACGCATTGCTTTCTTGCGTTCTGCTTTTATAAATTCCCAGCAGCACTGGGGAAGGAAAGGTAAAAATTCACAAAGACCCTTATCACCAGTCCCAGTGGCATAGTCCAGGCCTTTGCGATAGGGGTGGGGATTGTGTTCTGCGATGGAGCTCAAACTCATTTGGTCCAATTTCACAGAAGCAGATCACAGAAAGAGCCCGTGCTCCCCTTTTGGGATGGTGTCATCCTCCCTCCTGCACCAGCCACACCGTTCTCTCGCTCGCTCTTGCCTCCCGCTGCTGGTGGGACCTATTTTAATTTGCACTTTCTGCGCTGGCAGGGCTGTATTACTCTGGAATAGGATAAGAAAAGCCCCATATTAGTAAAGTGTGAAATGCAGTTTTGACTGAAAAGGGAAGCCATTTCGACAGGATTATACTGTGACAGTGCTGATTAAAACTCTGCCATATGGCCTAAGATAGGCTTGCTTTTACTTTCAGGTAACAACGCATTGCTAATTAAGTGGTGATGACATTTCTAAATGAAAAGAAAAAAGAAAAAAAAGCCCTTGTATGTGAAATAAAGACAGTCAAGTGAAAGGAAGAGATTAATCGGCACTAATAATACTGGAAATCAACCCCCTTTTATCATAGCGGTTTGCTTTGAATAGGAGAGGGAATTTGTTTGATTTGTTATTGAGTAAACAATAATTCACGTGTGCACTCGGAGAAGGGAACGCAGTGCTCCTGAAAGGCACCTGACTGACAGCGCGGGAGAGCAAAGTCCTGCATCGCATCCAGGACAAACACGGCTCGGGTAGCAGCGCGGAGAGCTCCCTGCCCTGCTTTGCCAAGGGCCTGCAAGGGGGTGATGGAGAGTTTCGCTGAGCAAGGCAGGAGGCCAGCCTGCCTGCAGAAGCGTCGGTAACATTTAAGCACGTGCTTAGACGCCTCACTGTACTGGAGGTCTTCGCTGTCGCATCTCTGAGGGTACCCCAGCGAATGACGGTGTAACCAACAGACACAAACCCACAGTCCTTCCTGCGTCCAATGCTGTGCCACTGGGGGACAGCAATAGCTTGCAAACTGTCTATGGGGTAATGTCAGACTGCCAGTTTACAAGGAAAGGGTCACTGTTATTAATAACCCCTCGAGTCTTTCAGATGAAGGGTGTTCTTCAGCTTCAAAGAGCTGAGACTTATGCTTGAAGTTTCTAAGCAATGTCTGCGTGTATTCCTCCAATCCTTATACACCCCATTTGGAGCTGCTGACCCAAGAGGCTGAAGAACAGGCAGTGGGACACACTTTACTCCATCCTGTTTTAACTTTCATAGCAAACCACATTTTTAGGTTACTGTAATGCACATCGGGTTGGTCTGCCCAGCTATGGGCCCTGACCTGGCAAAGAGACTTACAGTGTTTCATAGCCTGTCCAACTTGAGGTACTGCCAAAAAAAAAAGCAGCAGATGAGCTTATCTCTCACAATGCTCATTGGCTGTGTTGCCGCTCAGATGAACCTCAGTGTTTCATGTGGTCCTCACAGATTTTGCATGTTCGATGATTTGAAGTTGGATTTGAGCACCTGGGTAAGATTCTAGACAGCTATCTGTCCACAGACGAGCCTCCCAGCACTTTGTGCTTTCTGCAGTCAAATTATTGCTTCCTTCTCGTCCGCAATTTTGACCTCCGCTTTAGCCTCCTTGCTTCTTGTATCTAGGGCTGCAGCAGCTCAAGAGTTCATCCTGAACCAGCTTCCAGGATAAGTACCAATTTGCATACACCTTCACCCAAACACTATTACAGCCTTCACCAGCATGGTATATCAAGGACAAGCGCGGGGTGCAAGGAGACCAGCAAACCAAGGAGAAAGTGTGGACATGACTTTCAGAAGCATCTCGCTGCAAATACTACCCGCCTGAATTCTAAATTTTCCTGGGCTTCATCAAAGATTTAGGTTCTGCGCTTTAGGGACCTGCTGATAGAGATGGTGGTCAACTTCTGCCTCTGAGGCCAGGAAGCCTGTAGGTGGTTAAAAATGCTTGGCAACTCCCCTGACTGTGCAAGAAAGAGGGTCAGCATGGACCTGCAATATCACAGGGTGCAGTACGAGACGCTACGGCAGAAAGTCGCCTAATTGTGAGAAGGAGAGAGGCTCCCTACCAAACAGCCGTGCCACGCACTGCTGGGCAGGGTGTCAGCACAGAGCAGGGCTGCTGACCAGCAAAATGGGAACGTACAGAAAGAGCAATGCTGGGCAGACACCCCCCAGACCCAGGCGGTGCCAGCTCCAGGAGATGATTTCATAGCAGCGAGCAGCATCCCGGGGCTCTTGTGGCTCCCTCTCCTCGTGTCCACACGCGTGTCAGAAGAGAGATGTGTTCGTGCCAGTGGCTGGTAGAGGAGCCTGGCAGGAGTGTGAGACAAGCACAGGAGGATAGTGGCTTTATCCTCCATTCACGTACCTGGTCTCTTTCCAAACCCAGATATAATTTTGCCTTCTACAACACCCTGTGGCAATCACCATGAAGGGGTTATGAGGTGCAGGCAAACAGAAACAAAATAGCTGCTGGAAAAAGCAGTGAGTAAACCTCCTCTCTTCCTCCCCTGCTCTGAAGTTTCATGTCAGAAGACCACAGCGGCGGCAGAGGCAGGTGATGAGGACAATGACAGGTCCACGAGGGGCACTCCACTTAGTCTGGGTTGTCCCTTGGCTTCTCCGCATGGCCAAATCCTGCCTTCTTGGCACATCACTTCTAGTTACCACTACTCCTTCTCGCTCTCTGTGTGGGGAACTGCTACTGACCAATGGAGCATTTATAAATAGAACAATGTTTAATTAACACAACAGTAGGACAGACTTGTTGAAATACTTCCCAGACAGCAGGCAAGAGTCCTGACAAGGAGACTATTATGGGAATTTTAATGAATCCTTCCAGAGTGGGACGGCTTCCATACACCTACATTGCAATGACTAATTTTGTTTGTGAAAATTGTATTGGTAAATGATGCTGAGTGACAATAACATCGGGGACCAGCGAATTGAATAAAGTCACTGGGTGACTATGTGAAATACTGCCTGCAGGACAGAGCAGAGTGCTTACTAAATGCAGTGCAGTCACAGGTCCGAGTGCCCAAAAACCCACGTCAGACCCAGCTACAAATGTAGTTTGCATAAGGCAGGCAAAGAAGCAACTAAATAACCAAAACAAGGATCTAGCTGTGCCAGATGCCACCACAGCGTGAAAAGAAGCAAGGGCTGCACAACTACTTCTGTGAGACACAACCAGGAGCATGTGCCTTATTATCACCACTGTTAAATGCATGCCTGCTACTGCTGTAATTGAGACAATACACCCATATCCTTGCCATCTCTCTGTCTAAGAAAACAGGAAAGGAAAATTGGCTACCTCAGTGATGGGCTTGTGTAAGGTTCCCACCCACCGCACAACAGCCTACTTCTTCTAACAGGGATGTGCGAAATGTGAATCAAGGGGCACAGAAATGACAGGATGTACAATGTCAGTGCATTCCCTTAAGTCCACCTCCTCCTAGATCTGTAAACTACTCTTTGTCCTCTAGCAGACACTTTGCGCACCATTGGTAACCCAGTGGCGATGACCAGTAAGTACTAATGAGCCCAGAAGTTCAGAAACAGCCTCTTATCCTTCAAAATATTAAGCAATGAAGCTCCCAGGAAGGCAGTCTGCAATGACAAATCGGTTATTCTTGAACTTCCCCGTTCAACAGACCACCACTGTGCTGCATGGACAGCAGGCAGCAAGGCACTCTCTGCAGACCCTGTTCTTCTGACTTCATCACCATTCGACATCTGAGTTTATTTTCCCAAAAAGATTTAGATGTTAATGGATAGATTCAAGATATGCATTATCTAGCCAGGGAGCCTGGGAACGGCCAGTTTTCTTCCCTAGTTTTGCCATTTTCTCTCCCTTACAGGCACTTCACATTTTTTTTCTGGAGTACGGAGAATTAGGTGAATGCAGATTGATTACTGAAACATGTTGCACGGCCCTCCGAACATAACGGTGTTGCACGGTTAGCTTTGCATGGAAGTGTGTGCTAGGATACTGATAGGCATAGTCAAATACAGGTTTTGGTGCATTACTTCAGACATTCGGGAGCGAAATCACCTGTGATTTATTGGGCTAGACTGACATACACAGAGCTGACTGAGAAAGCCAACAAAATCATTGCTGAAAACTTTGGTAACGTAGGATTTCACTGAACTGGAGCGAAACTTCGCAAAACTGCTTCCTATAAGCCCTGGTTTGCTGAGGAAAAGAGATAAGGAAGGAGAGGATATGTCCTTACTATTGCTACTGATGCTGCTGCACTTAGAGGTGCAGGTTGTGAAAACATTGATTATTTTTATCCATGTGCATCTGTTTCCCGTTGAGTCCTTCCTTTTGCATAATGTGGAGTCTTGCCTGTCAGATTAACGAGTGCTTCACCTCCAAACAAAAGTGCCGGCCTCTGACAAATCCATCTACAGCACACCTAGCTCCATCGGTGGGCATATTATAAAAAGTAATGAGCTTGACACTCTGCTTAGCTCCAGCTGCTGTAGCAGCATGTAATGAGTCCTGCTCTATGGACTCCAGCTCTCACACTAAAACGCCTTTGAGAAGTGAGACAGCATGCCACTGAATTTAATTTACTGCTTAGCATCAGCTGGCCCCAGATGATGGAAGGTCATCTGGATGGAGGGTCAAGTGGTATAAAGAGCTCCAAATCTCCCTTCTGCCCAAGGGCTTGGGGCTGGTAAGCCCCACGGCAAGCAGGCGCAGACCCGAAGGGGGCACATCGGCTAAGCAGGCTCCACAGGCAGATTCCTTCGGAGCATTTGCTCTCCCAGATGAGGAACTCCTCCCCTGGACTGTATCCCATCACCATTTTCACAGCAATTTAGAGAAAAACCAATGCAATAGGTCAGGTTCCTTGGAGGAGTTAGTCTGCCCTTGTAGTTAGTTCCCTGCTGGGGGGGGGGGCAACTTTCCTACCTCTGTAACAGCACACCACACTGTATTTAACTTGTAAGGTACCAGGGATTTTTAGACCACAAAGTACCGCCATTCTAAGAAAGAGAAGCTGGAGGGAGGGTTTGAGTAGCCCAGAAAGTGCCAATAACAGAGGTTGAACGAAAAAAACAAAAAGGGTAGTACTTGCTAATACCAGCTTCAGTGACGGACAGCTCAAGAACACACAGAGCCAAAGGCAGTGACGTTGTATTTAATTCATCTCAGAGATTTTTTTTGCCATGCACTTGTCTAAGTATGTTATAAGCTGCACTAAGCTTTGGGTGCATTTAAAACTAAGCCCGATCAATCAGAAATCTTAAAAAATTCATTTGTTATGTACAACCTAAGTATTGGACCTGCCTCTGCTGACTGAGAGCCATCCCGTGCTCCAGAGGATTATGATCCTGGGAGAGCAGGACCGAGACGCGCCAGCCCGGCAGGGGAGAGGTGCTCCTTCCTCTTGGGAAGATGGGTAATGCTGTTTAAGAATGTCCCAGCCTTAAACCCAGATCTGTGACTATGCCATAAGAAACAGCACGGCTAGATCCAGGCCTCTGAAAAATGGAAATCTGCTAGCGGGGATGGGGGCCCGGCGCATGATGTGCTCCAGGCAATTTCTGCAGCTGCTCTTCAAAGACACAAGCATTGAATCCAGTGAGACCACCTGAGGAGTAGGAAACCTGCCCAAGCGAGTAACATAGACAGAATGAGACCCCCAGGGAGTGAAATATGGGTCTTGAAAATTTTACCTCACTGTGTGGTGGCAGGTTTCTAGCTGGTTTGTGCGCCTGGATGCTTGCTTGCGTGTCTCTGAAGCACAATGCCTGTGCTTGGCCCGGTGCAGCCCGTACATGTGCATGTTCCTACCCCCCTTACAGCACACCAGGGGCTTGGCAGAGCCCACAGGCGCGCGAGTGGAGTTGTGGGGGCCCAAAGACATAGCTGCACAGCTATGTCCACGCGGGCAGACGGTATGGCACAAAGCCGGGTACCATCGCTCTTCCCACACGCTAGTACTGCACGGTCCGAGAGCACGTTCGTGCCCCGAAGATTTCTCTTTCTTTAGATATTGCCTCTTCTTCCAGCATGGACAAAGACCTGTTTCTCCAGGGATGACAGGTGGGAACGGAGGTCTGATATAAATGTACCCTGATTTGAAGTGGGATGTGAGCGGAATCTAGTCTAATTTTGCATCCTGAACAAACAATTTTAATTTGCAGGAAACTTTCTCTAAAGCGAATGAACTCAATTAAGAAAACCACAACAACACAACTTTAAAAAAATACCATCGTTATTGTCCATGCGGGTTTTGGGTGGGCTGTGGAAATTGATTTACGAGTCAACCACTTTTCTCTTTTCTTGCCATCTCTCGCTTGAGTGGTTTGTAGGCCTTGGCCCTTTCTTTCACTCAAGGAGAATAAGGTTGTCTATGGAAGAGGTCAGCATTTCAAATTGGTGGAGTTCAACTGCACAAATGACATAGAACTGACAAGAAAAGACAGGGGGTTTGGAGGTCATAGACTGCATAGGTCCTGGTTAGGGTTTTCGCTTTGTGATGGGACCTGGCACCAAAATGAATTAAATAACAGGCTTAAGGACTATTGAGGGAGGGCTGAATGCAAATCAAAGATAAGTAGAAGTTTTCTTTCCTAAAAGGGGAATGATTTTTTTCCTTACCTCCCCCTTTCCATATCTGCACAGGCAAGGTCTGCATGTTAAACATGATTTAGCAGGCATTATTCTGGAGCCTTTTCATCAGGTTTCTGCAGTGATTGCCTATCTTGGCCTATGATTAATGATCTGCTGTGCAATTTGGAGGCTATAATGACTCAACAATCCACACACAAACTATATAGTCGCATTCCTTTTGCAGATTTGCCAAGCTGTTACCAAGGGGCCCACAACCAAGCAGGATTGTTAGAGAGATAGCTAAGCATTTCTGCAAATGCCATTCTGCCCTTATCTTACCGAGAAGTGCGTTGGGCAGCAGGCTCATTTACAAAATTCAAAGCCCAGATTTCAGCGGTTCCTTTAAAAAAATAAATTCTGGACTGAAATAATCATTAAAGAGACTGGTAAGAAAAGATCCTGGTATATGGCCTCTCAGTGATTATACAGACAGAATACTTTCTTTGTTTCCAATTTTTGAATCTGATTAATTGAGGCCTGATGCTATTAATGCAGTTAGCAAGAGAAAAGTTAATCTTTGGAAACCCACACCATAAGCGGAATCTGAAAATCTAAGCAGATTTTGAAGTGAACGCTTTGTCTTCATTTCAGTTTCCATACAGGAATAGGTTATGAGGATTTGTTTATGGATTTCAGTGGAATCTGTATCCAGTTAAAACCTGTCTGTGGAATAACTGCTTTATAAACTTTTTTCATTCAAAGCATGGGTCATGATGAGAGTCATCTTAGAAAATCTGTAGTTCCTTTTTTTGAGGTCACTTTCAATAAAAATAAATGCAAACAGGAAGAAGAAGGACAGAGCTACAGATGGAGTCTGTCCTGCAGAAGGACTTCAGCTGTCTTTTGAAAAATAGTTACAGAATAATCTATATATGTTCCTGTTTCCGTTATTAATTGTTAGATGCAGTTCAAATAATTCAGTCACAACAAAAGGGTTCTGGTGTTGGCTCATTGCAGTCACATTCACTTTAGTGGTTTATCCAGTTTTAGTTTCCTTTTTGTCTGGCTTGAGGGGAGGGAAACTGAAAGGGCATATAATAGAACCATCCTCTACATCATATTATCGTGACTATCATCATTATTATTACGACAGAATAATATAAAATAAATATATATTATTATAAATATATTTTTAT
>Ga0181612_172752_pt1 | contig 10728 bp, 6 predicted proteins | sample HoacroProtozoa21_FD_119630 | JGI IMG/M metagenome (GOLD analysis project Ga0181612, IMG submission 119630) | Hoatzin crop microbial communities from Cojedes, Venezuel. Combined Assembly of Gp0051906, Gp0051904, Gp0051908 | reverse complement strand
TATTTTTCCCCCCCGTTATTTTTCTTTTTTTTTTTTTTTTTTTTTTTTTTTTTTTAACCTCTCAGGCTGTCCTTAAAATGGTTTGGGATAAAGTAAACACTTCCCAGTTTGTTCTCTTCCAGGATCCTCGCTGCCATCCAATTTGGTTTCAACTGTATTTCCTGGGAGTCCTCTGCTCCCTGTGTAAGGGAGGAACGGATGGGAAGAACGAGTGTTTTTACAGCTGCCCTGACCATCCAGCAAGGAGTTACTGTAACTACCAAAGAGAGATAGCAATCTTTATGCTAATGTACAGCAAGCTTGTAATTAATATACCTGTCTTAATTACATAAAATCTAACACAAGAGTAACCAGAGCTGGGTGCTGCCTGCCGTGCAGAGCTGCTCTGTCCAAACCTCTCGTCTCTGGCGTTGGGCTCTCCCTACACGGCGACAGCAGCCGCCTGCCTCACGGCGTCGTGGCTCGGGGCAACGAGCTGCCACTCGCGGGAGAGTGCTCACCAGGAGAGACGCAGCGTCCGCCGCCGAGGGCACGGCACGGGTTCCCAGGCGGGCTCCAGGAAGGCAGTCCTCAGGCACGTGGCTTTAATGCCACCAGACTCTTCTGCAGGTTAACAAGCCATGAGCCCTCTCTCGTCACTAGGCAGCACGTAATATCCAAAACAGACAAAACAAGCGCAGAGATACCTGCACCACCTCTCCTTCTCCCAGCCTCCCAAGGCACTTCAGAACAGGACAGAGGGGTCTCCGTGCTTCTGGCTCAGCCCTACCAGTGTCTGAGCTCTGCAGAAAGCATCCTGGCTTGGCAGCAGCAGAAAGCAGTACCTCTATGAGCCAATGTGGCTCCACTCCCACAAGGCATCCGTTAAGAGTTTGTCTTTGATCCTAAGTTTTCCAGTAAAGAAGGGAATTGAAGGCCTACATCACTGGAGAGCACCAGTATTCTCTGGGATATCTTAGTGCAAAAATGCTAGAATGAAAGTCAAACCTATATTTACATAATTCTTCTATTATTGCCTCTGTACTGTCTCATATCAGCTTATAATTTCTCAGAAGCATTATCCAAAGAAATTCACGCAAAAAACTATGTTAGAGAGGTTTTCTTTTGAAACACATGAAGCATCACAACTTTAATGTCCAATTTCTCATGGCCTAGCATGATTTTTGGGAGCTACCAAAGAATGCAAAATCCTTAGAAAAGCTCCATCATCGGGCCCCTAGCCATCAGACTTGTGAACTATTTTTTTTTTTTTAGGAAAAGGAAAAAAGTTGCCATTGATGCTGAGAATCTTCACTCCCAAGAACAGGTCAAATTAATTTTGAAGGGGGAACATCTGGGGACTGCCCTAGCAATTCAGTAAAAAGGGCTCAGCTGACTCAGATGTCCTCAGCTCTTCTGGTTACTGGCTGGGACTGAAACTGGTAGGTCAAAATCACGAGTAAGAGATTTCTCATCTCACCTGGATATTTTGGAAGCAATTTACTACTTAGCTCTAACAGCTAAAGGGAGAACTGGAGATAGGCAGTGTTACTGTTTTCCATTTCAGCACTGGCTGGAAGAACATAAGGGATGACTGTGTATCTAATGTTTTGGCAAGCTGCCTGACACGTAATCCCACTTTTGTTCATATATGTGAGCTACGCAGGGCAAATTTTTTGTTAGTCAGGCTAGGGAAGGGAGAAGCACAAAGCGAATACCAGGAGGATGCCAGGCCACCACTGTGACTTTGGTACAGTTCACATTAGGACCTCAATAGCTGCTTTTAGCAACTTGTTTTATCATTCCAAAGTGCTTTTTAAAGCTTCCAGCTACAGGACCTAATCCCTTGAAAGTCTTTATCCTAACAACACTGCAATAAGCTAAGGAAAAGCTATTACCCCTGCATATGGCTGGGAAACAGGGACGGGGAGATTAAGCGACTTGCTCAGTGCCACAGGAAGCCTGTGGCAAAGCAGCCCAGGCCTCTTCATTGCCATCCTTCTCCCCTCTTCTTCAGCTACTGACTCCAAATCAAAGCTCACAACCTACTTCTAATAGCCCTCTGACTTAAATAGTGAGAAACACATAGTTAAAGGTTACAGCACAAGGGAAGTGAGAATTACATCAGACACCATTAGCTGGTATCATCTGGCAAAGCTCAGGGGAGGGGTCAGCATCAATGCAGCAGAAGATTTGACTAATAATCCCTATAAAAAATGAAATGAAGGAGGCAATTTTCTGTGAATCCCAGTTTAAGTCCTCTCTCCTCAAACCCTTTCCCTGTTGTTCAAATAAAACATAAAATTGCACTGCCTCTCTTCCTCTTCATTTTTTTACTGGCCAGGTACCATATTTATGTAGTAAATATTTACTGTTGTAACCAAACTTACACATATAAAAGACACTGTTCTTCCATGTGGACCCCTTCAAAAGGCATCTACCCATTTGGGCTTCGCTGCTTAGGTGGGTTTTGACAGTCTGTGGTTCCAAAGGCATTAAAAAAAAAAAATACCCCACACAAAGCACCCCTTTATTTAATTGTAAAATAAATCAGAACACTTCCACAGCTCTGTACTCTTGAGTTTTAACTCTGAAACAACTATTAAAATCAGCTACAGATGCAAATACATACACCACTATAGTGACTACAGATGTGAGTAAAGATCCCGGACCTAACAGTAACTGTAGAAACAAACCACTCTCACCTTGTCCCTGGTGCCGAGAGTGTTCCTCTGTGAATTTAGATGCATCTGAAAGCTTTGAGGCAGGGAGGATCTCTAAGGAAATGAGGAAGCTCTATAGCACTGGGGGTTTGCTGTTAGTTTGGAACTTGCTTTGTTTATTCCTATGCAGTAATAGCTAAAACAATTTTTCCATTGCTAATTTGCAAAGGGGGACTTTTATTGATAGTACTTTGAGTCTTCTGCTCTCTAGAGGGATTTGCTAGTTCCCAGTTTTCTGTTAATCGGATTCTACCACCTAGGATTTTATTTCTGCAGTAGGTCAGTTTAGCCAACACTAGCACAAAAGCTGTCTTAGCAATCAGTTTGGCTATATGCAGTTTGACACAGTCCTGACAAAATCCGAAGAGGGTGGACTAAAACTCTGTGCTAGCCTGTTTACATGCCATCTCTCAAAGACATTGGTACCTTTGATATCTAAAGTCCTTAAAGTTTTAGGGCCTTCCAGACTTGTGTGCTTAACTGTACAAACGTAGCAATAGTACAGGCCTAAGCGAGCTGCGCGTGAACAATCATGGTTTTACTTAGGAATACATAGATGTGTGTGTCTAGAAATCAAGAGACATTAGCTATCCATCCCAACATCTCCTACCCAATTTTTGCTTTTCCCATAGTGAAATGGGATAGTGTCAAACAGCAGGTCCTGTTATTTGTTCAAAACCACATCCTAATTCTGTCAGGAGAGGCTCAGAGAAAAGACGAGTCACTTCTAACACTCCCGTAAAACTAAGTGTCCTTCAGAATTAGGTTCTCAGCCTTCTTACAAGTAGATAATGATGTTCTCTGCCTGTAAGGTGAGAGGACTCTTCAAAAGAAAACCCTGTCTAGAGAGCATGACCTACCCAGTTCCAAGATAGATGCGCTCAGTAAGGTAATTTGCTTTACAGTTCAGCTGCCCACTGATTCTATGTATTTCAGATTTCTAGCTGATCTTCCCTTCTCCAGTTATTAAGTAGCCTATTTTAATAGGCTAAGTTTATCCTTGTTTTCATTCTACCAATCTCACTTTCACAGGAGAAAAAAAAAAAGCTGCTCCATGGGAATAAAGAAAATGATGATATTATAAAACTGATTAGGGTGAAAAGATAATTGGGTTATTGACAAAGCAGTATCACTGCTGGGCCAGTGGTCATTTGCATACTTGGGGGTGGAGGGATGTTCAGACTATGGAAAGATGTTTTCAGTCCTCTGAGATTTCACAGAGGGAGTGGAATTAACTCCCAAAAAGAGCAAACAAGCTTCCTTCACTACCAGGGAACCACCACTGCTTTAACAGAGATGTTGTTCTTAACCATGCTTTTCAGTGTGCCATCTGAGCCCTTCAGTATTCGGTAAAATGTCACTCTTGCCAACTAAACAGCTACAGACTTTAACTTAAGACTCATTCCATTCTATGACTATCAATTTTAAAATGATTTTTTATGCCATTTGTAATAATTGGGTAGTAATGAGTAATAGTGAATTAGTGGTAGGAAAAAAAAACACATGTAAGAGGAATGAGCATTTGAGATGCCTTAATTTTGTGAAGAAAGTTCTGCTTTGAACACATTTCTGTTCCCAAATGTGATTTTCATGTACTACCAGTAATATTCTACCAGGACTCTCCCTTATTACAAAATATTTACTCTGATTATCAGCCAAAGAATAACACACTACATTTAATGTCCTGGGAACACATTTAATTAAATATTCCCACCAGTTTATTATGACTGCATTGACCATCTGGTGTGCTAAATATGCACACAGAGGAAAAACAGAGGAACCTTAAGACTTCATCTTTAATATGATCATCATTTGTTATGCTAGTAATGACCGACTGATTTATCTTCTCCAGTACCTTCTATTCAAGCCAAACAAGTATTACTTACAAGGCCCAAAGCACCTGAATTCTAAATCAAGCCAATTAGTACAGCCAAATTATTTTTGTGACAAACATAAAAATTTGCCAGAAAGAGCTGCATTATTTCCATAATTTCTCTAAATTATAGTCTTCCCAACAACCAGTTGCGGTGACTCAGGCAAGGTTTCTGATAATCAGAAAAGTAACACAAGGCAGGATTCCTCTTCTGAAATACCCACACTACAGATTTATTTAGATCCTTCTTTCCCCTTGCTGTCATCTTTTGCAACAGCTGTGGCTTAAGATAAAGTCAACACAATGCCGGGATGTTGATCCACGTGTTAACCCCTGAGCACGCTTTGCAGAGTAGTCTGTGGATTTGCTTGAAGGGTGAGGAAGGGTTAGATGACTCAGGGTGTTAGTGTACACCTTTTATGTTCACAAATTAAAAACTCAGCACTACACTACAGAAGCCAATCGTCCTAACGGGCGCTGGTACTAAGTGATCGCCCATCCAAAAAGCACCTGCACACACAAACGAATTCTGCCATGCCTTTAGGCCACAGCTGACCAGCCTCACCTCCACATTTCACTGGGCAAGAGCAAGGTTTAACAAGTGTGCGGAGCCAATGAAGCAGGCAACCAAGACAGTCTCCATTATAACCCGTAACCTATCTGATCCACTTCAAAGAGCTCAGTCTGCCACTTCAGCCGCAGTTAGGAACTGTGTTCACCCAGACGAGACCAAGCAGATCTGGGCTCCCACACACTGGGCTTTAGTTTTCACACTATAGCACCGGCCTCTCCAAAAGCCGTGGCAGTGACAAGGGTTCCCCACCTCTTCCCAGAGGGGCAGAGCAGCAAATGAGGTCCCTCTGGGGACAACTGAGGAGGGAAGGAAGGGCCCTGTGCTACTGAGCACCCAAGGGAGCCGGTCAGCTCCTGGGGTGCCCCACGGCACCGCGCTGCACGCGGGGCCTCTGCTCGCCTATGGCCAGCAAGGCAGGCGGGCGTGGGGCGCGGGCGTGGGGCGCGGGCGTGGGGCGCGGGCACCGCCCCGCTCGGGTCTGCCCCGAACAAACCCCGGCATTAGACTGGCTACAGAGCTAGGTCATCTCTGGCCAAATGGCAGATAGTTTTTTCACAGCTATGAGGACTGAAAATCTATGTACTTAGAGAACTGAAATAACAACTCTAAAGTAATTAAGCTTCTTTTGAGGTCATTTCCTCAGACTGATCAGTGACTTTAGCCAATCTTAGTCCCAGATTGGGGTTTTTTTTTCCTTAGAAAAGGGTTAATTCTCATTATTTGCTGATTTGAAACTAACTGTAATCTTTCTACTAAATGAGGTTTATTTTAATTAGAGAATGAAAGCAAATACAGGTGTAAGCAATCACAAAAAAACTTTCTCCTAATATTTATATTGACATTAACATATTGTGAAAAAAGATAAATGCAATTTATTGTTTTCTAAATTTTGTTTGTTTGGAAGTCTTGATTTGCATTAGGCTGCTTTTGGCTAGAAATTACAGTTTAGTAAAAAACGTGGAAAATCCATCATGTGAAATATTCATGCTAGTTCATAACGAAAAAATATCTTTAGTGCAATGTCTACACAGAAAAATAACAAAACACTGTATTGCACTAAAAGCCAATTTTTAAAAGGAAGTATTATCTCTAGTTCCTAGGTAGCACTGACTGTACCTTCTATTACTTCTTACAAGATTTCACAATTAGCAGGTTTCAGGCTCTTATAGTAATTTCTTTTAATTGGCTGAAAGAATACAAGCTGCTTGCTTTTTTTTTTTAAATTTTTTGGACATTTCTCAATCTGTTAACCTTGAGTGTCTGAGTTATGATGTGGGCTAAGGGCAATAAAACGGTCACAAACATCAGTTCTATGATCTGACTTTGTCACAAAATGGTTACTGTTTCAAGTTATTTGAATATAGATTATATCTAGCACTTAACATGGGTTGCCAATTTCCAATAGATTCAAAGGTGTAGGTAAATGAACATATCGTTACACAAAATACCAGAATTTTGTTTTTAAAACGTCCCTTATGTTCCACCAGCTTCATATGTCTTTATCTTAATCTAGCCCATCTGAGCTGATGAGGACTTCAGCTCCCCCTGAGAGCTCTTGGCTTTGCAAGATGCATTGGTAGCAGCCTTTCTCCAGTTACTACATCTCTGCCTTGCACACTGAGGTTACCTTAAACACCTGGAAAAATAACACAAAGACTGATCATCACAGGAAGAGCTGCAATCTTCTCCCTAGAAAACTTTATTTAAGGATTTTCAGTTTATAAATAGGAGAGTGCTTTTACTGGGCATAAAAAATAAAAGCAAAACCAAAGAGATTCAACAGAGAAATCAAAACTTGGGTAACACAAAGCCTTTTTTTTTCTTGTGCTAAGTTACTCACCTGAAATTATAGAAAGAGAAAACTGACTGCAAACTGAAACAACACTGGATTAAAGCAGAAAATTGCCAAAGCATACCAGGCTGTGGGAGAGAGGAAGCGTAACAGAACAAAGCTCCACTCAGTGCCTTAGTAAGAAACATCTGAAACAACTCAGGACTAAAGCAACAAATACACTAAAAATGCAGTCAGTATCACTGCTATCACTTTTCTCTCCATATTGGAAGAAAATAAGAATCACAATCTGTCTTGGAAGCTATAGGGGAAAAATATGAATACCAAACACATTGCTAGACAAACGTTTCAAAAATTGAGGACTCTAAAGCCAGAGTACATTTGAACAAGCCGATGATGTTAAACATCCTGGTCTGCCAGATATTCCAGATTCACAAACCTTTATTTTCAACCTTTAGGACAATCACTAAGGTCACAGTCCAGTGGGAATGGCCGGCTTCAAGCAAAGTCCAGAGTCCTGTTTCTGAACAGGAGCTGATGTACTTGAAGTTCATGCTGGCATGACACATTATGGTTAGACTTCACCTATGTTGCTCACAGAGAGGAGTTACGAGCATCCACTATTTCTAACTTTCTGTGTAGGCTTCCAGGATCACGGGCTATACCCAAAGGAGTAAACAGGTAGCAGCTGGGCAGGGAGTGGGAGGGAAGGATCAGGGCAGGGTTTGACTCAGCCATCCCCTACCCACTGACTCATGCAGAGAAGAAACTGCTGTAATTTGTTGCTGGTTACAGTCAGTTAAAAGTTAACTCCGATACAGAGGAGCAAGAAAGACTCTCAAAGGAGCGGTAAGACTGATATGCTTTCCCTACTTTTAAGTAATATTTTTTGGATCACAGATGTTTTCTGTGCATGCCTTTTGAGAGACCCAAATTAAAACCTAGGAGGCTACAGTGAACTTTTTATCCCACCTGTTCATTACTTAAAGAGCAGTCACATAGTATGTGGAAGTGTTAAGAGAGAATAGCAAAAGTATCTGTACAGAAAGCCAGACTTTCATCCTTATTTCTCACACAATGCCACGTTCAGTTATTGAAGAGCTTCCATGAAACACAGCTACCATTTGCAAGTGACTGTGTCCTTATCACATATGCTCCACCTTACCACAGTGTTATGATCCATACGCAATGCATTTTCTCCCCAGTTTCCATATCCATCCATTACTGAAACTAGATTCCATTTAACCAAACATATTAAAGCAATAAAAGGAAACTTCGCATTTCAAACTCTCATTGAATGAAGAAAAAACAAAACCCCAGAACATTATGAATACAACAAAACCAGAGTTTTAAAGGCCTTTTAAAGATCTTTAAGACTACTTTGTCAAATACATCATTTGGGAAACTAATGTGAATTCATTCAGTATTGCCTAACAGAAAATTACATGAACCATATAGAAACATGTTTTGAGCACTTTAAATGTGTAAAATAAGATTTGTCTGGGTCATCACAGCTATCTCACCTAAATTCTTCAGACTCCCCATCCTCACGGGATCCCCGAGAGCCTTGTAGTTTCCCCTTAGACTGTGCTCCCATCTTTATCCTACCACCTGGCTTTCTCTCACAACTGGTATATTTTTAATGACCATCTTTGCTTTACACAAAGCCCTATGCTTAAATCACATTTCCAGAACCCCTAGTGTGATTTCAGAAGCTTACAGACATACTCTGTGGATCAGTGCTGAGGCTGAGATATGGCATCTGATTTTCTAATTTAACTGAGGTATTGAAATCAACATTGTGCACACCTGTACATTCTCAAATTGCTAGTCCAGAAACTGAACTTCAATTTTGCTTTTTTTCCCCAAAATAAATCCATACACTTCTACTAGTCCAGTAAAGACCAGTTTATCTTGGTTCTATCTTTTAGTTTTGTTACACTCAAGAGACTGCCTTTTGCTATTTGTTAAAATGCTTAGACACTTTGCTGAAAATCTGTTGCGAGTCGCATCATCATAAGCAGCCCCTGGGGTTCTCTAGATAAATGGAAACACTCTCCTCCATGTCCGCTGAGTGAGTATTGCTATTTTGCTCAGCATTCATCTGAAACTTGGAAGTTCATGATTTCTACAATATTTCAGAAGTAACCACTTGTTCCTCAACTCCTTTTCTGAAAACAAACAAGTCATTAGGATTGAGGAGAAACGTTTGAGATTCAAACCTGTTATGCTTTAAAAGTCAGAGACTTAATCAAAATTTAAACTGTCCATACGTTATTCAAGTGAGAAAAATAAATTGGTGAGAATCACATCTGGGACAAAGCAATCCATTTACAATCAACCATAAAGTCCTGTTCATATTATCAAAGAAAAAGTCAGATCACTGCAGCATTCCCATAGCTAACATTTCCTGCCCTCAAAGCTACACTTCAAACTCTCTCAGTCTTTCCATCCGCGTCACATCCCTTGAAGGGCAAAGCATTACCTCCTGCTGTTGTGACTGGGATACAGACACATACTTTAGTTTAGGAGCAAATGTTATTCATGCAGTTTGTTTCCATAAAAAAGCTAAATAACTTTCTACAGCTATCCCAACTAAATACTGGGAATTAAATCCACATGTCCACAACAAATTTAGCCTACCTACAGCAAGATTCCAGCATTGATAGAGCTATTACTTATTATTATTCTTTTTCTTTGGCTCCTCTATCCTTTCTTTGAGTCATCGTGCTGGTGCTAGTGCTGTAACGCAGGCCTGGCACAACAGGTTTCAGACATACAGTTCTTCAAAAACTGTTGGGAACCTCGTGTATGGCGTACAGGAGCACCATGACGCACCAGCCAGGGCAGGAAATGCGCAGGGCTGTAACCAGTTCCCTAGGTAACAAAGAGATACTAGTAAAAGAGAAAGTGGTACCTCGGTGGTAGATAAATAGATGCATACAATAAAGGGCCACAAGCATGACTAACTTTACCAGATACTGCAGAGAACAGAGGGGCAGAGCGTGTAAATTCACGCACCTTGTATCTGTGAGGAAACAGAAGAATTCCTCACCAATTAGAAGGTCAGCTAATACCCTGATTCACAAGTTCCTTTTAAGCAGCCAGGAACACTGTGCCTCCCAGCGCTTTTCCTCTCAGCTCACCACCACCTTCCCAACTCTCTTTCACATTACAAACAGCTACTAAGCAACAGGAGGTTTGCAGAGAATGAGTCATTCTCATGTGGCTGATAGGCTGAGTGCAAGATGGAGATTAGTGACCTGACAAAGCACAGCCCCAGAATCACTGTGCTTCCAGATAACCAACATGGTCACTGAATGCAGCAAAACTTAACGAGCAAGTGCTTTAAAAGGATACAATTGTAAGTCATGCCTTATAATTCTCACAGATGGGTAAGTTAGCCTAGAAAGAACACTGCCATATGTTAGATGCACAGTTGACACATGATTAAGCATTGCGTGCCAATAAGGTATTCCCTTAAAGTTAACTAGCCAATAATTAAATTAGATTTTATTTAGATGGCGATATGAAATCCTTAGGCTTTGGACTGATTGTAAAAATTTTGGGAAAATTTTCATCTAAGAGAATGGGAAGTGAGGCATAACCAACGCACAGTCAGTCAGTTCCCAATGTAAGCAACAGATTTTGACATAACAGGGAGTGTTTCTGGCAGGAGACAGCCTTTTGACTGAGGTTTTACTTCCCCCCCCCCCCCCCCCCCCCACACACAACAAAAAAAAAAAAATATAAAATACAAACTCACATATCTTTGCTATCGCACTAT
>Ga0181612_141221_pt1 | contig 10728 bp, 8 predicted proteins | sample HoacroProtozoa21_FD_119630 | JGI IMG/M metagenome (GOLD analysis project Ga0181612, IMG submission 119630) | Hoatzin crop microbial communities from Cojedes, Venezuel. Combined Assembly of Gp0051906, Gp0051904, Gp0051908 | reverse complement strand
GCCAAGGAAACACACGCCACCGGAAAAACTCTCGTGGAAGTCGTTCAAACAGGGAATGCTCGTTTGCCACCAGGCTTTCTACGCGCTCAGGGAACTGGCACAGCAGATACCCTTCGACATGCAATCCCGCCACTCCGCCGACGTGGACTGGTGCATCCGGGTGATGAAAGAGGCGGAGAAACAGAAAATGACAATGCTCAACACACACCTGATTCTCGCCGACTACCAACAGGAGGGCAACACCACGAAAAATCACCGCGCGTCGCTGATGGAACGTTTCCAAATTATGCGACGCCACTACGGACTGATAACGGCAGTGGCCATGCACGCCTGGTTTGTTGTAAGGGCAATTTTCAGGGCTATAAGCAAACTTTTCGGTAAACTTTTCACCAAGAAGAAGAATGACAGAAAAGGATAAACCGGTGATACAAGCCTTCGATTTCGACGGCACGCTGACCACCAAAGACTCGCTGGTGGAGCTGATTTGCTATGCCAAAGGCACGGCGGGACTTGTATGGGGACTGCTGAAATACTCACCAGTATTGCTTCTTATGAAAGCCGGGCTCTACGGCAACGGCAAGGCAAAACAAAAATTATTCTCGCATTTCTTCAAAGGGATGACGGAAGTGGAATTTAACACCCTCTGCCGTCGATTCGCCGCCGACAACAAAAACCTGCTGCGGCCAAAAGGAACAGAAAAAATACAAGAGACTCTGCAGAAAGGCGACAAGGTGATAATCATCACCGCATCTATAGAAAACTGGGTAGCACCTTTTTTTGACGAAAACAACATTGAAATAATCGGAACACAGATAGAAATAAGCCAGGGCGAACTCACCGGCCGGTTTCTGACACCCAACTGCCACGGAGAGGAGAAAGTGAGACGCCTGCTCGAAAAACATCCCGACCGGCAGGCATACCGGCTGATTGCCTACGGCGACTCCAATGGCGACAAACCACTCTTAGACTTTGCCGACGAACAACACTACAAACCATTCTGCTGATTATACCAAAAGAGAGACGCCCCCTCTTGCGAGGAAACGTCTCTATGATATTGGAGTCATCAAATGAGTTTCTGATGTTAATATCCTAAATATCCCTGATATTCTTTCGGAGAATTATACGCTTGAGAATACCTTTCTCTTCATAAATTTTATAGTTTTAAATTAATGAGAACAGAAAAAGGAGAGCCGAAGCTCTCCTCTTTATAGAATGTTTGCTAATTACTTATTTTACGTAAACGATAGCAAGACGGTTAGATGTAGTACCCTGAACACCCTTACCAGTTGACTCGTCAACGATAACGCCGCGGCTCTTAAGATACTCAGCGGTGTTGTCAGCACGAGCCTGTGAAAGTTTCTGGTTGAGCTCTGCGCTACCCTCAGGTGATGCAGTACCAACGATCTGTACGTGTGTACCCTCTTTAATCTCATCGAGAGCTGCCTTAGCATCTTTGGTCAGAGCGCTCTTGCCCTGTGCGAAGGTTACGAACACGAGGTTCTCAGCAACGTTAACTTCCTTAACAACGGGAGCCTCTTTAACCACTTCCTTGATAACCTCTTTCGGTTTGCGAGCGAGCTCGTCCTGAAGCTGGTTGATACGAGCGTTGAGAGCGTCGATCTCAGCCTGGTCGCGAAGGTCAACAAGCTTGAAGTTGTGTGAGCCGTAGCTGTTGTTGAACTTGTAGATGAAACCTGCATTCAGCTGGAAGAAGCTGTTGTTGATGTTGTAAGTAGGCTGATCACTTGACCAACCCAAGTCATAAACACTAGCAGTTTGACTGCAACCAGGGAAGCCAAGGAATATCCAGTTCATTGAAGGCTCAATAAAGAACTGGTATTGCTTGTCATCACCGAAGTTGAACTGGAAGTCAAGAGCAGCTTTTGAAGTCATACGGTTTCTGCGACCAAAGTGAGAATCATTTCTGAAGCTCTTTGTGCCAAATGTGTGCAACCAGCCAAAACCATAGAGAGCTGTAATCTCAAATGCGCGGGGCTCACCCTGATAACCAGCGAAGAGGTTCATCAGGTTTACAGTACCGAGCAAGTTAGTGTTCACGGCACGAACAACTGTGCCACCAATACCATTTTTGTAAGGCTTGTTTGAGAAATAAGCATTACCCTCGATAGCGAGTCCGAAAATCGGAGAGATGTTCTTACCGATACGAAGACCAGCATTGGGGTTGAGGTTTTTGAACCAGCTAGTGTGAGTAGTCTTTGTAGAAACACCACCCTGAATGCCGATGTACCAGTTGTCAGTAAATTTACTCTGTGCCAGACCTTTTGTCTGTGCGTTTGCAGAAACTGTCATGACAGCAGCTGCAAGAACTAAAAATAATTTTTTCATTCTGTGAGAATTTAAGTTGTTGATAAGCTAAAATCCGAGTGCAAAGGTACGACGTTTTTTTGAAACTGCAAAAAAAAATCGACAAAAAAACCACTTTTTTCGACAAAAAAAGCAAAAAAAGTGATTTTTTTAGCAAAAAACCCGAAAAATCGGCTCTAAAAAGCATAAAAATTCTTTGTCTTTCCGTTTTTTTCGCGCTTTGGCACAACATCGAAAGTATGCGGAAACCTATTTTTGCAGGTATCTGTAGTACTCGCATGCGGCAAGAAGGAAGGCTCCGGTGCCGAAATTGGCCTCTGAGTTGGCATCCACGACCTGTCCGGGTATGGCTTTCTCACCTATGGGCTGCACATACCCCACCCTGCCGTCGCTCTGCAGAGCCGTGGTGGTGAGATACTCCCATGCCTTTTGTATCGTCTTCTTGTATTTGCTCTTCTTGAGGTATCCGTTGTTCACGCCCCAGAGGAGTCCGTAGGTGAAGAATGCCGTTCCGCTGGTCTCCGGTCCCGGTGCGTGCGCGGGGTCCATCATCGAGCGTGTCCAGTATCCCTCCGGCTGTTGCAGTCCTTTCACCGCCTCCGCCAGTCTCTGATACTTTTTGATGAAGAAGTCGCGGTGCTCATAGTTCTCGGGGAGGTCTTTAATAACCTTTGCAAGTCCGGCGAGCACCCATCCGTCGCCTCGTGCCCAGAAGTCTTTCTTGCCCGAGGTTGTGGTATGCTTCGGATACACATACTTGGCGTCGCGGTAATACAGTCCCGTCTCCTTGTCGAGCATCACGCTGTCGGAATACAGCACATACTCATAGAGTTTTTCGAGATATTGCTTGTTGCCGGTGATATGATAGAGCTTCGTCATCACGGGCATCACCATATATAGTCCGTCGGCCCAGTGCCAATAGTCATTGCGCGGGGTACTCATCTCATACTCCATAACCTCGCGGGCCCTGCGGATTTTATATTCCTGGGGGTCGAGGCGGTAGAGGTCAGCGTAGGTCTGAAAACAAATCTGCCAGTCACCGAAGAGCACATAGTCGGGGCCCTCGCCGTAGGTCATCTTCCATTTCGAGCGGTCGGTGCCTGTGGCCCCCTGCCATTTGTTGTGCTCCGCCCAGCGCAGGGAATAGTCTAAATACCTCTGCTCCTTGGTGAGGCCATACACCTCCATATTCGCGGTATGGTAGGCGGCATTGTCCCAAAACGAGCGCACCTCAGCGGGATGGCGCTCCTGCCACGACCTGTTCACCTTATTTATAATATATAATATATCTGCCGGTTTTTGCTTCCCTCTGGCTGTCGCCGGAGAGGACAGAACAAATAACAAAGCCACGCACATACATGCCAGCGGCATATTGTGCTTAATAGTATTCATCATAACTTGGTTCTCCTATAATGATTTTAGTTATTTAATAAGTACGCCTGATAGGACTCGAACCTACACAGCCGAAGCCACCAGATCCTAAGTCTGGCGCGTCTACCAATTCCGCCACAAGCGCATAAAACTGTTTTCGGGTGCAAAGGTAATGAAAAAATCTCAAATGAGCAAATATTTCTTGAAATATTTGCTCATTTGAGAAATCCCCATTATCCATTATCCTTTATCAATTTGTAGAACGTCTCGAATTTTTCCCTTAGTGCATCGCGGTTTTCGATAATCTTTTGGAGCTCTTTGATGTCTCTTTCATTTCTTGTGCCTGGAATCCAGAGGTGGATGTATCCATTTGAGGAATATTTTTCTTGCAAGTGCTTAAGGAATCTCTGCCAGTGCTCTTCCTTGGTCTTTTCGGGGTAGTTGTCGATGCCGAATTCCACAGTGCGGCGGAGGACGGTGTCGGGGGTGAGGTCGCGGTCGGCCTCTGCCACTATCTTTCCGTATATGCTCCTCGGTGCCCTGGAGAGCGATGCGCGATGGTCTTCTACGGCCTCTTTCATAATCTTTATCTGTGCCTCGGAAAACCATTTCAGGAGTTTTTTGTCGGCGGCGAGGATTTTTCCTCCTGTGATATGGTGCTTCGCCCTCGGCCCCTCCAGTCCGAGGTCGTGGTATGCCGCAATGGTATATGCCATATTGATGTCAGCCCCCACCTGCCTTGCTATCTCAAGGGAACGGCTGATGACGCTGTTGGCATGCGGCAGGCGGTGCGCCCGGTCGAAGGCGGCATAACGCGGGAGTATCTCCGTCTCGACATACTCCATTAACTCCAAATTAACCTGTTTCTCCATTTAAATGTCTCCTCTCAAAATATGTTTTGCAGCACGACCGCCATCGCAAAAGGCGAAAACGTCGGAACGGCGTATAATTCTCAATTCCCTATCAAAAGTTTCCGTGCGTACTCGATGATAGTATCCTCACCTTTGAGGAAGTCCGACTGCAGCAGGTTCACGTATTCATCCGGCTCGATGCCAAATTCCGTGTTGTTGCCCTTGCTGTCGTACATCGGGCAGGCGGAGAATCTCACTCCCCAGCCGTTGGGCAGTTCGCTGCTGAATGGCATTCCTGCCCCTCCTCCTGTCTTGTCGCCCACGAGCATCACGTTGTCGAGGCCTTTCATATACATGGCAAACTCATTTGCCGCGCTATACACCTCTCTGTTTGTCAGCACCGCGGTCTTTTTCTGCCATCGCAGTCCGTCGGAGGGTTTCAGCCACTGCTCCTCCTTGCTTGAGAAGTCGCTGTGTCCGGTTCCTGTCTTATGTTGCATATACCCCACGAGCTTCTCCTCGTTGGTGAAATGCGCGGCTATCGTCTCGGCGTTGCTCACCAATCCTCCGGTATTTCCTCTGATGTCGATGATGATACCGTTGCAGAGGATGAAATACTCGAGTATCTCGTTGATGCTTCCGCTTCCTATCGATGACGAGAACGACGGGATTCTGACATATCCGATATTGTCGTCGAGGATGCAGTAGCTCACAGAGCCGATAACCTTGTATGATTTGCCGAGGTACTTGTCGATAAGTGTGTCGCTGACGTTCGAGGGGTAGTCTTCCATCCACGTCCAATAGCGTCCCAGGTCGAAAGGCGCGGAGATATTCACGTGTCCGTCGCGCAACTCTCCCGCCATATTCGCCAGGATCTCGAAGAGCTGCGAGTCGCTGAGCTTGTTGTTCACCTGTTTCTTGTATCTCGCATACACCTCGTTCCAGTCGAGTCCGTACTCTTCTTTCTTATAGTCGAAGAAGCAGTAGTGCTCGTCGAGGATTTTCCAGAGGGCCTCGAAATTCCCCTCCGGTGTGTCGGCATACTCCTCCTCGTTCACGCACGAAGAGAACATCATCGGGAGCAGGGCCGCCAATACTATATATAAATAAGGTATAGGGGAGAGATATTTTTGTTTTCTCATAGGTTGAAGATTTTAAACTGCCTTGTGATGCCGATGACGAACATATTCGACCTGATGTGGTATTTCAGGTTGTTGACCTTTGCCTGCTGCCAGTCGCCCATATATCCGGCCCTGATTTTAAACGACCGCCACACGGGGACGTCGATGGTGAGGGAGTGCCGCAGCGATGGTTGCGAGAAGATGGTTACAGGCACGATATTGTGGTCGTAATTGCCACGGCTGAAGATCTCATAGTACGACTGCCCGTAGTTGGGGCTGAACATCAGTCCTGCGAGCGGTGCCTGCGCCTCATACCTTACGGTGAAGAGCTTTTTCCAGAGCCTGAAGTCAAACTCCGCCGCCACGAGGGGTGCGATGTCAACCCAGGCCTTCATCTGCGCCGGGTTGTTGCCGTTGCGGGTGTTGTATATCACTCCGATGTTGGCATCGATAATGCCTCCGGCCTGCAGCCTCAGCCGTCCTTGGGCAAGCGAGAAGTTGCAGAGCTTTCCGTATGCGAAGTTATACATCGCCGTGAGGTCCTTGGCGTTGTCGGCCCTGTTTTTCGTCAGCGACATAAACCCTTGGTTTATCATCACTCCGCACCATTTCCTTCCGTCTCTCCTCCACTGTGTCTCGCTGAAGAAGCGCAGCTCGCTGCCCTTGTATGTCTCGGGCGAGAGATAAGTGTCCAACACACTCGCCCCGCCGATACCCAGCAGCATCGTAGAGGTTGTCGTCTTCTGAGGAGTGCCGGCCACCGCGGGCGAAGCCTGCGTTTGCTTAAAAGTCTTGGCTTGGCTTAGGGTTTCGGTGTAAGCAAGCTCCCCTTGGAGCAGCCCTGTCGAAGCCCCCCTCTCTTGTGCCGGCAATGCCGTGGCAAGCCACAGTGCCGCAATCGCCGATAAATATCTATACTTCACTATTAATTGTCAATTAGAAAAGACTAAGTTCTCCAGTGACCTCATCAATTCTCGGCGGCACATATCCGTCGCTGTCGCCTGCCTCTCCGTCGGTCGGAGCCTCAGCCCCGCCTCCATTGTCGCCGTTGTCGCCATTCTCTCCGGAGTCGTCAAAGCCCTCGTTCTCGTCGTCAGCCTCTTCCGCTCCCTCGGCTGTTTCTTCTGTCTCCTCGGGTTCGGGGAATCTCAGCGGCTCGAGCTCTTCGATATGGTCAACGGCGAGGGTGGTTATTCGTTTTCCTTTCGCCTTGAAGCTCTTCACTCCGATAAACTCCTCCACGTCGATTTCCTGTGGCGGGCGGTCGGCGTCGGGTCCGGCGAAATACACCATTATTCTCGGATACACCTGGTCGGTGAGCAGGTAGAGTCGGCTCTGCGGGTTGTCGCCGAGGAAGTTCTGCCTTTTCGCAAGCGGCTCCATCTGGAAGCGTTTGAGATACGGGAACCCTTGGTCGAAATCGAAGAGTGCCGCGCTCCACACTTTCGCCGTGTCGAGCTTCTCGATGCGCAGGATATTGTCCTCATAGTGGTTGTTTACGTCGAAGTTCGTGCAGTAGAAGTCACCATTGTTGAGGATTACGAGTATCTTGTCGTCGTCGAGGAATTCTCCGAGGAAGGTGCCGTGGTCGTCGTAGTTGATGCGGTGCACGTCGAAGTCGAACCATACCTTGCGTCCTCCGAGAGTGGAGTGTCCGTGGCTCTTGAGCGTTATGCGGTGCACGGGGTTTCGTGTGAGCAGGTTTCCCTTGCTCGAGCGCCCCTTGATGATGATGTCGGAGAAGTCTTTGTCGAAGATGAGTTTCCTTATCTTGCTGTTTGGCTCGAGTGTAACCTTTATCACCTCCGCCTCTCCGTTGGGGTTTGAGGTGAAATACACCACTTTTGAGCCTTCCTTCCCTTGCGTGAGGTCGTATTCCTTGTCGCGTGCGATGCCTGTGATGTTGAAGCGTTTCATCATAAACGGCCCTTTCTTGCCGTCGCGGTACACCACATTGTATATCGTGCGCTTGTCGTTTTTCTTGAACACGGCGACGTGTATGATGTTTTTTCCGACGAAGATTTTGTCGGCGACCTTCACCACCTTGTATTTTCCGTCTTTATAGAACACGATGATGTCGTCGATGTCGGAGCAGTTGCAAACGTACTCGTCTTTTTTCATTGCCGTTCCGATGAAACCCTCCTCGCGGTTGATATAGAGTTTTTCGTTTGCCTCCACCACTTTCGTGGCCTCTATGGTGTCGAAGTTCTTTATCTCCGTGCGTCGGGGGTGCTCGGGACCGTATTTCTCGAGGATATGTCGGAACCAGTCGGCGGTTACCTCGGTCATATTCCCCAGTTTGCGGTTTATCTCGTCGATCTCGTCCTTTATTTTCGCTATCAGCTCGTCGGCTTTGTCTTTGTTATACCTTGCTATCCTCTCCATTCTGATGTCGAGGAGTCGTATGATGTCGTCTTTCGTCACCTCGCGTATCATCTGGGGATAGAAGGGTGTGAGCCGGTTGTCGATATGCTCGCAGATGGCGTCTTTAGACTTCGCCTCCTCGAATTTTTTGTCTTTGTATATCCTTTCTTCGATGAATATTCTTTCGAGCGATGCGAAATGCATCTGTTCCAAGAGCTCATTTTTCCTTATCTCGAGCTCCTGGCGGAGGAGGTCGCGGGTGCTGTCAACGCTATGGCGGAGCACGTCGCTCACGGTGAGGAAGCAGGGTTTTTTGTCTTCAATGACGCAGCAGTTGGGCGAGATGCTCACCTCGCAGTCGCTGAAGGCATAGAGTGCGTCGATGGTTTTGTCGGATGACACTCCGGGCGCGAGGTGCACCTGTATCTCCACCTGTGCCGCGGTGTTGTCGTCAACTTTCCTTACCTTTATCTTGCCTTTCTCGATGGCCTTGAGTATTGACTCTATCAGCGAAGAGGTGGTTTTGCCGTATGGTATCTCTTTGATTACGAGCGTTTTATTGTCTATCTTCTCTATTTTCGCCCTTACCTTGAGCGAGCCTCCGCGCTGTCCGTCGTTGTATTTGCTCACGTCGATGCTTCCTCCTGTGGGGAAGTCGGGATAGAGGTGGAACTCCTCGCCGTGGAGGTAATGTATCGCCGCCTCGCAGAGCTCACAGAAGTTGTGGGGGAGGATTTTCGACGACAGTCCGACGGCGATGCCCTCCGCGCCTTGCGCGAGCAGCAGGGGGAATTTCACCGGCAGCGTTATCGGCTCTTTGTTGCGTCCGTCGTAGGAGAGCTGCCATTCCGTGGTTTTGGGGTTGAACACCACCTCGAGTGCGAATTTAGAGAGCCTTGCCTCGATATACCTTGGTGCTGCGGCACGGTCGCCGGTGAGGATGTTTCCCCAGTTTCCCTGTGTGTCAACGAGGAGCTCCTTCTGACCCATCTGCACGAGGGCGTCGCCGATGGAGGCGTCGCCGTGAGGGTGAAACTGCATCGTATGGCCCACGATATTGGCCACTTTGTTGTATCTGCCGTCGTCCATCCTCTTCATAGAGTGCATAATGCGTCTTTGCACGGGCTTGAAACCGTCGCCGATATGCGGCACCGCACGTTCGAGGATTACGTATGAGGCATAGTCGAGAAACCAGCTCTGATACATACCGCTAAGGTGATGCACGGCAGCGGCGTCGAAACGCCCCACCGGCTTGTAGTCGGAATGCTCCACGGAAGCGTCGGAATCGGAATCGCCAGCATCGGAATCTTCGGTATCAGCATCGCCAGAGCCGTCGGAATCGTCGGAACCATCAGCCGTATCGCCAGCCTCGGAGCCGTCAGAGTCGGAATCCCCAACCTCGAAATCGGTTGCTTCGGAGCCCTCGGAAGCGCCAGCATCATCGCCTGCGTCTATATCCTCGCTCGCTCCGCCCTCGGCATCCGCCAGTGTTTGCTCTTCTAAGTCTTCGTTATTTTTTATTTCGTCGCTCATATATTATAAATGTTCTTAGCCTTTTGATTTACTTAACAAGGGGAGACCCTTTTTGAATACCTGCTGAAAGCCAAATTCGGGATTTTCTTTGAGAATTTGCCTCACCACCTTTGCCGTTGGTGCTGGGGGATAGCCCATTGCAACAAGCATTTTTATGCAGTCGCTCTCCTTATCGGGGTCGATGCCCGAATTGTCGATACTGCCTCCGGCTGGAATTTCCGTTTGTATGCCAAGCATCACAATCTTGTCTTTGAGGTCAACGATAATGCGTTGTGCTGTTTTGAGGCCAATGCCTTTCACTCCTTTGATAAGTCTTTCATCGCCGGTGGAAATGGCGTTGCATAGTTCTGCCGGCGTGAGTGCGGAGAGCAGCACGCGGGCGGTGTTGGCTCCCACTCCCGAGACGCTGATGAGCAGCAGGAACAGGTCGCGCTCCTTTTTCGACTGGAAGCCGAAGAGTTGCCATGCGTCCTCGCGTATTGCCTCATAAACATACAGTTTCACCTCTTTCTTGCCCTGTATGGCAGTATAAGTATTGAGTGAGATATTCAAGTCATACCCCACCCCGGCTGCCTCCACCACCGCCTGCGCGGGGTTCAGCTCCGTCAATTCACCTTTTATATATTCTATCATCCTATATCAGTTTTCCATTATCCATTCGTTAAGTACTCTTCGATTTTCTGTCGAAGCTTAACATACGGCTCGCTTTCCTCATACCCTGTATTTTTCTTCAGCATCGTCGTGATGTCCTGTGTGCTGTGTCTGTAGCACGAGAGCTCATTATATTTCTGTGTGTTGTGCACGGCATTGCGGTATATTTCGCTTTCCCTTTGCCTTTGCAGTTTTTCGCACACTTTTTTGAGCATCGGCACCACGATATCCTCGAAGAGGTGGTGTCCTTGCATATACAGGTATGTCGTCTCGGGAGTAACCCCGAGTTGTTGTATCTCGTCTGTCAGCGCGGTGTATTCGTCGATGTAGTCGGCATATTCGCGCGTCAGTGCCTCTATCTTCTTCTGCACTTTTCTGTTAAGCGCCTTCAGACATTCCTCCGCCTGCCCCACGGAAAAGCGTCCTATCTCCACCACTTTGTTGAAGTCGGTCATCGTGAAGTCGTGGTATTTGTTCTTGCGGTAGAGGAGGATGTTCCACACGAAGAGGGG
>Ga0181612_172476_pt1 | contig 10729 bp, 3 predicted proteins | sample HoacroProtozoa21_FD_119630 | JGI IMG/M metagenome (GOLD analysis project Ga0181612, IMG submission 119630) | Hoatzin crop microbial communities from Cojedes, Venezuel. Combined Assembly of Gp0051906, Gp0051904, Gp0051908 | reverse complement strand
TCACCGTTTCTCCTAATGTCAAGTTTAAACCTCCCCTGATGCAGCTTTGAACCATTCCCACACATCCTATCACTGGGTGAGAGGGAGAAAGGATAGTTACAGTTGTCTGTCACAAGGCAGCTTACTGAGACAGACTGTAGAGAGTCAAAAAGTTAATCTGTAGTGTCTGGTTGTTGCTTTTGCGTCCATTGCCATGGCCTTGAGGATTCTGCATATTCTGTGGATGACTCAAGGATCTGAGCAAAAGGTCTTGTGAAAGTGATGTGTATCATTTTCTGCTGTCAGCTGATTTATTTTCTTGCGAAACTGTGAAGGCTGAATTTGCTACAACATTGTATACTTTTTGTAAAGGTTAAAATAATCTGTGAAAGAACATGTAATAATGCTGGAAACAGAGGGAGCGTCCAGCAAGTTTGTTCTTCTGTAAAGTCTTTGCTTGCTGAGAACAGGAGCCTCTGATTACGGATACATGCCAGTTCAAGAGTTTCTAAAGAAAAATTTTAGGAAACCAAGCATGTAGAATAACAGTTTAAAAGTTCTGACACATGAATACTGTAAGAAAGGCGGAGGAATGTTAGAGTTGCAGAAAGGGATTTTACTATGAATTGTTGGATTACACTAAGGCAGGAAGATTTAAATCAAGTGTCGGAGTGAGTCTTCTGGCAGTAATTTTTTTCAGGTTATGTGAGACCTCTGTGCTCTGAGATGTTTCTAAAAAACATTAGGACCTACCCATCCTCCCTGTCACCCCTTCGTTCAGAAGGACCTCAAAGGTCTTTCATAGTACCACTACAGAAGGTTTATGTTTCTCCTCTAGTGGCATACAGCCTTCCTTGAGGTAGGGTACAAAAGCAAAGCTGCTTAGCAGTCTTTGAGATGTATGGGGAGTAGGCATTGGTATTGTGGACGAGGAAGATTCTGCTAGTTATTGGTATTTTTAATATAATACAGCTAAGATGATATCTTTTGTTAGCTACTGGAATTGGTTTTCAAGATTGAGGTGCAAATTATTTTGAAGTTATCTGTAACTGTAGGGCTACACATAATGCTACACATTCATCATTCTTTTCGACTGCAGCATATACACAAGTTCTTAAATGAAACCTGGACAAGTCGTTATCACAAGGAACTAAATCCAGATTTGCTGACTTTTCTTTGGTCTGTCATTGCTTCTATATTTTCACTTGGAGGACTGTGTGGAGCCCTTATTGGAGGCAGCATGGCGATCCAGCTAGGCAGGTGAGTTATAGCAGCAGGCGTGTAGCAGCATGTTGTCTTTTCCTGCTTTCTCACTGGAATATAAATTAGATAAATGGAAAAAGAGTAGGAGAAAATGTACCTTAGGTGACTATAAATGTTTTTCACTTCAAAGCAGAATTTTCTAGTAGAATTTTACAGTTTGTTCCAATGTCACTTTAAAAGATGAGCTCTGAATTATAGCCTTTCAGTCTAGTCTTTCCATTACATTTATTGAAATCTAAGTAGGAGTATGCATACACGGCGTGGTAGGAAACACAGGTCACCCATACACATTTGCAGCCTTCCCGCCAGTAAGGGCATGCTGCATGATCTGTAACATTTCATGTGCATTCTGTATAGATATAGCATAAATGAACAAAGCCCCACTCCTACCTTGTCAGGCGTTTCTGTCATATTTATGCATTATCCTTATGTTCAGACTTTTTTTAAATACGAGTGAATAGTTGTATCAGATATCTGGATTTCCAGTGAATAGCATGTTTCTTCAGTATAAAGCCCATTTTTTTCCATATTACCAGAAAGGACAACTTTTTAAAAAACATGTTATTTCAGATTTCCTTAATATTTTTTTCCTCCTTTTTAGGAAAGGAGCTCTTTTGATGAATAATATTATAGCAATACTGGCCTCCATTTTAATGGGGATCAGTTTTCCTACAGGATTGTTTGAGTTACTGATTGCTGGAAGGTTTTTGATTGGCATAAATTCAGGTGAATGATTTCCTGTTCCTACTTTCAGTAAACTATGGTGAATGATAAATTATTGTCACTGCTGATTCTTTAGGTGTTACGATACATGTTTGTGTGCTTCTTTGTAGATATGATGACAAAAATGGTCTGTAGTCTAACTTGGAGTCTGAAGGCAGCTAAATTAATAGGAAATTAACTAAGTCTAATTTCCTGCATGTTTTGGTTCAGTAACTCTTTTTGAAGCAAAATCTATTAATAGGAAAATGTTTTTCCGTTTACTTGCAGGTGTTGGGATCTGTGTGCAGCCTCTGTATATTGGGGAGGTTGCCCCAAAACATCTTAGAGGGTGCATGACCATGGGGAGTTCCATCTTTCTGACTGGAGGGATTCTGACAGGACAAATAATTGGTTTGAGGTTAGAAGTGCATTTTTTTTCCTGCCTTGCATTACCTGCATGTAAAGAATTTCAATTCCATGCAAAACATTCACTGTGGCTGTTGTAGCACTAGTGAATCAACTTCACACCAGTGGTCTAGCTGTAAGAAGAAAACCTTGGTTTTGTCACCTGGTTCCTCCAACTGCAAACCTCTGTGCTGTCTCCCAATGGAAGTATTCTCAGTTTAGATGGGTCAGCCAGAACAGCATCAGTGAAACAGGTACATTTATGCTGAGTTCATACTTCCTGCCAGTTTCTTGCCAGTGGGCATTCATAAGACAGGACTGGAGAGCAAAGGACTCAAAATTACTGCATTGTAGCACTGCTGCAGATTTTGTACCTTGCGAGATCAGATGAAGTTGCTAGGGACTTCATCCAGTTGGATCGTAAAAAATGCCAAATACAGAGACTGCACACCCTCAAGATGAAAAGCTTCTTTCATGGAGTCTGCTAGAAGCTTTCCATGGCCCTAAGAGCAACTGCTAGTACCCTGAGTAACAGCACATTAACTGCTTTTGCTCTGCCCTTCTGCTGAAAGCAGACTTCTCTCTCGTTTTCCTTATTACCAGCTTCTGAATTAACTGATTTTGCTAGATACTTCAGGTATGAGGTCCTACAAAATAAGCAGAATACAGACTTCAAACTGCATAATCTAGAGTCAGTATTTAAAATGCAATACACTTCCTATTTTAACAAGTTTACATTGTCCACAACACATCAACTTCCTGATTCTAACTGTAGCACTTTTAGTGATTCCTTTCTATGTAATACACCTTCTCATTAGATCAACTTTGAATGGGAGGTGGGATCAATGACTTTATGAATTCCTTTCTATCCTAAATTATTGTATGATTCTCAAAAACAAATGCTGCCGCCGACCTTAAGGTGAAGTCTGTATGCTTGTAGTTTCCCACATTGCTAGAAAACAGTGCTTTGGCAAATCTGAAAATAATGCTTAGGACAAACACGGCAATAAGGAGCGGTAAAGTGGTGTTGCTCGTCTCATCCCAAGACCTGATTTCAGAGTGGCTGGAAAATATTTTCCCAACCTTTTTCTGCTGAGGTTCACAAGATGTAGGTAACTAGTTACAAGGGAACGTTTCATGAAGGGCAAGCATCTTGGTCACCAGTAGCTAATTATTTGTTTTGGTTTTTTTTTCTTTTTCTCCCAGGGAATTATTAGGTGGAGAAACTTATTTGCCTTGGTTGCTATCCAGCAGCTGTTTCCCAGCATTTGCCCAACTTTTATTCCTGCCATGGTTTCCTGAAAGTCCCAGATACCTTCTTATTGACAGAGGTGATGAGCTGAGCTGTGCTAAAGGTAATTTACACCGTTTATACTTTCTCTGTGTCTTTGGAAGTGTACAATGAGCATACTGGGTTCCAGATTCTCCTTTTAGCTTTATCAGCACAGTGCAGTTACATTGCCTAGTGCTTTTTGGCTAATGTTTTTCCTCCAGTGAGCTCATATCGAAAAATGGATTGTGGAACTCAGGAGTCCGTAATAGATTTGGAACAAAACTTATCTCGTTTCAAATGTATGTTTATGTTTTATTACTCTTTAATGAAATCTCCAAAGTTTTCATAATTTTTCTTTTGGATGAACTAACATACCTGACCTACTTAACCTCTCACTGGATTGTTCATTTCTCAGGTCATGTCACACATTAAGTATCAGTTATGTCAGGTATTTTCTTCCATTCAGTGATACTGTTGTACTTGTCCTATAAGAAATAATTGAAAATAGTATAATAAAAAGGAGACAGCATAAGTAGCTGAAAAATTAGAGAGCTTTTTAATGAAAAAGAGGTGATGTTAAAAAAGTGATTAATTGGCTATTTGAGCAGAAAACTCCTTATCCTCCATTTTATAAATATTTAGTTATCTTTTAAATACCTTTTTTCCCTCTGTTATATCACATGGGAGAACTATGACAGCTTAAACTTTTGACTTTATCTTTGAGAGATCTATCATTGTTCTGTAATAACTGTAATGTAATAGCTGTGGAGTGCTGTGTAAATGAGCAAGTGGAGCCCATGCACTACAAGCAGAATTTGAAAGACAAAAATTCAGATTAGTTGTGATTATCCGGAAATGACACGGTTCTCTTTATACTGCAAGAAGAAACTAAATATCATGAAAGTTTTTGTTGGTTTTTTTTTTTTTTTTTTTTTTTTCCCAAAAGAAGACACTGAGGTAGCCATTTGTATCCTCACATACCATGGATAGTATTTTACTTCCCAGAGAGACCCGATGGATTAATACTCCAAAGACAAAAGTGTTAGTCACTATAAGTAAGCAGGTCTTATTAATTAATGCAGTTTGAAGGCCTGTTAAATAAATATGAAAAGACCCTTCCTAAAGTAATAAGTAACTAATTAATAAAATTGAGAGGACATAAAAAATTTAAAAGAGATCCAGATGTACAAATCCAGACAGTAAAATACTCAATCACATATTTTTCAGAAATGTGTTCACTATTTCTGCATCCACCTGGTATGATAATTCTGATATAGTTCACAGTGACATAAAATGACACTTGTGATCCCTGGATCTTCCATTTAAAATGCTAAATAAATGAGAGAAATGAACAAAGGAAGTTTACCTTGTTAGCATTTGATAGGGTTGTATTTAATTCAATTTTCATTGTATGCATACATAAAGGAAAAACATTTCTTCTCTTGCTTTTTTTCTGTTACTTCATTTGAAGTGCTGTTGATGAGCATGTGAATTTTTACCTGTCTAGAAAAGGTATTCGTAGATAGAACAGTATATCTTGTGGAAGGATCTTCAACAAAGGAAATTAAAGAGGCTTAATTCATGGAAGCCGTTAGGCCATGGTAAAATTTGTTAGGAATTACAAAAAGGCAGTGTTCCCAGAGAGAGGTTAAATTTTGTATTGTATTGGGTACAAGATTTTTTGCTTGTACCAGCAGGCAAAAAACATTACATTTTTAGATAAAGTCATCTGTGCGTGCAGGGCTGTCTCGGCCTCCCCCGCCCCAAGTTTGTCACCCGATTTGCTAAAAATACCTCTCTCTTTGCTTACCTTGCCCAAAAATATTCAGAGACAATCACAACTGCAGGAGCACAGTAACTAAAAATGACCAATACAGTTAATTCTGTCTAATTTGGAAGCCGTGGACAAGATGACCATAATGTCCCTTTCAAATTATGATCTAGTTTGGGCTTCATTAAATGTAATTTTTTAAAATGTAACTGAAGCTTGCAATCTCCATATCTTATTAAAGTCTTTCCCTCTTAATTTTTTTTAACATCATCATGGATTGTTTTTTTCCGAGAATTGTGGTTGCCCCTGAACTGATACTGAAGAATGGCTAGAGCTTCAAGTTGGTTACACTGTTAGTGATAGCAATTGTATTGGAAAGTTTGCTTTCAGGATCATCAAAAGTGCTACTGTTGCACTTAAGACAAATTGTCACTTATTATATATTTAATCTTGAAGATTTTAAAGGAACTGATGTTATCTACTCTTAGGTTTTAGGACCATTAGTAAAGATTTTAGTCTTGCATCAAAATGACTTCTGATCGTACTTGCCTTAGAAGAATTACTGATCATCTTTACTCGAGCTCACTAAATGCATTCCACTGGCAAAATTAAAGACAGGGACATAATAAAAGACTTGATAGATGCCTAGAATTTAGGCAAAAAACTTCAAACTGGTGTGTCCTTTAATGAAAAGACTATTTGGAGGTCTGTGGTTCAGATATAAACCACTTCAAAATATTTTGCTTGGTGAATATTTCAAAGTCAGATATTCCTCTAAAAAAAATAAAGTAATGCCACTGAAATCTCCAAACCCACCATAGCAAAAAGCAGTAAGTTGTAATATCCTAGCAAAAGCCAGGTCATTGTGGAAAGAGATGATTGTCCAGAAGTTGCGGTCAGTAGGTCAACATAAGATATTTTCTTCTTTTTTTAGCTTTGAAGCGATTTCATGGTTCTTCAGAGTATCGAAGGGAGATGGAAGACATACAGCGGGAATGTTTTGCCTTAGATGGGGAGAAACCCAAGAAGCCCTGGCAATTATTCACTGATCGTAGTGTGAGATGGCAGCTCATTACTGTGATTGTGATGACTATGGGCCAACAGCTCAGTGGGATAAATGCTGTAAGATTTCATACATATGAATGGCTTAAAGAATTATTTAATTTCTATCTGGTTTTCAACCCTTTATGAAGAATCCACATAGAGAAGCTCAGAGAAATGGGATAAGTGGGAAAGAATATCTTCTATTCTTTCTGTGTTTCTCTTTTTTTTTTTTTTTGGTTTCTGGTATGTAAATTTCTATAAAGAAAGACCAAATACTTGTGTTTACCTTCTTCTGAAAAAGTAAATACAGGTGGATCAGCTTATCCCATTGAGTCTGGTTTAAGAATGTGAAGTATTAAATTCAGTAAGTTGAATAATTATATTTGCTTTTATGATAGCAATGTATTTACCTAGACATTAATTTAACAGATTCTTGTTGCTGTTTATGTCAAATTAATAACTCACAATATAAAATACATTGAGCTGTATGTTTAGTATGAACTTGACTTTGTTTCCAGCTGACGATTTAACTACTGTGAACACCCCTTTTTTTTTTTTTCTGTTGTAGATTTATTTCTATGCAACTTACATTTTTGAACAAGCTGGGATCTCAGCAGAAAAAATCCCATATGTGACACTCGGTACTGGAGCTTGTGAATGCCTCACAGCCCTCACCTGTGTAAGTAACAGTTTATTCTACCTCCTAGCATAAAGAGTAAAGATTCTTCTTGAAGAAGAACATTGGTAAATATGAGATCAATATAGTAACAGAAAATTATGTCTTGTCCACAGGGTTTACTGATAGACTACGTGGGAAGAAGATATCTCATCATTGGGGGTTATCTCCTTATGACCCTTTGGAGCATTGTTTTAACGTTCTCTCTGACTTACCAGGTGTAAAGAAGGAGTCATTTATATTACATGATATGACTATAGTCAGTGAAAATCTGTGACACTCAAAAGAAGCTGGAAGACAAAAGCTGCATAGGTTTAAACAGAAGCATAAAAAATGACAGCAATTGAAAGATTGGATCAATTCTGCAACTATATTTCCCTAAAATAAGAGAATGCTCTCAGCTAAGATTTGATCATGTATTTGTCTCAAAGGTGCAGCTCCATTTAATGCTGACAAAACTAAGTGATAACAAAACAGGGTTTATTCTTGCTTTTAAAGTAATGTTAGGATGAAATACTACATAGTGATGATATTAAGCATCGGAGTCCACTTCAGCCACTTAATTGTAAAGCATACAAATAAAAAATATTATAAAGATGCTGAAATTCAAAAGACACTTAAATCCATTAAGTGTAAATTCACAGAAACTATTGGAAACTCACTAGCGATGTTCACAGTGCCTTAAACTTACCATGCGAAGACAACATCCTGCCTTGCTTTTTGACATAGTACAAAGACAGGCATCATAAATTGTTCTGTATACCCTATCAGCTCAAATAATGTAGTCCCACAAACCTGAAGTGAACATTGAGAGGAAATCTCTCTCTACATTTGCAGACTGTACTATACTAAATATTTATTGTTACTTTCGGGTAATCCAAGCAAGATGATGTAGGTGTAGCTCCAACAGTGAGCAACTTGATTTAGTCAGTGTTTGGTCACCTGATAACTCCTCACCTGACAAAAGCTGAAGAGCTACCATTCTTTCCCTACCCACACCGTCAGTGTTGGAAGCTGCCTTTAAACAGGTGGATCATCTGCAGTCACGTTGCATGTCTGATGTTTGGAGGGACAGTAGGGTTAGGGGCTGCACAGGTTGGCAAGCAGTCCACAGAAGAGGCAGCTACAGTAATTTCTGTGTGCTTGGACTAAACTGAGCTGCTAGGCCAGGCAAAAAGTTGAATGAGCCAGCCGTTAGGCAGATGCCTAGGTTTAATTATTTTATTGTAACTTTTGTAAACTTCTTGGTTTGCTTTTGAATAATGGAATTTCAAGCTTAGGTTTGGTCTTTCTAATGCACCTAGTTTCATAGGTATATAGTAATCCTAATGTTTCTTTACTGCACTATTGACATTTATGTATACATAAATAATGTGATGAGAAGTCTGTCCATGCTATGAAAATGCTTAATGACAGCTAACGCATGGGATCAGTATAAAATACCAGAATACTGACAATATGTTAAACTAGTAACAACACATGATTGTTATGTTGAATAGTGGTGTAGATTTTTAGCCTCAGAGGACTAATAAGTCTGGACAGAAGTACTAGATTCCATTTAGTAAAAATTATTAAATGAACAATATTTAATTTCTCTGAAGCAGTACTGTTAAAAAAAAGTAGCTGTGGACAGCCGTGAATAACTGTTGGGTTTAGTTGCAGTAAAATAGTAAAAGGAAATGCAAATGTTAAGCCAAACTTTAAAACTGGATTATCAAAATCTGAACTAAACCTTCCCATTCTCTTCTGTTCCAGGAACTGTACTCATGGGTGCCTTATGTGAGCATGACATCTATATTTGCCTTCATCTTGAGCTTTGGGTTGGGACCAGGTATGACACAGCAACACGTGTTTTATAGTGGTGAAATGTGTGTCTGGGGCTGGGGGAATGTCAGCAGCTCTGCTGTGTAAGTCAGCCAGTATTTACTGCACGCTGCTGGTGCCCTGGCTAAGGAACGCCAGTGAGCCCGTTGCATCAGAACAGTTCAGTCTCCTGTGGCCTGGCACTGAGGCTTACGTGCAGCTTTCTCAGGGCCAGCTATGCGTCAGGGGTCCGGTCTTAGTTCTGGCCCTCAATTCAGTCGATTTCATACAAGAAGCAAGAAAAAGCCTGTTAAACTTTTAAAGGGGCTCTTGCTTCCTGAGCAGTGCTGCTGAAATAGAGCCACTTTTTAGAAGGACACTTAGTGCATGGGCAGTAGATGAAAAAATGTGCTGTGAAGAATATGTATATATTTTTAGTAGAATCAGATCAGCTAGTGGCATATTCGAAAGCAACTCAATTTTTCTGGCATTGGAAATACCGCAAATGGACATTTAGCATTATAACCTGTTCTGTTTCTGAAACTCGTTCCCCCAGGTGGCGTAACAAATACCCTGACAGCTGAATTATTTATACAGTCTTCACGTCCTGCTGCTTACATGATAGGAGGGACTATTAGTTGGATTAGTTTCTTCACAATTGGAATGCTCTTTCCTTTTATAGTGGTAAGTGTGCATAACACATTTTCCCAATTGCATCACCTCCCATTTAATCTTCTCTCAGGTTCTATTGAATTGCTTTTTCTTACACAGCAACACTTAAACATAGGATGCACACTACCCCTCAAGCGAGTATAACTAGATTCAGTCCTTCTTAAAATATTTTTTAGATATCAACAAAAGATAGTAAAACATGATAAATGAAAGTTAAAAGGAATGCATGGGGGTAATTTTCATGTTCAGATTAAAAAGAAAATGAAGACTGTACCAAAACTAGAAATACTTAATCAGATATTGAGATTCAAATAACACATTTCTTAATAGTGCCTTGTGCTTTTATGTCAAGGTAAAATTGAAGTAGTACCTGGGGCTAGTGGTTCACACCTTCTCTGAGAGCTCACTAAACTTACATACAGAGGGTTCTGTGATGAGGAAGATTACTAGCAAAAGCAATATAAGCTTTCATTTCTAGCTTTGTATTTTCAGTTTTAGCACTTACTCTTGAGAGCAAAACATGCAGGAACAGCATGCAGCAGCCTATCTTGATTTGACAGTCCTTTCTTTTTGGTTGAACTCTGCTTCTCAATAAGAGGGTTTTTTTAAATCTATAGCATTGAAAACTATTAACAAACATTTACAAAAAGATCATATAATCTTAAAATATGAGACAGTTAAGTAGCAAGTGCTGACTTGTCATTACATTGTGAATTGTTTAGTGTGTGTTTAAACAGTTTATCTTTTTTTCTTTTAAATAAAAGACTACCAAGTGTATTGCACAGCACTTGGTAGTCTTTTATCTAAAAAAAAAATAAAAAATTAAAGAGTCAGATGTAAAGTAAGGATAGGTTGAACGTCTTTTTATTAAAAATATCCGAGCAGCAATTTTAGGCGTGAATAGAAACAAAAAGCTTTTTATTTTCCAAAACCCACTGTTATACTTGAAACGCGTTGCAATCAAATTTTATTTTCAGAATGGACTGAAGCAGTATTGTTTTCTGGTGTTCTTACTGGAGTGCTCCTTAGTTGCTGCATTCATCTTCATCGTTATTCCCGAGACAAAAAACAAATCTTTTCTGGAAATCAAAAAGGAGTTTAACAAGCTTAATTTTGGAAGAAATACCAAAAAAAAGGAAAC
>Ga0181612_106667_pt1 | contig 10729 bp, 5 predicted proteins | sample HoacroProtozoa21_FD_119630 | JGI IMG/M metagenome (GOLD analysis project Ga0181612, IMG submission 119630) | Hoatzin crop microbial communities from Cojedes, Venezuel. Combined Assembly of Gp0051906, Gp0051904, Gp0051908 | reverse complement strand
TGATCAAAAGTTAAAACATGTTATTTAAGGGCATTGCCCAAATGCTTCTTAAATGCTAACAACCTTGGGACATCAACCACCTCTCTAGGAAACCTATTCCAGTGTTTGAGCATCCTCTCAGTAAAGAAATGCTTCCTAATGTCCAGTCTAAACCTCCCCTGGTGAATATCAGAGATAAGAGATCAGTTTACACATACATGACACCTAGTGTATGTTTTAAAACACAGTTCTAGCTGCATATACAACCAATTCCTCTGCAGAAAGAAGAAGAGTTATGCTAGCAGACGCTTTGGACCATGAGTTCTATGAGAAGATATTTTTCTACAGTTTCTTATCTTCAGAAGACCAATATTGTCTTAAATGTGGTGGCACATTTTGCCTTGCAAATGTTTATTCTTTCTGTAGTGCATGTGTGTGCAAGTAAGTGTATGTCTCTGGGTGTGTGTCCTTGAATTACTTTTTACATCACACTTCAAGATTTGATGACTCCAACTGATCTTGCTATTGATTCAATATTAGGGAAACAAAGAATTATTAAGTGATAACCTGTTGGTGTATATTTTTGCTCTGTTCATATAAACCAGTGGAGCAAGATCAATTTATTGTCCGGTTGAATGGCTTTTCTTGTGGGCACCTAAAGCATACGTTAGAGAGCAGCTTCCAAGAAACAAATTTATTTTCCTGAAATGATGGTCTTTATAGGCAACATCTAGTTCTTTTAATTTTACAGTTGGTTTACCAGTTATTATCTCTGTTTTCATGAAGCATGAGAAAAATACTAGAACAGTTAAATGTGCTTACCATATAGTTTGTGAATTAGTGGCTCCTTAAAATTGGCAGCAGATATGGAGCAAAACTGCACTGCCAGTTCTCCTTTCCTTTGCCCCCCTTCCTCCCCCAAAACTCTGGGAAATCATTTGCCTGGCAGAGATTACCAAGGTGCCATCAGCATGTCACACACAGCTCACAGAACGTTATCAAATATTCATTCTTATGCCTGACCCCTCATTTGGCTGTGACAAATCTGAGAAATCTGGAAGTTGAAGAGGCTGGGGAGGGGGAAGGAAGTAAAAACTCTTCTGATGCTTTTCTTGCTCATTATACATTTGACAGAATATGCCTTTTAAATGACTTGTACATCTCTTCTCAGGTGTGCTATGGGCAGAGTGGCAGCAATTGCCAGCGGTGACTAAGTGAGAAGTGACACTCTCTGTCTCTCTGAGGGTTTCTTCAAGTCCAGTTTGGAGCCTTTCATTACATTGCAAGAATCCATTAAGACAGAAACAAGGTTATTCCATGAAATGTTTTTGTGACTAAAGAGGACATACAGCTCTTTAATCAGTGACAGAACATCTACTCTGACAAGACTGAGTGATACAGTGCGCTTGGCTAGCACCTTTGCAACTGAAGGGGAATAAAATTTACAAGGACAGACAGTATTCTCATTAAATTGCCATTGGTTGATTCATCAATGCTCCAGTGGAAATAATTATTCTGTATATGTTTGATGTAAATGTCTATGTCAAATGAAACCTCATTTTGTATTTTGCGGATGTCTGATCCATGATAATTTGGCTAATGCCTTTAGGTCATGAGATAACTCTCTACTCCCTTCGGTCATGACAGGGGCTGTGGTGAGAGTCTAAAGAGTGATGAGGGGGAGAGAAATACACACGCAGACACACACACATATTTACATATAAACAAACAAACAAAAAAATCACTATTATAATGTCAGTATAATGCACATGGATTTTATTCACCCCCATGCGGTTGTGTCAGATTATGATTAGAACAAACTAAGAACAATTTCATTGACCTTTACAAAGTCACTCCAGAATAACCAGCAAGCAAAATCTCATCCCAAAAATATCTTTTGCAGCAAGATGCTGGAAGTCACCACAGGAGGAAAGAGGTGCTGTTGTATACTTAGATGTGCCAATATGCTCCTAGATAAACATGTATAAGGCTGCAGATTGATTTTGGAATGAGCCCTGAGCAAAGTGGAAGATGGATGCACAGTGAACTACGGCAGAAATAGCCCAGAAGAGCTGAAGTCTCTCTGAATAGCTCTGATTTCATTTCTTTCCATTTGTTCCTGGGAGATAGGAGTTATGCCTCAGACATGTAGCAAATTACTACCCATATAATATTGTCTAATGGAAAACGAGGGAGTAGCCAAATAAATGTTAACCTGTTCTCACTAAGAAAGTAAAAAGCCACTGATAAGACCTCTTCAGTACTAAGTGAAAGATCTAATATTTAAATAGATCAGCCTTGGGAGTTCTTACACTGTTGTTGGCTTCTTCATAAGCATATAATCTTAGAAACAATCTGATCTACTCTATGTAAAATTGAGATCCTTAGTCATTTAGATAATTGTTAATGACTAACATACCCTTGACAATACCTGGTTTTATATTACTTTATGAGAAGAACCGCTGAAATCAAAGGACAAATTACTAGCTAAGGAAAAACTCAGCTGTTCATTAAAATCATAGGTGTTTAGACTTTTTTTTTTTTTTTTTGTCAGAAAGTCATTAGGAGGAGAGGGTGAAAAGGGCAGGATAAAGACGATGAGCACTATCAACTGAGATTATTTTTTCCAGACTTTGTTACTTCCATATCCTATTGAAGTAATGGAAAATCTGGCATTGAAAAAAATTAAAGGAAAAGAAACAGAGAGAAAGAAAATAAAAAAAGACATAGAAATCAGTGATTACTGGTAAGCTGTTTACCTTTCTAAGAGAAATAAAACATGTAAATATTTTTCAAATGACAAAATTTTTGACTGCTTTTCCAGAAGATAATTTTATCATTTTAAAATTCATCTGTCAAAAATAGGAAAATAAAAGAAATAAAAAATGAGAGACATCAAGAACACAAGTTTTGTGTCAAATTTTTCAGCAACAGCTGTATTAAGGGAAAGGAGAAAATAAAGGTAAAGGTTTTCTGAGACAATTGTGTAGCAGTTCGCTACTTGCACTGGGGATTCCCCTCAGTTGATAAAGAGTTTAGAAAAAAATGACAACTTTAAAAAAAAGTATCTTGTCTTTACATCAGAGTACCTTACAAATTTTATCCAGCTTTAAATGTTTTGACTATCTTCAGTCAAAGAGAAGATACATTCCTTAAAGATGGTTGACAGGGAAAAAACAGTTTTCACCTTCCACAAGGGTGGGAACTATATTGTGCCAGGCCAAATTCCAGTAGCACACTTCGCCTGTTAAGCATGGGAAGCAAAGTACACTTATTTGGGAAGACCTCTGTACTAATTCCTAAATCTCTCAGAGGTAATTTTGATGCTCTGTAATGCACTGGATACTTCTCCTTTTCAGTAAGATGCTGAACTGCCCTCTCTTCTCTTTATTTATCTGCTGTGAGGTACACAACAATGCTGTAGCCCATTTCTTGTAAAGACGTAGATGGGCTCTGGGACAGAAACACAGATTTTAGAATTTGATCTTCTTAAGGGCAGCTGCAGCGGCAGACTACAAAAAACAAGGTTTTTCTCTTTATGATATCTCAGAGAAAGACAGTTTCCATGAATGAGAGGCATAAAAATTGAAATATTTAAAGTTTCCCTTGACAAAGACATGGGAAAGGATAAAAGCCCAAATCAAAAACTCTGCATGAAGCAGAATTCTTCTCTATACCTCTAGAATCAATGGAGAAACCTACAATTCAGCACTTAGTAAATAACACACATGTTAGGCAGGGAAAATTAGGGATGGATCTTTGAGGTCGTTTTTCGTTCTTCATCTCCAGAGTGAAAGTGTATTATATAGCATAGATAATAGCATTGTATCCTTCATTCAAAAGAGGTTGAAGACACGAGTTCATCCAGCTAAAATTATTTAGAGTTAGTTTATTAGCTAGAAAACTGTCACTAGAAATACAGAGACAATGAAAACATACTCCAGTAAATTTCTTGGAAATTTTAAAATATATTTCATATGATCCGCCTGTTTTTTTTTCTCTTTAAAACATGTGACGCTTAATGAATAAAATTGGTGTATCAGAGGGTGAAGAACTAGCATTTACTGAACAGCTGGTACTGTCGGTAGAAAATACGGTGGCAAGGAAGCGCAACTTCTGTATCTTTATAGAACTAACAATCTCTCCATGCTGTATACATGTAATGTATAAAAACAAGGAAAATTCTTCCCTCAAAGAATGTATTACCAAATAAAGTATTGATACAGCTAATAGCTAAGCCTTTGTACATTAATGAAGAGTATAAACATGAATGTTTCTGAATGTGCATTTATTACTGATGGATAGATAGTGGGCTAGATAAGTGGCAGTATTTATACACACATACATACAAACACACGTATTAGACTGTGGGTTATACCTTTTTCTCAGCTCCTTGTATCATCTCTGTATCCAAGACAGGAATCTTTGTCAGAGATTTATTCTGCAAATTAAATGAGCTATAGCCTCTTCCCTTATTTTAATGTACACTTTATTCTCAGAGCCATTGCTATTTAAATTTGTTCCTTAACACATGCGGTTCACTTTATTTTACTTTCACTGTGTCTGGACTATTGAAAACTGACACATATAAAAAATAGTGCCGTTTCCCTGAAATAGCAGTGCCTTTGTATGTGTGAAGCTATAAATAAACACAGGCAGTTAAACTTCTGTGCTTTTAAACTTTAGCCTCTTTATCTCTGTCACTGCTAGAGGCCCCTCTCTGGTCTGCCTTCCTTTTTTGCTTATGACAAAATGCTTATGCAGCAGTAATCAGTCTTGGAACCCTACCCTCCCTTCCATTTCTTTCTTTCTCTTTTAATTTCCAGGTTGCAGGCATCAGTTTCAATAGCATCTGCTGCAGCTTGGCCAACAAATCAAAGTAGCAAAGTGTGTTTCTTCCAGAACCAGCTTTTTCCTCTTTTCAAGCCCTCAGTGGTTTTTAGTTACAGCCAGTTAACGAATGCACTGGCTTGTTCCACTCTTTCAGAATTTGCTACAGTCACACCATGGTAAAAAATATGCCACAGTTTTTTTTTTCTATTCTGCAATGCTTTGGAACTGTCACATAGCCAAAAAAGTCTTTTGGAAGTGTCTTGTTGGACAATGTCAGGTAAGAAACTGGCCCATAGTCCTATTTCCAGCTGTCTTCAGTAGCTAATGCTCTAGGAAAGTGTATAGAAAGCAAGAAAATTATTGCTTTTTTATGTCTTCTTAGTGCACATTTAGCAGTATAAAGACTTTCTGATCTAGTGTGCAGATTGCAGAAAGAAGTCTCATTTAGCACATCATTTACGAAAGCAGCCAAACTTTTGAAATCTTCTGGTAATACAGTGCCTTTATATGTGAATATCTTCAAAAATTTGGAAAACTGAATTTCAATTCAAGATTCTGTTCAAGATTCAATTAAAGGTGAAGTTCTAGATCTCCAGTGTTGATGTTTTTACACCCTGTTTGTTACGCTCAAGCCAATTTCTTCAGACTTAATTGACTTAAATGGCTTTTCTTCAAAATCTTCAGAACTTTGTTGAAGCTCAGATTTAATTAAAGTTCCCCATATCTCCAATGCCCCTGCATATAGGCTTTGTAGACGTATCTGTCAATATCAAACATTGCAGAGGAACATCTTTTTTACATGTATGCAAAATACTCACTGCTTTGCCTTTCAACTTTCTGTTTAATAATATTAATAATAATATTTATATGAGTTTCTACTTAAGTTTTCTGATGGACTCTGGTAGGACTTTTAACTCAGATGTTATTAATACCCCAAACAAGTTGAGTCATGGCTAAATTTTCTCATGCAGAAGTAGTAACATACCAGTTGCTACTGCAAACACACTGCTTTTCAAATAATTAAAACATTTTTCAGACAATTCAAGATTACAGATGAGGAGACACTGTATCCTTAGCATATGGATTCAATGTCAAGGAAATACTTCAGTATGTAAATAAATCATTGTTCATGTATTGTATTTATCAATATGATAGACGTGCCAGTTCTCCCAGTTTGTTTTAGTTGAACATATTTTACAATTCAGTCAGCATTCTTTGTATAAAAAATCAGTTCTCTCAAACTCATACACTTTTTTAACAATCTAATTCGCCCCACACCACACTCAGCCCTATATACACAAAAACGTATATACGTACAGAAAGAGAGTTATGTTTGTCACAGATAATATAAGACTGAAATTTACTCCCTGGATTTATCTTTATTAGTAACTAAAGTGATTATATTATACCACAAACATCAAGCTGTACTTGATTCACTCTTCTCAGGGTTCCCCTTAAAGACATGCTCAATCTCCACAATTCTTTCTTGCACTTCCATTCCTATGTGAGGTGTGAAAGTTCAGACATCTATACAAGCAATAAATAACTATAGTCCCCCTTTCATCCAGGTAATTATCACATGACCAAAGGAGTTCCTTCACCTTTTTGTACCTTGGTGCTAGAATATCGTCCTCCCACTATGGAGAGGTGAGTTTGGTACGAAATAGTTTGCCTCAGTTGAGGTCCTGAGAAGCCAACAGGGAGTACTGAGCTCAGGTCTCTGTTGCAGGTGGGAGAAGAGATGGGGTAAGATGAGGTAGGGTAAAGTAAAGCTGGGAGGGAAAAAATAAAGTAGAAAAAGTGCTATTGGGAAAAAAAGTAAAATGTGGTTTGGTAAAACAGTTTGGAAATAGAAGACAAGGCAAGCAATCAGCTTTTAGAAGTATTTCAATTGGATTAATGGAGGCAAAGATAATAGGAAAAAGCTGAGGGTGAGGAGATGACAAAGAAGTATTGCATAAAATAAGGAGAATACAGAGAAATGTGGACAGGTGTAATATAAAATGTAATTTATCATTTTTTTTATCTGCATTTCCATTAAGAAGAGAATAAATCAGAAACCAATGTCTCTGATAAAAGACAGTTCAGGGCAAATTAATATTTTCTATTTCCCACCCCCAAAAAATTATAAAGTATGTGGTTTCATAGAATATATTTAAGTAATTCTCAAGAGTAAATAAAAAATGTGTATTTACATTGTTATGATATTTATTTGGGGAAAAAAGGCTATTTTTTTCCTCTTTGTCTTTGAATTAAAATCCTTAGTAGAAATAATTTTTGCCTTATGTTTTTTGCCATATAGGCAGAACTAAGTAAGTAACATAATTGGAAACAGTAAAATTTCCCCCTCTCCAGAGCACCACCAGCACTTGCAATTAATTCACAACTACTGCAATTCCCCTGCCGTGTGTCATTCTTGACTTGAAGTTATTCAGAAAAGCTATTAAACACTACATAATTGTGAGCAAATCGGAGGTAATAAAGACAAGATCAACCAACATGACTGAGGGGCTAGAGGGATTGATTTGTGGGGAAAGATGTAAAGAGCGACAGTACTTTGCCAAACGACAGCTAGGGGTGGAGAGCAGGATAAACATCTACAAGGACTGTATTTGAAGAACGCTGTCATCACCAAGGGCCAGGTACATCCAAGGTGTAACTTCACTCAAGTTAACTTCGGTAGTGTTACCTCAGGGATTAATTTGGCTGTGAGAAAGAGACTGAGAGAGGATGAAGAGCTGTTAGTGAAGTCTGAGGGAATATGACTGTGAAAGCCGTGTGAAGAATTGGAGCAAAAAACCAAGCTAAGCTGCATATCAGGAAAATCTTGCCAGTGAGATCTAGAAGGCTAATGAATTAGTTAACAAATGAAAAGCACTCTGAAGATGGTAAATGCTATTCAGCTACACCTAAATATCATTATTAAGAGTAGAGGAGAGCAAAAAATTTGTCGTAAATTATGCATTCAACTAGTTAAAAGCTAGATTTTTAAAGGCACCTATGGGAATTAGATGCCAGTAGATGGGTGAATCACATAAACTTAGGTACTACATTTCTCTAGACACCCTTGCAACTTCCATTAGAAATATTTCATTAGATAAAAACATACACATGGATGCATACACATATGTGTTTCTGCACCTGCACGCAAATTCAGGCACCCATGCACAAGCACAGAAGAACACAAGAAGACAGGAGAGTGTGAAATGCTACCAAGAGTATGCAGGTTTCTTAGACGTGGTAGTCGGTATAACAATTTCATAGGATGCCCAGTTCTGCGACTTCACTTCAAGGTCCACCTCACTTTCTTTCGCTGACTCATTGTTTCCAAAGTTTCATGTGTTACCTACCAGAATTAAGGATCACAGAAATCTATCTCTGGGTAATCCTTATCAAAAATATGTAAAATCATAGGATGGATTCAGCTGGTGTAAATACATACCTTTGATAAAATTAAGTTGTGTCAATTTACACCAGTTGAAGATCTAGATTATAGGTGTCAATGTCAGAACAAGACACTAAGAGCAACCACTGAGCTTGCTTCAGTCTCCAGAGCTCTCCCCTGATCCCCAGCCCAGCTCTGCTCTAATCATAACTCTTTTAAAATGTTCTGTCCCTAGACAGGTCTAAGCCTTCTCCCTTGAGGGGAAAAATTATTTTTTCCTAAGCTAAAGAGATATCCTAACTCTTTTCTGACCTACAGGTATAGGAAAATGGCAAAACAATATTGGTGTGGTTTTTTTTCCCCAGCAATTTTAAGAGTTTCATCTTCCTAATTTTTAACTTTTCTGGAGCAGAGTCCATCTTTTAGTGTAACACTGTACAGATAATAGCTGATATCTCAATTACAATGTCCTTAGGCCACTATAATCGATGTAACAACAGTAATGTCTATGTGACTTGTCTGCAAGAAAAACACAGATCGAAGACATAACATTAACTAGTCACCAAATTATTTGCCTAATACTGGACAAAGAGTAGAAAATCTGCATTATTTCTAATAAGAGACTTAGAGAATGTGGAACACTTTTTCAGAACTTTATTTCTGACCAATGATATAAACAGAAACAACGCACCTGAATTAATATAAAAGAGGTGGAAAATGATCTGAATAAATATGAAGCATTTCACATTTACAAACAGCATTGCAACTGATGTAAGTAAATAAAGCATATAACTATATATCTTCAAATATTATACTCAAATTACAGTGTCTGCCTCCTCTGGATATAGCAAAACTTATAATAAATTCACCAAAATGCCCAGAAAAAAATATTGTATTCTTCATGTACCAAGAGTGAGCCAAGCTTAGTAAAAAGAATGTACTTCCTTTAGATTACCATGGGGAAACATGTTGTAATAAATTTGTGAAAGAACTCATACTGAGTGGTAGGGTCATACTAAAGAACACAAAAAATTTGCTAGGCACCCTGTCGTCCACCCAAAAAATCTGAACAGTTGAAATGGTGTATAAATGCAGCTGACCCTTATTTCACAGTTCACGGTGGAAGTGACAGTCCATAGCTCAGAAGAAATGAATGGAAACCGATTTCTTCATTTGTTCAAGGCTGCTCATTTTCTTCTTTTAATAGATGGAAAAATCCAGCTGAGGAAGACTGTATGCATGTATTAATAATAATACATTATTAATAATATTATTTTAGTAATTATTATTAATAATAATGTATTATCAATAACAATGTATTATCAATAATGCATTATTAATAAGAATGTAATACTACTTACTTTTAAAGCCCTGACTGACATTGTTTAGCTAAATTATATTTTGTGTTAGTGATCCGACAGGAGAAATATATGCCATAGATGATCTTAACTCAGACACTTTTCCAACCCTTCAAGGGATTTTAATGCCACAAATGATACAGAGCTTCAGATCTTCTCACACACACATATCCTAGATTATAATTTTCCCTTCCTCTCAGTCCACATAAACTACAGATCATAATTTTTAGGTCTGAACATAGTGTCAGCATCTTCAGATATCCCCTCCATTTCTATTGATCACACTGATTGGCTTTACAGCAGTGACTACATATCTATTAAGTGCAGCAAGTGTCATTAAGCACATTGGAACATATCGTCCAGTGTATTTATGACACCAAATTGCATTAAATGGTTATCTTCTTCTGAGCCTGTTTTGCTAAACCCTTTTCAAAACCCAGGCACAAATCTTACAAACACATACTTTATAGGATATACCCTGCCAGTGCTGTAGCTATTTCAGGCTACTGACATGCTCTTCCCTTTCCTCTCAGATTCCTATTCTAAGGAAGCCTCCAAACTGTCCACTTGTCAGAGTGATACGAATGTATTTTGACATCAGCAGGACACAGAGACTGGGGTCATTTCCCTTGGCTTTTCCAATTACACAGCTTGCTGCAAGGAGCTGAATCAACCATGAATGTCACTCTGCTCGTACTGGCCGGGAGGGTGCTCTTTGTTCGGCCCTTGGCATTTAACCATGTTGAATTATGAATGTGCTACCAATCTCACTGTTTGCCTTGGAGCTGGAAAGGATGAATCATAGGGACCTTTTTTGAATTAGATTTTAAAGTGGACCATGTAATTTCTCCCCCACCCATCTTTTTTTCCTGGCTAGTTTCTTTTTTTTCAAAGAAAAGTTTATTCACAAAGCCCCAATTATCTCAAGATTAGCTGAATAATTTTTTTACCGTAACATCCTGCCATAATATGCTAAGCCACTATCTGAACATGTCACGTGTTTTATCTAATATTAGACAAAATTTGGAAGAGAAGCCAGGGCAAATTCTGTATAATCAAATGGCTGACTTTTTGCTATCTCTACCTTTAAAAAAAGAAGGGTAGAAAAAATTGTGTAACATTATTGTACAAGATAAGACATCTCAGACAATGGCAGCAGGGGTAAAGAAGATGT
>Ga0181612_177633_pt1 | contig 10730 bp, 2 predicted proteins | sample HoacroProtozoa21_FD_119630 | JGI IMG/M metagenome (GOLD analysis project Ga0181612, IMG submission 119630) | Hoatzin crop microbial communities from Cojedes, Venezuel. Combined Assembly of Gp0051906, Gp0051904, Gp0051908 | reverse complement strand
GGCGGCCCGCCGGGGCCCGGGCCGGCCGCCCCGCTCGCTCGGGGCCCCCCCTCCCCCCCCGAAACACACGGACCCAACCGGGGGGGGCGGGGGGGGGGGGTGGTGTCTTGGTCGCGGATTTAAAGACAAAAAACCCAAGGGGTCTTTCCAGGGGAAGGGTTTGCCTTGCCCCTGGCCGCTGCCCCCGGGAGTGCCGGGGGTCGAGGCGGGTGCGGCTGGGCGCGCTCCCCTCGGCTGACCGGGGCCGGGTCCTCAGCTGGTTTAGCTCGGTGTCACCCATCAACCGCAGAAGAAGAGGGTCCCTGGAGCAAATCCGGAGAGGAAAAAAAGCAAGCATTCAAATACGTCCTGTCCGCCTTGCTCTGGTTACCAACACCTTTCAGTGGTGTTCTCCTCACTACGGGGTGGGATTTTCCTTGGCTTACTGCCGTTTCCATTGAAGTAACTCGGAAAATTCCAACAGCTTTGGTGGAAACAAACTCCAACAATCTGGGATTCTCGGAAGTGTCCTTCCTTTCAAAGAAACATCACTCTTCTGCGATCGAGAGAGCTCTGTCTTTCACAGAAGTTTGGTGCTGCTTCACTTTTGATGCTGAAAATGTATTGCATCAGAAATAAAGCCCAGTGCAAATGAGATTATACACTGAGCTCCCTACTCAAAGAGATTAAATTGCATGGCATTTAAAATATCTTGCATTAATATTATTTGGTCCTTCGTTTCATTTCTTTGTCTGACATTTGGAATTTATTGAGCAGTCTGAGTTACCCTCGGTTTAATTCATTGTCTTCCAATTTGGCTGGCTGTCTTCAAACAGAGATTTCTACTTCTTATTAGCACATTCCTGGAGCTGTAAATGCTTCTTTAGCTTTCGTACCTCCACAGCATTGCCGCGAATTGACAGCATCACTCAGAAAGCAAAGCTATTTTTGTGTGCCTCCCTGGTCAATAAGCAAAAATGTTCTGCTTGCAAAAGAAAACTGATTCTCTTCTGCGTGAGTCATGACTCTGCTTGTATGCGCAGAGCGAAAGATTTCCAGCTTCTCAGGCTTCACTGGCATTCGGGGTAGGTTTCAGCCAGCCAAGATTCACATGTGGAAACTAAATATGGTCATAGGGTTACACTCCCATTTTTTGCCCATTACTCAGGCTGCTGCATGGTGTATTTCAGTGCCTACTCCCTTTCTGCCGCTGTGCATCTCCCTCTGCAGTGATAGTTTACTCTGTGGTTGAAGCTAGTAAGATCTTAGACAGCACCAGTTACAAAAAAGTACTGTGTTTCATCTTCTGCTTGGGAGTACTATATAAATAAAAAAGACCCAGTATTAATCCTGGGAGGGAAGCTAAAGGCTAGATACCTTCATAAAGCTCCATGCTAGAGGGTGTCATCCTAAGTCTTACTCCAGCTTTCGGCTGTGGTAATCACCACAGTTTTCATGGTAGAACCTGCCAAAAATAGAAAAACAAGAGGGATAGAACATGTTGTTTTTCTGAAAACAAAACAGCCTGTGTATTTTCAGCAACAAGAAGTCAGAGGGACATTTTTATAATTATATACAACAGCAGAAGGGTTCTGATGTCATGGGAGCCAGAAAAATACATCCTAAATTACACTACATTTCACCACGGAGGTTAATCAGCAAGCCAGAGGCATTTTTAGGTCACTATGAGGGTGTTCAGCCCCCTGCTCGGGACCAGTCAACACACGTGGCTGTGGAAGAGCAGTGGTGAACAGAAATCGCCGGGTCTATCAGCTACGCACCGCTCTGACACGGCGACACAGCTCTCGGCGAGGCGCTGGCTCCCTTCCCGTCAGCTCTCCCGGGGAGCCCTCGTCCCCTCCTCAGGCGCTTTATAGAGCTGTGTGGGAGTAGCAAGGGGCCTGATCTCATACTTCGGGCTCGGTTTTGACTTTCTCAAGAGCTCTGTGCTCTCCTTTTGTCTCAGAGCTGTTCCGTGCTGCATGGAGACACAAACCTCAAGGCATGCACCAGTGCAGAGGTGACATTTGCTCCGGTCCCAGTTTCCACCTTCAGCCTCTGTGCAGAATTCATTGCACAATGGTAATGGCACCACAACCAAGGGTTTCTGTGAATCATGCCCATTTTCAGCAAGGCTTTTGCACAGTGTCAAATGTGTAAGTTTTCCCAGCAAGTTATATAAGACCATACTCGATTAAGACTGTGCTCAGACTGGATTACCATTTTGGTAGGAAGATATTTTGTTAGGTGATGATTTACTCTTGCACTGTACAACCTCCCTTGTGTCTTTGTGGCTTGCTACAATATTTGTGTTAGAAACCAAACCCAAGATTTTTCTACAACAGCTGTGGTGACTACATGGATTGCCAACCTTGAACTACAAGTATCGTATACAAATTTTTCAGTCAAACTTTTTAGACAACACTTCTCCTTTTCTGCAATTTTTTGTGCTTTACTTCAAAGAAGTTTCCAGTAAAATAAACACAAAATAAATCATTCTAACTTTAATTCAACAGAGCTTATTACCAGAAATATGGTATCGGTGTTGGAAAATGTAAGAACTAAAAAATCCTGTAGCTTACTTCTTTACTACGAGAACCGGTCCTTTGTGGAGACACGTGATAAACATTTCTGCAGGGCAATAGGAAAGCGTTTTTACTTCTGTTGTGTGTATCAATATTTATTCTGGAAACAGACAACTTGTTTTGTGAGAACTATTCCATTTCATACCTTTTCCAAGACTATTGAACTGTCTTTAGAAATATTCAGACATGCCTTACGCCAACTATTTGCACCTGTTACATTCTTTATGCAGAATTAAGTCACTGACTGTAAAGTTCCTAAGGGACTTAGGTTCTGCCTCAGAAAATCATTTTGTGTTTACACATACTGAAATTTGATAGTATGTGCCATGAAAAGGGATCAACACGGCTGCTCATCTGGACTGCAACTACCCACATACCCTTCTTCGACACATAAACTTTTATTTCTTAAGATAAAAGTGTCATTTCTTAATAGAATTACATCAATAGTTTGGTAACCCAGCAGGACAGCTTAATTGTGGGGAGCAATTTAAAACTTGCATTTGACATACTCAGTGTTCACGGGGCCATGACAAGTAGCATCATGTACTGAAAGAACAGGATCTAACACATTGTTGTTATCTGATGACTTTGGCCATTACCTGATGGGCATTTGGAAACACAATACTAAGACTCAACGATAAAGAGAGCAGTAAAATGGTTAGCTAGTAGTTTTTAGCCACTTTCAATGTGGTTTCCTTAGAGGAATAAAGGCTTTTTGCTTCTAGCTGGTGTTTGTAAACAGAGACAAAAAAGAATGTAAGCTCCATCTAGGAGAAGGTTATGAAATACTACTGAATGGGGGGAAGGGCAGCTAGAGAGTGATTTTATTTGCATAAGATTTTGATCCAGAATCATCTACGTAGCCGCTGGAAGCCTGTGCTAAAATGGAGGCAGAGTAGAACAGAGATCAGAACACAAACAGGGTGAGGACTTTCTTTAAGACTCCTGCAAGCTGCAGAACTTCTGCAGACATTGTGATGAGCTAATACGGAGATGGCTTTGGAGGGAAAGAAGTATCTCCAGCTGAAGCTGCTGAGCAGAGCAGTAGGGCTCTGTAAATTCCCTGTAAGTGTCTTGAAACAAGTGAGGTAGGTCTGAGCATCCCTATGAGCTACCCACACGTCTGTGTGAATGAAGGAATTCCTGGATATCGTGGTGATATAACCACTGACAGCAAAATAGGGAGAAGGACTAGCTGAAATGACAGTAGTGACCACAAAAGGGCAATAGCTGAGGCAAGTATCATGGTTGTGGCTGTGAAACTGAGTAAAAAGTTTAGTGCAAAGAAGTATGTGTAATGCCTGTAAGCATTGCTAATACAAATATATGATTAATTCAGCATTGTTAATTCCTCCCAAGTTTATTTTATTTTCCCATATCTCTAAACATGCTTAATCTTCTAAATGAGAAATATTGCTTATCAAGAGAATTAGGGCTCAGTGTCCTCAGGACTCAAGGTGAGGGTTCAAACCGGAGGCTTTTGCTAGAGCTAAGAGGAATCCCTCTGCATTTAAGGCCAGTTCATGTTGCGTGTTGCGTTGAGTTTCAGTCCTCGATAATCCATGAATTACTAGGTCACAGACAATCAACATTTTTTTTTCTTATTTTGGACGACTATCCACCAGCAAGATAGTTTCAACTGCAAAACTTTTAGTCTCTCAGCCAGGAAGGAGTAAACTGATGCATAGGAAAGTCCAAGTTTTTGGACAAAGGCTTTCTCCACTCCACTGAAGAGCTGAGCAGTGCTGGCTTTAACCTCTCTGTGCTGAATACTGGTATTTGCTCAGACAATTCTGCAACCTAGCAGATTAAATCTGTATTTTCAGTGGCCTTCCTCAAAGGACACTTGTAAGAGATATCCAAAGGAATTTTTTAACTGTAGAAATGGTGCTCCAAAGACAGTCAGATTCCAAACAAAAGATCCAGTCCTGCTAAAATCTGACAAAAACAGCTCCAGCTTTTTGTCCCTAAGCATCACTGTTTCACAGGGTTCTCTGGACCGTTTCTGAAACTCAGCACGGATGAAACAGGCAGAATTTTAGCTGCTTCCAAAGGTAGTTGAATCATTGTCTAATAGGGAGTGACAACCCCTGCTCTTGTTAAGAGAAAACAGCTGAACTGACAGATGTCTGTAACAGTTGAATCGAAGTCTACACATCAAGAAATAAAGATATAAAATACTGCATAAGCCAGAAGATTAAAAGTCAGGAGATGACAAAGTATGAAGAAACGTCAAAGGCACTTGCCTAAACCTAGAAGAACTCATATGCTCTCTTCAGTTGTCAGTTCCTATTATTGGGATATTTACTGTCCTACAAGGAACCTGGACTACGACGGAGGATTTCTGTCAGTGAGATAGGTTGTACCTATAAAATGAGTAGTCTGGCAAGGCATCATATGCTTATCGCAGGGAACATAGGCTATGTATTGCCCACCAATAGATTTGGGTTGGGCTTTGGGATTCAGTGCAAAGAGTTTTCCTGTGCGCGTCTGCTGCTCGCAGCACTGGCTTATTCCCCAGCCTGCTTCCCAGTGTGCTTCTCCAGGATGGGAACCAGCTTCCAGGCCATTTTCTGCCCATCCTGGCTCCTGTTGTGTGAATCTGGTCATACATACTGTGCCCAAGGTAAGTTCTGAGCTGGCTTGTCAGTGCATTTAAACTTAGCTCTGTGTGACCATACCTGAGGTCATTCCCTTTCAAGGCAAGCCACACTCAAGTAGGAATTTGCACATCTTCATGACACTTTAATGCCTTTGTAACTGCTATCTCCATGGGTGCCTATCACTGCACAGTTCGTATTTGCTCTCCTGTAGGATTCTCTCTCGGTTCAGAATTTACCTGCAAAGTGTTACAGGTAGGAACTGAAGAAAGGTTTGAAGAGTCATCCCTCTCCTTTTTTTCTTCCAAAAGTCTCCATCTATCACTAATAGATGGAAATGCGCCTGCTGTGCACAGCTTCTCCTCATTCCTTGAGTACCCAAGGCAGACCCCTGAGATTTTCTCATCCCATCATTCTCTCTACAGAATACAGCTGCTCCTCCTGATGTACTTTTTTTTTTTCCTCTTAGCACCAACTATTTAGTTTCTGTGTCACTTTTTTCACTTTGGATTTTCTGCCAGTGCGATTTCTGGCAACATGTCCATCTGGCATGCTACATCTGGAGCTCTAGTTGCTGGAGATGGGCAGGCTGAGTGTTTTGATGAGTAATAGTCACAGATGAACACCTATATTCTGACAGCTGCCAAAAAGTTACACAACTACAGATTCCTTGGTCGTTTAGGATTCCTCTGAGCTGATCCTATGGTGCAAAGCATCTTGCAGCTCAGAATAACTAGCCAGGAAAAGAATGTCAATGCCTAGATGCGTTGTAGAGGAACTCCATATCCTGGATAAAGGTTCAGAGATGTGATCAACTGAGAAGGTCACAGCTATGACAGCCTTAGATTTAAGTTAATCCCTGGGTGCCAAAACAAGCCCTGAGACCTGCTGTCAGTCTGCAGAAAACAGAACAACCTTCTGCCTCGGTCCCTAGTCTCTCAAGACGGAAAACAGAAGTATCTCTAGAAGTGCTAGAACTAGAGACCGTAATGCCTTTATTCCCCTCTGCACTGAGGGCTGCTTGATGGAAGAGAAAATCTTGGTTCTGAAGACTTCAGGCGAATAATGGTGTCACAAAGCTCAGGTAGTGCCTTTAAGGCAGCCTGGCACCTCCTGGAAGTCATCATGCCACATTAGGGGTCTATGGTAAGCTCCTGCACAGCAATAAGGAGAACTGGGCTTATAAAAATTGTATCCATAGTAGTCAGCACACTGAGCAGTAAGTAGCTTAAGTGTACACCTGGGAGTGCAGTGAGACGAGCTTCAGTCCCCTCTATCTCAAGGAGTGAGATGCTCTACCACAGGACTCAGGGAGGCATCATTTCCTAGCTCTTGTTAGCGATCCCTAGATCCCTAGATGACCTCCAGTTCCTGCAGAAGGTGGCAGCCAGAGGAACATCTCAATTGTACGTCCCAGCAGTGCGTAAGTGGGACCTGGGCACCCTCACAGTGAGTTTTACTGACAATCATGTGCCAAGCAAATCTGGGTGTCTGCAGGGTTATGTAAATTCAGGTTATCTCAACAAAAGCAGATTGCCTACTGGCATTGAGTTTAGGGCATTTTGTGGATTGTGTATTGAATCAACACTAAAATGTGCCTTGACTATGAGCGAGGACACAGGCATATATGGAGTCTAATCACTCTCTTCCCACTGTTGCCATCCTTAGTAAAAGCAGTCACAAATCTAGTGAGAATACTGTGCATTTATATATTGTCCTAGTTATCACATGTACAACATTTTACCACTGTGCCTCCAGAAGGCCGTGATGGAGAAAAGCATCTTGCAGGCAGGATGTGCTAGTTGTACCATACAGTTGAAATTTTAATTAGAAGCTCTACAGAAGAAAGTGAGATAGAAATAACATAACCTGTATCACACAGTCTCCCAGTGTCAGACAGCATGAACTGAGAAAATCAAGGTTTTTAAGACATAAATGAAGATAATACAGGTGTTCTAGCTCAGCAAAGACTTTTATTCTGTGCCTCTCTCCTTCTCCTCAGGAGATCAGGGAAAAAAGGAGGAGGATGCTGCAGACGCACACGGCAGTGAAAGCAAACAAGTGAGCAGAGAACTGTTCTAGTTTAACCTGAGAGAGGGTCAAAAGGTAGCTTGGGTGCAGCTATGGAAATATCACGAATAAAAGCCTATGATTTGTCATTATCTCTTGTTGTAACTTCATTCAAATAAACATATTTCAAAAAAATAGTCTGTATTTAGTTTGCTCTTAAACAATCAAATTCAGAGGGATCAACCACACAACCAAGCAGTTCACAGCCTCTCATTCCTCAAAACTTGGGTGCTCCAGCTGGCTTTAACTGGAGGGTCTAGCTACCACATACATTGTCTCAGGGTATTCAGAGGAAAACAGTTGAAGCTACATGGTACAATTGAAGAACTGGTGACCCAGAGAATTAGAAGACTGACCAACGACAGCCAAGAAAGTTTTCTGGTAGGAGGAAGAAGTGGTGTTGAGCCCACCTGAACCCACAGGTCCTGAGGCAGCTTACGATGCTGACTCTCACATCTAGTAGTGTAAGACTGTTCACACCACACTCACAGCCATGATAGGAGATTGCCTGATGCCACTGTCTAACAGCTAACGTCTAGTCCCCTTGTAGACAAACCTGGATCTTGCTGTGCGGTGTATCGTGACTGTGGTATTGATCACGAGTGTTACTGCGTTGAGGACCTGGCAGGAGCACAGGTATGAGATTCACCCACAGCACAGCCCTGTGACCACTGCTCAGCAAAGCGCCCGGGACAGTGCGGTCGTAGGGGGAATCTGCACATCTCTCCCATGAACAGTCTCAGAGATGTGACACTATAAACGGTGAAGATGAATAAATGTGTCTGTCCTGAATCTACCAAAATGCAAGAGAAAGATGGTTTTGAACACCGGAAGGCTCATTTGCTTTAGTTTCACATTACAACCTCCCTTTTACCTTTTAAAATATTTTATATTTTCCCACATCATCCAATTCAATGTACTATTTGCTACCGTTGGACTATTAACTACCACTAAATATGCCATTCTGCTCTTGAAAACATATGAAATACCTTAAGCTGGTATCTGCCATTTGAAAATTAAAATATGGTTAGCAGATTTGTAGGCCAAAATGTAATAGGCTGTTTTGCTGGACTTTTGTGTACTAGTTTAATGGTGTGACATGTATTGTGCAGTAACCCCACAGAAAAGAACTGTCCTGTGACAAGTTAGATCTATACACGGTTGAATAAAAGCTGTCATGCCCCTACGTCCATACATTAAATGTTTAGGCTAATGAGCTTTAATTAGGAACAATCCTGTTTCCACTGGACTGAAAAAGAAAGTTTTAAACAATTTTAACTGAAGAGCTATCATCAGGACAACCCAGGACTGAATTTTTGGATGGCCAAAGTCTTTTATGTAAAATGAACTATAAACAACTCATTATATTGTGATATCATTCTGTTTATTGAATATTAAAATTGTCTACAAGTAAACATCATTATCCTAATTTGAAAGGTAGGGAAACCGAGGAACTCCAAGCACTTAAACAAGCTGAGGTTCCCTTTTCAATGCTCTATTCACTACTCCTACTGCCTACTTATTTAGTGGCAGAAAATATTTACTTGAGGAAAAAAAGGTGATTTTTCTTTGTTGGGAAGAACCTTCCTGAGTCAGATCCTGAACCACAAATTGAGACGCTTTTGCACGTTCTTTCCTGAGAAACAAATGGCATCTCTTTCTGTTTCTTTATCAAGAAATACTGCGCTTTTCCTCCTAATATCATGAGATTTGTTCACATGGCTTTCAAGGAAAAAGAAGTGAGGCAGGAGCTACCATTAAACGTCTTTTTATTGTAGTCTTTAATGTACATGCAGAATTAAAAAAAAGTGTCAGTTATATCTGTAAGCGTATAACAACAATGTAAATGTCTTTGTTCAGCAATGTATTTGGATTAGGGACTAATAACTCTAAGTGAACAGACATCTTTCAGGATATACAGTTTATATGGTAAATCAAGAAGGTTTTCTTCAGAGTGATTTTCCTCATAAAAAGATAAAATATTTCATGTTTATAATCTTGCTCGTTTTTAATACTGGAAAAAATCTATAATAGTACACTCTTCATTATGTACATAGAAAAACATAAAACTATATCCATACCAGTGTCTGTTTTAAATGCAAACATTAGCAGTTAATAGCTTTGTAATTTTCTGAGCACCCTCTCCCCTCTCCCCTCCTCCCCCCATCCCCATTAAAAAAATTCATCTTTTTCCTAAAGTTTTCAATGCTTTGGCAGAAATTGAACTGAAGGCACTCCCGTGTTAGGTAAAGCAGTATGTGAAATATCAGCGCTAAATAAAAAATGGTGCAGGTGTACCAGACAGCTCCATGCTCAGCCCAAGGGCCAAATCTTGGACTCTCCGAGGTCAAGAACTGGTTTGCTGGAGACCCCAGCTGGGGCAGGCTCCGGCCCCAGGTCGGTTCTCAAGCAAGCTGATTAGCCTCACAACGATTTGTACAAATGCTTCACGCAAACGGACGAGGATGCAGAGAGCGCCTCGGAACACAGCGCTGCCACGAGGGCAAAAAGCCCCTGCAGGTCACAGCATCAGAACGTGCTGCACAGGCGTCGCTTTCGAGGCCTGGCACTTCGCAGCACGGTAGTCTCACACGACACCCTCTGCTTAAGACTCCCTGACGTTGCGGCTCAGCTAAAAACGAATGAACCCACCCACAAACGCGAAGTTTATAAACCATCTCCTGTGACGGATTAGTTCAGACTCAGCAAAGCATCAGTTCTACTGAAAATGATCCACGTGCTAGTGGCATGCTGGCTTCTGCTGCTAGGGAAGCTGTCAAAGCTGACAGAAAAAGTTTCTCTCAGGGGCAGCTCCTCGTTGGCCTCATGTGGCTTCTGTGTGGCACACCTTCATTTTTCTTGTAACTCAGTATAAGAATACTTTGCAGAAAAAAAGAAGCCTAAAAGATAAGCACCTAAATGCTCGCTAAGGGATGTGTCCTAAGTCACAGTCAGGAAAACATTCCCATAATGACCAGTTTTAGCTGTCAGCCGCAGTTTGCTTCTGCAATCCTAGCAAAGGCTGAGAAACGACTGGATGCAAACTTCCAAGAGAGAATGAGACAGAAAGGTACCGACCGAAGCTTTTTATGCACTTGAAAAGCTTTCACATGTCAATGTCTCCAACCTGATAAAGTGTTAAGATTTTTGGGACATCTATTAGTTCAGTAATTTGTTTACTTAACTAATTTATTCATAGTGCACCATATCTGACCATGACTGTAAATAGCTGCAGTCAACTGACAGTCGGATTGAAAAAGAACATTCTGCTACAACCTGCCAGCTGGTCACGTTCATTCTGCTGCAATAGCCCCGTGCTCACTGGCCACAATAAAATGCGTGGCTTTATAGTGTTGGGACGCATTTTTGTCGTTCTTCAGTGTCACTGTGGATTTATCTCACAAGAAATGAAGGGTGAGATAAAAAGGGATCCAACAACACTTCAGTCTCTGAATCGAACAGCCAGCAAAATGATATGCAGCTGGCATGGAAGAAT
>Ga0181612_144666_pt1 | contig 10731 bp, 6 predicted proteins | sample HoacroProtozoa21_FD_119630 | JGI IMG/M metagenome (GOLD analysis project Ga0181612, IMG submission 119630) | Hoatzin crop microbial communities from Cojedes, Venezuel. Combined Assembly of Gp0051906, Gp0051904, Gp0051908 | reverse complement strand
TAAACTGCCTGTATCTCAACCCATGAGTTTTCTCACCCTTCTGATTCTCTCCCCCATGCCACAGAGAGGGGAGTGAGCAAGTGGCTGTCTGCTGCTTAGTTGCCGGCTAACCACAACACCAAGTCTTACTCAGTGTACTTTGAGAATACCATTTCTTTCATAACTTTGTGTTTTTGCTAGTTGCATAAAGTGTGGTTGATGCTGAAAAAACACACAGAGGGAGAAAAGGGACCATAGCCCAATAAACTTGCTATTTGAAAGCATGGTTCACCAAAACATAGATAATACATTATATGAAAACATCAATAAGAAATGCCTTTGCATTTATTAACATGTTTAAGTAGATTCTTGTGGAAGTGGCAAGAGTCACATTTACTTCTGTTACAGACAAGCTTCTGTTAGTGTGAGTGCATCACTCCTTTCTTTGCTGGTCTGCTAAGAGCTTCAACATGAAAATGAAGGGAAAAAGGCTCACTACAGGATTTCAACAATTTATTACATGCTAGGGGCTTATTTTTGCTCATTAAACCAAGGCCTCTTTCAAATGAAGACATAAAATTATGCCAAGGTACTATGCAAGTTTTGATATTGCCAGCTTTTAGCTGAGACGAGAAAGCCTTTCAAATCTATCCGTTTTGGGGCTGAGACCCAAACTTGTTCTGTAAACTTGTTCTCTTCCCTAGTCATCCACTCAATTTTCATGGCTTTCTGCAACTGTCACCTTAACTGCTGAACTGTTGGGCCAACAATATTGTTAAACATAGCTTTAAAAACCATTAATGTGAAAAATTTTCATTGAAGATACAATCTGTGACCAAGGAGTATAAAATGAATTTTTTTATATATATGACTGAGAGGGGATTTTGTGGGGGCTGTTTGTTAGCTATAAAACACTTTTTATAAAGTTTTTGGAAGTTTGAGAAGTTTTAGTGGAAGACTGTATTTTTCATAAAAACCTCCAAGAAGTTACTGTTCTAGCTAATCCACAAGAGAAGACAGAGGACTCTAGGCCATGGAGTAAATTAAAATCAAATCTTATTATTCCTTATTGAAAGAAAAAAGCAGGTCATCTGCAATTTAAAAAGAATACTGATTAAATATGTTTAAACCGTGTTCATATAACTGAGGGTTGCGAACATCAAAACAAGTAACTCAGTACATGAATCACCAGAGGACAGAAGAATTAACTGATCTGTTAATGAGCAAATGATTTCAAAGTGAATAACCAGACCTGTGCTCATCTGAAAGGAGACAGGAAATCCTACAGAGGCATACAGACCTGTAAGCAAATAAAACATGGACATGGACATTCAGACCTGCATTCAAACTTTGCAACACCGATAAACAATCAATTCTGTTAACTGAACCTGCTCTAGAGAAGTAGCCACCGTCGTTACACAGTCTTGAATTGATGTTCTCCTTGCAAGTTACTAAGCCTTGGCCGATTTACTGTCTGACTCCTGCCATGGGAGTTAATACTCCCACATCTCACCTTTCATTTTTTCTGCTGGCATTCACTATCACATACTCTACCTCTTTATATCCATGTCAAAGAAGGACTGGAGAGAAAGAAAGGGGAAAATCTTTGATATCGACTTTCTTTGTCTGGTCTGAAATAGTTAGTTTAGTTAATAATAACAAAAATCTCATATTAGGTATACAAAACTGAAATGTCCAAAGCTTTTTTTTTTCATTTTATTTTTTAATTCTAATGCGCAGAAAGATCTTTAATCTATTCATTTTTAATTTATTTCCGTTCCACATATGGCTGCTTTCTGCTCTACCATACATAAGACTTTTCTCAGCTATGTGTTTCTTTTCTGTGCCTAGAACATTCTCCAGGGAGATTTTTAGTGAGTGCTATTTCTTTCCAGACTTTTGAAGAGCCTGCCAGAACCAAGCCTTTGCTGTTGCGGGATGAGTCTCAGGAAGGGCTGGCATAGCTGAGACATTGAGAACACCGCAAAAAGCTCCTCTTGCCCGCTTCACTTCCCCACAGCCCCTGGCTGCACCTTCTCCCCAGCCCCTGCCCTCTCCCTGTACCATGCCCTCCCTTTCTGCTGGAACCACGCAGCCACTATGTAGTGCTCTGAATCACAGGATTACAGCTGGAGCCTTGAAGGCTTTCTTTGATACCTAAACCTGGGATTAGAATGAGGATAATCCTGTGTCAGGTAAAGGATGTGCAGACAGCTTGAAGCCAGCCGTATTAGGAGATCCTGACCTTCCACCAGAAACATTGCCACTGTATGTAACAAGCAGTGATATTTTTGCATGGCATTTCATGATGTCCAGAGAGGGAGGCTTGTCAGTGACAGCTTTTGGCTCTAGGACATGGAAGGCCACAATGACCCAGTCAACAGGAATTCAGATTTCAGTTTTGAGGTAATGTGATGCCTATTGTCATGTTCACTCAGAAGGAGAAGTTAGATGTGGTCTAATTAGGCTCCAACTTCATTACATTTTCTCGGAAAAGCGTATCCATTTTACAAGGTAAGAAACCTTTCTCTCCTTGATCCTCCAGCCTGGACCTAAACTGTTGCTGGAACCTCTGTGGCCTCCCTTCGTAAAAGTATGAAGACAGCTGATAAAAAGAAGCATTATTTCCCTGAGGTAACCAAAAAATGTACCAAGTGTCTCTTTTCTCTATCTTCTCCAGGGGCTTTTTCCTATGTTCTTTTCAACCTCTGGTTTATTAATGAACCAGAATTTCTATGGGATGTGATAATTTGAACTTCACCTCTTGATTTCCCCTTCCAACCCCTACCATTCTGTGATTCTGTGACTTTTCCAATATGTCCTTCACCTGCTGTGGGGAAGGAAAAAACATGTTAAAGGAGACACGGATCCGGTTTGCTCCTTCTGGTGAGAGAAAGTCCTTTGGTACATATACTGCAGAAGTACGTTGCTTTCATCTGGCCTTTGAAGAATGGTGGAGACTTTAAAGCTAAATGGGCCTAAGAAATATTTAATGATGAACTGTCATTTGCTAAAGGGAGAAGCCAACCAAAACATTTTTAAATGACATGTGTTACTGTTTAGACAAACAAAACCTAAATTCAGCTGGATCCTTCATCAAGAAGAACCTAAAATCATAGCCATTTGTAAACTGGTAGTTCACATATTTTTGGTCTCTTTTGTCATGAAATGATAGCATGACATGCCTATGGAAATATTGAAATAAATGTTGGGGAGGGTTTAGGAGTAGAATAAAACATCAACATTTCTTGCAGCAGATTTACAGCTGATTTCTGTAGTACTACTGACACATCCTATCAGATCTGAGGTTTCCAAATATTATACTACTTGATTTTTGAATCTTATTAGTGGATTTGCATGTATAGTGTTATTGAATTAGTTGTTTGCTAATATGATATGAGAAATTTTTATGGTATCAATCTTTCCAATAATATCTGCAATTTTAAATCCTTAAAGCATGCTCTTATTGTATCACAACCAGTAATAAGATATATGTATTATTTTTAGTAGTGATTTTGCACAGCAAAACTGTCAGGTTTCCACAGTATTTATTAATTTTAATTGCCCCTAAGATCTCACTAAGTCAATAGGATGTTTATCTTGAAATGCAGAGGGAGGGGGAGGAATATTTTATCAATGTACAGAGACTTTATAAGACTGAAAATTCTGGAGTTAGCACAACAGCTTAGGGCAAATTCCTGCTGTTATGCAATACGGCTGTTGAGGAGGGGGGAGTGGAGGGGTGATGGCAGCAGAACCAGCCTACTTGTGCAGAACCAGGTAAAGCAAGGCAGCTAAGGAGATAAAATGTTCAGGGAAGGTACCCTGTGGTATCTATCCTACAAGCCTGTCATGCCTAGCAGACCATAGCTGCTATTGGTCTCATAGGTGCTGGGTGGAAAGGCAGCAGGTCCTGGAGGAAGCAGCAGTCTGTGGGTGGAAGGAGGGCCCTGGTCCCTCCCTGCCTTATGTCCCAGCACATTTTATGCTATCTGGAACAACTTCTGAAATTCTGAAATTATATATATTAATTTATCTTTAAATCACATTCAACATACTATTTATTATACGCATTTTCTCAGGAGATATTGTTTATGCCTATTCTTACAGGAATTATCTAACATTCAGTCATTTATATTTTTAATAATCTCATGCTACTAAACATTTATGTTCTGGGGACCTTAGCTAAACTTTAACAAAAGGCTTTTGATTGAGTTGCTTTTCTTTCCCCTTAAGCTAGAGAGTGTGAAATGCTATTCAGATCTAAAAACACGCTATAGTGGAAAACCTGGTGAAGAATCCTACAGCCTGCAAAGTAAGAGAACTCATTGAGTAAATGATGTCTTCATGAGAAGATAACACTTTACTCAGAAGTTCATTTTTTTTAATTATGAAATCACTTCAAATATTTTCAAAATGTAATGGAAACACTATGGTGTGGCTCTTGATGTTGGCTTCTACAATTAGTGTGTTATTAATCAAACTCTCAAGTAATATAATAACTTGACTGTTGGAACCTCTCTTTGCATTTAAAATACATGCAGACTCTGGCTCCAATTATAAATAGACCATAACTCTAAAGGCTTAAAACTGCAAATTAAATTATTCAGATGCAAATTTTTAAATTTATGTTAGATTCCTGAAAAATTATTTTTGTGCATCTTTATTTTGTTCCATATACTTTATCCAAGCATCCTTTTTCACCAGCGACTTTTTCTTGCAGTGAGCATGTGCATCTCTTTCTCTCATAACACATATGTACAAACACACACACACGCACTCGCACATTCTTACAGTGAAGTGTCATTTCCAGAGCAATTATCTGCATGTGTTTGAGCAAGGGTGAGTTGGGCTAAGATAGAACTAACACCCTGTTATCTCTGTTTATCTATTTTTTGAAAATCTGTTCCACAGAACTTTGATTAGCCACATGACATTGCAGAGGAGCTCCAACACTCCTGCTTGCATTCAATCACCAGTAAAATTTCTACAGTCACAACGGGCTTTGGAGAAGGTTCATGGTTTGGCAATAAGAAAGTTTGTAACTCTCAAAAATCAGGTTATTTTTCTAGCATGAATTAGCAGTTGGTATGGGAGTCACAGCTCCTTCATCCATCTCCAATAAAATCAATGTATGAAGGTGTTTTGTCACGTTTGCCCGTTATTCATGGCCAGATGTAACATCTGTTACCGTTAGTGGAAAGGTTCCCATGGACTGAAATAATTTTTTGTTTAAGAACTTCAGTTGAAAGGCTCTACATTGTTAAGTCATTGGTCAGTGAACTGGAATATCTGAATTAAAAGTGGCCAAAGAGTTTGAGGATGTCCAGTAACAAATGTTACTGGATTATAAACTTTGGCAGCCTTGTTTGAGAACATTTGTTCAATCAGCTGTAGAGTTATGATGACTAGATCTATACGTAAAATTTTCATGCAGAACATTTTGTTAGAAAAATGGTTTCAAGGCAAATAACCTTCCCCCCCCCAAGCTACATGGATATGATTAGATTTCCTGTAAAAAAAAGAAAATGCTTAAATAAACTATTTTTAGACATTGGGGCAGATGCTACTTAGCACTGATTGAAACATTCTGCTTGATCCCAAATTTTACAAGTTCATGTTTTGTTACAAAAACAATGAACAAATGAAAAGCAATAGAACTTTTTAACCAATGCCATATTATAATTTGTCAGCAGATTATGCATGGCTATATTTGATGTGTGTTGATATAATATAAAAAGAATACAGGAATATAAAACTAGCATTGAAAGAAAATTTCTACACTTTCCAAAATAAAGAAAGTTTCTAAAATTTTTTTTTTCAGAAAAATGATTTTTTTTTTAATGAGTAGGAATAAAATTTAAAATATTGGTATTTTCCCATAAATCAGAAATTTATCATTTTGGCCAGGTTAGACATGCTTCCATATTAACTTTGGTCTTTATGTAGCTCAGTATTCGCACGATTGATATCAGAAGCAGCCAGAGGAGAGTTATGAATAAGGCTATCCCAACTTATTGCTGGTGTCTTATTCCTGTGTTTTCACAAAGAAATAAAAGAACTAATTCAAAGCATTTTTTAGGACTAAGGAAATCTACCAACCCTATTTCAAAGCACCCTCCATCCCACTTGAAGGGAAAACGTAAACTAGCAGTAAATCTTTATCAAGGTAAGGAACAATCTTACTGATATCAGTTCAAGTGCTAAACCCACTGAGGGGGAGGACATTAGCATCTGTGGATATTGTTTTTGTGTCTCCAACAACAAAATATCTACTTAACTGAGTTGCCAATACAAAGCTGAACAGCCATAAAACAGCTGTACACAGCTGTATGCATTCTTCCTGCAGAGCCATCTGCAGATTTTGCCACAAATCCAGTGTTGGCTCCAGAGGTTTTTGTGCCCTGGGTAAACAGGGGAATTTCTATGCCTCCAAGCACAAGTTTACTTACTCAGGCATGAAACACTGTTCTGTCACCAAAATATTGCTGCCCTCCATGGCTGCCTATCCTACACACATCAATTGCTTTTCTTCAGCACCTCAGAGGGATTTTTTTTCTGTTGAAAATCGCAGACAATTTAGGAGTATGCACATCTTCTTTTCTCTTCTTTCATTAGTCATTGAAATGTCTTCCCAGTAATGCTAATATTTTGGAGAATATGGGTTGTCAGAGATAAGAATTCCAGGTGAAAAGCCTTTCACTTCTCACTCCCTTGGAAACAGAAACTGAGAGAGTTCTCCATTTATGCTGCCTTTATCGTTTTGGCTAGATTTTTCAAAAATGCTCTCCCTCACAACTTCTTTGGCAAGAGATGCTAACACGGCCCCTGAAACATAATAGTTCTGTCAGCCAGGATGACAAAGCTGCACCAACCATGAGACATGCTGATAACAACAAAATCGACAACATGCCATTATCTAGATCATAAATGTGTACCCTGTCTTGCAAATTGGCCATGGATTTGTCATCTAAGATAGGAAAATCCATTCACCTGCCTTTTGCCATAAAAGCAATGGCTATGAATTGGATCATCTAATTTTGGAAAAGAAGTGTGAGAAGGGCTTCCAAAGGTCGTGTCTCAAGGCAGGATCAATGCAGTGATATCTGTCTCACAGGTGCTTGTTGAACCTCTTCTGAAAGGCCTACAGTGGTGACAGATCCAGTCTGCTCATTTGTTTGCAGTGGAAGGAAGCATTGTGCAGTTAATTTTGGATATTAGAGATTTTCACCTTTAAAATCTTTTTTCTGTTGCCCTGGTGGTGGTGCAAATCGCACCTAGTACTGATTTCAGAGTCCATATAAATCCTTAATTGAGACCTAAAGTAAATCCTTGGTTATCTGGCATTGGAGAATGGACAATTTGCATTTTATTTCAGCTGCTTATACATTATTATTGTTACTACTGGCAATGGGGGGAAAGGGTTAATGTTTATATTGCATTAAGAATTTGCACACTGAACTTCAAATATTGTGGCAAGGAAGAGTCACAAAGAACAGTTTTATTCATTAAAAACATAGCCAAATACTTTATGCTCTGTTTGTCACAATGACTTGGAGTGATCTTTCTATTACCTTCAAAGACTTTTGCCAATCTTTATATCATGACATAGCTAATAGAGAGACAGAACCATTAGCTTCATTTCTTCTTAAAGATCTTAAGAGCTTTTTTGTGAACTGCACGCTATGCAGGTAGAACTGCTAAAAATGTGTATAACTCATAGTTTCATAAAATTGTAACAACTGAATGCAATACCATTCCATATTTGTACACAATAAGTTTTACACAGAGAAGAACACAGGCTTTAAAGTGTGTTTGCTCCACACATAAATGAACTTCCTAACTACTCACTCTAAGCATTTACAGGGGTTAAGTATTTTTGAGTGCATAGCCTACAAATAATTTTCTGAAGTATGTTTAAAAATATTCATAACGATTAGGCCATAAATAGATGTGTTACTAACATTCATTGGTCCCTGGATCAACAACTCACGAGGGAAAAGAGTAGAGAAACATGAAAGCTGATTCAAGAAAGATGCAGGGGGAGAAAAAAAACCTTAATGAAGATCTAGAGCAGTCAAAGATGTTACAAGGATAAAAATCACCTAATTAAGGGATAATCTCTCTTACTTTCTAGTATGGGAGCAATAAATGACTGCAGAGATTGAGTAATCAACAAAGCTAAAATGGGGTCTTTAAACAATCTTTAAACTTCTTTTGCATGCTTGTGACAAGGCAGGCAGGATTATTCCAAATTCTCTGGTGAGGTAAATAAACTCAACTCCATTGATGTCGTTGGCATTGCACCCTCTATGTCAGCACATATTTTAACCTAGTTTTCTTTCCTCCCTTGTGAGGGAATTTACTTAATTTGCAGTGCCATCTTTCTGATTGCTTGCTGGTTATTCAAGAGACTGGCTGAGGAGGAACTCAAGTGGTGCATTTATCAGGTATTAAGTGAAATCCCAGCCCCATCAAGTTCACAGAGAAACTTCAGAGGCCAGATTCCTCGCATCAGATGCACAGGACTGGCTGGCCTATTTGTGAAGAGATGAAGTTCATACCTAAGTTCTTACAGAGAACACTTTTAAATTAGTAATAGAGGCCTGATATTCCAGCAGGGAGAAGTATTCACATATCCAATTAAAATCCAAAATAGCTATGACAGTTTGAAAAGCAGTTATAGCTTTATCTTAAGAAACATCTTCAAGGGATTCAGGGTTCACAATGCTGACCTCTGCCTTCCTGGGTCAACTGGCTGTTACAAACTGGTAACGTTATGGGAAATAATGCTATTATAGAGAAAATACCTTCCATTCAGTGAAAAAAAGGGGGCGTTCTTCTTTCCTTTTTTAATTGACGTTGGCATATGCTAAAACATTAAATATCCCTCCAACCAGCTCTCTGAATCCAAAGTTGGCAGCTTCGGTCTGTCTCTAGCTACCACAATTCAGAATTGCACATGATTATTTTTTCTTTCTTTTCCTAACTAAGCTAGATTTTTTCTTTACTCATCAAGGACTTGAGAACACTTAATTATGTCGAGCAGTGCCTTACTCTGAGTGTAGTCCCATTGACTTTTTACTCAGCACATGGAGTGGTGCCAGATTTGTCCTATAGACAATCAGAGGCTATTTTATTAGACTGTCATATCCTATTTAAACAAGGGGTCATTTTTAAAATCATCTGCACTATATAAAGAGATAGACTTTGGTTTAAATGGTAGAAAAAATGCCATAGTTTAAATAAACACAAACCCGCTGTTGTTATGAGTTCATAAAGATGAAAGTTTGGAGACTAAAATTCTCTGTTTGTAAGCCAGAGAGTGGGAAGGCAAAGCCTGTATTCTGTCTCTTGCTTAGTGTGTATTTGCTTTAAACCTAACTTCAAGGTAGAAACTAAACTCTCCTGGAAAGAGTAAAGAAAATATCTTTGTGTACTTCTTTAAAGTTAGGGTTCCTTTAAGAAGGCACTGCTACACGTGCCAAATGGTGTGTATAACTGATGTTGAATAAGGTCCATGTGAGTCTTAGCTGCGATCAGCAAATTCATTTAAGCACTCAGGTTAATACTAAACTCAGGCATTAATAGAGGAAAATGCACTCCCAGAGACTCATTTCTTTGAACGAACGAGTTATGCAAGTAAATAGCATTTTGGCTATACACCTTTTACATGGAAACAGGAGTACATAAGGAGAGTTTAATTAAAAATCTAACTGTTCCCTTGTCCTGTGCCTGCATGCATGCTAAGGTTAGATAAACATTTTTTTTTGTTTTGGTTAGGTTTTTTTTCATCATGCAAAATTGCTGTACTGTTGTGCCAATAATCACTACCTTTTACATTAGTTGAACACTTTCTGGTAATGCCACAAATCAGGATGTTCCCATGGAAACAATGGAGGAAGCAATAACTTGGACTGATGCAATAACAGGGATGTGGAATCATAATAACAGTCCACGGTTAAAATCACAACCAAGTTCCCTTGTAAGCTCTGATTTGGTCTCCTTTTATTTCATATACACCCTTTAACTTTTTTTGGAGTATTGTTTTGCCCTGCAATATTGCCAGGCTTAATCAGAAGGCATAGTGTTGGAGATAAGCAGCATGGAGAAAGCAAGTTATGGCTTGGGTTACAGTTTATCAGAAATACATCGGTTCAGATTTACCAATCAATACCAAATATTCTTTTGAGGTTCCTAGCACTCACACCGACTTCTTAAAGTGCATTCAAAACTCTGAGAACTGCCACAGCGAATAAAGTGATTTGTGTGCATTACTTCACAAGTTTGCTAGCATGATATTATCAAACTCCACCTCAAAGAAACAAGCAAGCAAGAATGAGAGAAGGCACAGGGTTCCTTTTGCTTACACTTGCAGAAAGTAAAGATGGAAGAGTGCATATGATGGGGAAAAGGGGGGAAAAGGGAAGGCCAAGACACTGAGATTTTCAAATGGTAATCATTCGACGAAACCTTAATTCTTCCACCAGAATTTAAGAGGATTGTTTGTTTGAGCTGGTGGGGCTCATCAAGAGGGCTTTAAATTAGTTTTGAAGGAGGAAGGGGATACAACTAGGCTCAGTAGAGATGAGCCTCGGGGTGGCATGTCAATGCTGAGGGTGAGATCAATAGCCCGGTTCAAGTGCATTTACACCAATGCCCACAGCAAGGGCAACAAACAGGAGGAGCTGGAAGCCATTGTGCAGTGGGATGGTTGACTTTGTCGCCATCACAGAAACATGGTGGGATGAC
>Ga0181612_128766_pt1 | contig 10731 bp, 7 predicted proteins | sample HoacroProtozoa21_FD_119630 | JGI IMG/M metagenome (GOLD analysis project Ga0181612, IMG submission 119630) | Hoatzin crop microbial communities from Cojedes, Venezuel. Combined Assembly of Gp0051906, Gp0051904, Gp0051908 | reverse complement strand
TCGGTATCGTATCCCTGCTGATAGATGCGCCATCCGTCCACCCGTGCAGGATGGTTAACGGCCACCTCCGCCACACGCTCCCCTCCCCTGCCATCGGTTACGCGGATACGCGAAAGGTAATTCTTGGCCGTCGGCACAGGCATGCAAAGGGCATAACGCGCATCCAGTTCGAGCACGACCGGCCGCACCACAAAGCTGCCGCAACTTACCCATCCTTCGTGCTGCTCCGATCCGCGCATGGCCCTAACCCGTACCGCCGGTACGGCACCCACATGCTTCAAGGGCTTAAACGATGCACTGTCGGGCATGGCCATATCCAACACCTCCACAAGTTCCACCTGCCAGTCGCCCAGCCTGCCGGTACGCCGGTCCACCGCCAACCCCTCGCCGAGCACGTCCTGCTGCCGGTCCCATAAGCAAACTGTAGGCGGATAGGCCTCCAGCACAAATTCTTGCAAGGTGAGGACAAAAGGCAGGTGATAGGCCGTACCGGCCGCCACGCCCGTATGCACAGGTTCGCCCGCCACGGCATGCACCACCACCCGCTCCTTGTCGGCACTGCCAAACAGGCCGGCCACCAAAACAACAAACACGCAAAGGTGGCACAAGGCCGACGCCCACCTATTTTTATTTAGATGGACAAGCTGCCCCACCAATGCCAGTCCAAGTATGGTGGTGAATGAAAAAAGGGCCGTCACGAAGACCCACGACTGCGTCATGCGGGTTAATCCTAGCATGCCCGCCAGGCCGTCGCCACTCCCGTCTTGCCTGATTAGCCCGAAGGCCAGCACCAGGCCCAGCAGGGCAGTCAGCGCCGCCACGCACGCAGGATGGTCGTACAGCCTCCGCAAAAAGGCATGCCGTTCGGAAAAGTAGTGCAGGCAGGCAATGCCATAGATGTAGGCCAGCGAAAGAACCACTCCCCACGGATATTTTAAGAAGGAGTTGTCGAAGTCGCCGACTGCCAACTGTACCAATGCGGCTGCCATGAACAGGCAGCCGCATCCTACAAATGCTTCCTTATATTTTTTAAGGTTGTGCGGGGGCATCTTACGCCTTTTCCCACTGAGTCTTTATCCACTTCACCGCGGCAGGCACGGTTACGGATCGGTCGCTCTCGGTACTGCATTCCACCCCCACGTAGTATGGATAGTTTATTTCCTTGAGCGCACGAAATCCCTCCATATAGTTGTCTGCCTCGCCGTCCTCGCCCGGCAGGTGCCGGTTGGCGCGGCTGGCAATGTGCACATGCCGCAGGTAGGGACCCGCTGCCATAAACGCGGCATAATCGGACGTTTCCTCCTGCATGTGCCAAAAGTCGCCCATGCACTTCACCCCCTCGCTCTGCGAGTCGCGTGCAATGGCAGCCGCATCGGCCACCAGTCGCATATAGAATGCCTCCTTGCGGTTGAGCGGTTCCAAAATGACCGTCGTTCCGCACTTTAGGGCATATTCGCCCAACTCGTGCAACTGCTCGCACAGGAAGTTGCGCGTCTCCAACGTATGCGGGCGGCATTTTTTCTGCCACTTGAAGGCCGGCACCATGATTACCCCCGTCGAACCCAGCTGGCCGGCGGCGGCCACTATCTGCCGCATGGTCGTGTCGAACTGCGCCTTCACGGCCGGATCTTCAGACAATATGAAACCCTGGAAACCTGCACAGATGGCCGAAATCTTGATGTTCCGCCCCCGCAGGGCAGACTGGAACTCGCCCACCCGTCCGGCCAAGCCGTTGCCACTTGGTTCAAAACCGGTGACTCCCAGCTTTTCCAAGAAGTCGAGTTTGGCATTCAGGCTCTCGCCCGGCGTAATGCCTTCTTGAAACGACAGGTTTAGGGGCACACGCCTTTTCTTAGACACCCTGCCCTTGCTTTCGGCCGCGACGCCCAGTACGGGCGAGGATGCCGCCGCCAGGGCAGCCATGCCTGCCAACGAGTGCTGTACAAACTTTCGCCGATCCATGCTCGTACGTTATTTCTGAGGTTTGTCCGTACCCGGCACGGGTACCTTGTACTGCGACATATCCATGCGGCCCATCTCCAGTTTCTCGGGCATAAAGTCCATGTCCGCCGCGCTAATTTCGTCCCACTTCACAAGCTTGCCCGTATAGGCAGCCTCGCGGCCCATCACGGCCAGGAGCGACGACACCGCCGTGTCTTCGGCCTCCACGTGCGGCTCGTTCTTGCGTATATGGTTCACCCAGTCCACATGTTCCAGCACAGTCGGGTTGGTCTGCTGGTGCTGCGCCTTCTCGGCATCGCGGTCAAACTTCCAGATAACGTTGCCTGCCAGGTCGTATATCTCGGCCTTCTCGCTGTTCCACGAACCCTTGGTGCCATGTATGACCTCGCTCACGTTCCACTTGCAGCCGTCTATCTGCCGGCACATGCTATGCAGGTGCACGTTGTTCGGAAATTCAAAATCTACACTAAAGCAGTCGTATTGGTCGCCGCTTACACGCCTGTGGCGGCCTCCCACGCCCAAGGCCTGGATGGGTTTTTGGCCAAACATCCACATAAATATGTCGATGTTGTGCACGTGCTGCTCCACGATGTGGTCGCCCGACAGCCATTTCCAGTTGCCCCAGTCGCGCAGCATGTACTCCATGTCGCTCCAACCCGGCCGGCGTTCCTTGTACCACATGCTATGGCCGCACCAATACACGTTTCCGCCCGTAATCTCGCCTATCAGGCCATCCTGTATCTGCTTGTAGGCCTCTACATACTCACGCTGGTGGCGTCGCTGCGTGCCTGTGAACACGCACAGGCCCTTGGTCAGGGCCTGCTTAGCGGTAGCCACCACGGTGCGGTAGCCCTTGGCATCTACGGCGACAGGCTTTTCCAAGAAGGAGTGCACGCCCTTTTCGGTGGCATACCTGAAATGTTCGGGACGGAAAACCGGCGGGGTGGCCAGCACCACCATGTCCAGGCCCGAGTCTATTACCTGCTTGTACGCCTCAAAACCGGTAAAGCAGTGGTCGTCGGGCACCTCTTGGCCGGCTTTTTCCTGCAAAGTCTTGCGGAAGGCCTCTATCTGTTCGGGAAAGACATCGCCCAAGGCTGTCACCTTGATGCCATTGGCGGCTTCCAGCAAGTCTATGATGGCCCCCGATCCGCGACCGCCACAACCTACCAGGCCGACTTTTAGTTCGCGACCGTCAATGGCCTTGTCGGCCAGTTCGGGCACATAATACGTACCCTTCTCGCGCAGCGGGGTCTGCGCGGTTCCCTCTTTACCTTTGCACGATGCCAGAAGGGAAGGCGCTGCCGCCATTCCTGCACCCATAAGGGCCGAGTACGAAACGAAACTTCTTCTGCTAATCTTTTTTCCCATAGTGTTATATTTTTAATGTTTATTTCTTTGCGTCATTTCACTTGCAAGCTGTCGGGCACCTCGCACACCACGCGGAAGCCAACGCCCTTGACATCGGAATACCACCAGATGCTCTTGGGGCTCTGCGGATCGGTCCGCAGCCATTCGTCGTGCTGCGTATGTCCGCGCGTGGCACAGCGTACGGCCGAGGCATCGTCGGCATAGTTGCCGCCGCGCACCACGTACTCTTTTCCCTTCTCGGGACCCTTGGGGTCTTTGGCCCCGTCGGGCACCTGCGAATAAGCATCCTCCGCGTACCAGTCGGAACAATATTCCATCACGTTGCCCATCATGTTGCGCAGTCCGAACGGGTTGGGCAGCACGCCCGATGCTTCGTGGGTGCGGCTGCCGCTGTTGTTTGCATACACCACGTAGCGGTTGATGCCCACCGTGTCGGCCCCCATCCACTTGTTCCAAAATCCTTTGTTCGAAAACTTTTTGGGGTTGCCTTCGAAGAAGTAAGGCGACTGCGTGCCGCCGCGGGCGGCATATTCCCATTCTGCCTCGGTAGGCAGGCGGTATTTCTTGCCTGTCTTCAGCGACAGCCACTGGCAGAAGGTTTCGGCGGCATAGTGCGTCATGGTAATGGCAGGCTGCTCGCCCATGCCCCACCCTTGGTCGGGATTGCCATACGGAGGCGTAGGACCCGTCACCGCGTCCACGTCCGGCTGCTGGTTATGGGCATACACCACTGCCGGGGGCACCCTGCCCTCCGACATGGTCTCGTTGTAAAATGCCCAATACTGGTTCCATGTAACCTCGCACTCACCCATAAAGAAGTTCGATACGGTCACCTTGTGTTGGGGTGCCTCGTCGGCAGCATGGAAGGGTTCCTTGTCGCTGCTGCCCATAAGGAACGAGCCGCCGGGAATGGCCACCATGGCGATGGAGGCGGAAGTGCCCGGCACCTGCTCGGTAAAGTTCTTAAACTCGGTCACCATGGCAGGTGCGGTATATATCTTGCCACCGCCCGTATCCATCTTTCCGGTGACCTGGCCGTGCTTGTAGTTGGGTATAAAGTGGCCGGCATCCAAATGGCAGCTGATGCACTGCAGGTCCAGCTTGTCCTTGTTTTCTTGGTAGTAGAGGTGTGCCTTGACGCCATCGTCGGAAACGCCTGCCGGATACAAGTTTACATGGCATTCCTCACACGACTTGTTGTACACTATCCCCACGGCATGCTCCAAACTCTTTTTCTGCTCCCAGTCTATGTCTGCGCTGTCGTTTACCAAGTACGACCACACGTCCTTCATGCCCATACGTGCCTTGACGGCCAGGTGCTGCCACGTCCCCTTGGGAGGCAGGTGGCAGGCGGCACAATCGGTCATGGTGCCACCCTTGCTATTGTAGTGGTTGGATTGTTTCCAGCTGGCATCGGCCTGCGGGTGGATATGGCACGACATACACGACTCGTTGGTCGATGTCTTTTCCATAAACCAGTGGAAAAGTATCATAAGCACAAACAGCAGCACCAAGCCACCCAGTCCCGCCAGCCAATATTTCTTTTTACTTGTTGCTGCCATAAGCCAGTATTTTTCTTTTTAATGCCCACAAATATACACAACCTTTGAAAGAAAAACAAAAAAACATACCTTTTTCCTTCATGCGGATATTCTGCCCACGACTCCGAGCAAACAGCAAGGCACCGCGGCAAGTTGCTTTGTCGCGGTGCCTGTCTCCATTCGGCAAACAGCAGAACCCGTTACCGTTTGTCCTGTATGCCAAACTTAATCCACTGCTCTTGCGGATAGTTGTTGCGCACTACCTTCTTGGTCTCCAAAAAATCGTTCTTGACCCGCTCCAGGGTCTCGTTTACCCGCTGCACCTTGGCAGACAGGGCCTCGCGAGTGGCGTCACAATCGACACTCAGCTTCTTTAGGGTCGATAATTCGGTTTCCATTTTGTCAAGGGCCTCGGCCGTCACTCCCTTCCCCTTCAGTTCGGTCAGGTTTTTCCGATAACCGGCTATCAGTTCCTTGCTCTTTTCAATTTGTAAATCAACTGTTTTAGACATAATTCTTGGTTTTGGTGTACTAGCAAATTTACCAAAAAAAAGAGAAAATAAGAACCATACATATCGATGATTTTTAATATATTTTAACAACCCGACAACCATAGGAAACCTAAAAATAAGGTATGCCCTTCGGGATTTGCGTAAAAATTTGTATTTTTGTCGCCCAATAACAAATACCACTTAATTAATTATGGAATTAGCCACCAAATATAATCCGGCAGAGGTAGAAGACAAATGGTATGCCTACTGGATGGAGCACAAGCTTTTTAGTTCGAAGCCCGACAACCGCGAACCCTACACCATCGTGATACCGCCCCCCAACGTGACGGGCGTGCTGCACATGGGGCACATGCTGAACAATACCATACAGGATATTTTGGTGCGCCGCGCCCGCATGGAAGGCAAGAATGCCTGCTGGGTGCCGGGCACCGACCATGCCTCTATTGCCACCGAGGCCAAGGTGGTGAACAAGTTGGCCGAGCAGGGCATCAAGAAAACGGACCTGACCCGCGAAGAGTTTCTGGAACACGCCTGGGACTGGACGCGCGAGCATGGCGGCATCATTCTCAAACAGTTGCGGAAACTGGGTGCCTCGTGCGACTGGGACCGTACGGCGTTTACCATGGACGAGACACGCAGCAAGAGCGTGATAAAGGTGTTTGTGGACCTGTACAACAAGGGACTCATCTACCGCGGGGTGCGCATGGTAAACTGGGACCCCAAGGCGCTGACGGCGCTGAGCGACGAAGAAGTGGTGTACAAGGAAGAACACAGCAAACTGTACTACCTGCGCTACATGGTGGAAGGCGATCAGGAGGGACGCTACGCAGTGGTGGCCACCACGCGCCCGGAGACCATCATGGGCGATACGGCCATGTGCATCAACCCTGCCGACGAGAAGAACCAGTGGCTGCGGGGCAAAAAGGTGATAGTGCCGCTGGTGAACCGCGTGATACCGGTGATAGAAGACGAGTACGTGGACGTAAACTTTGGCACGGGATGCCTCAAGGTGACGCCCGCACACGACGTAAACGACTACATGCTGGGCGAGAAGCACCGGCTGCAAAGCATCGATATTTTTAACGACGACGGCACCCTGTCGGAAGCAGCAGGTCTCTACGTGGGCATGGATCGCTTCGAGGTGCGCAAGCAGATAGAAAAGGACCTGCAAGAGGCGGGCCTGCTGGAAAAGGTGGAAGCCTACACCAACAATGTGGGATTTTCGGAACGGACCAACGTGCCCATCGAACCGAAGCTGTCCATGCAGTGGTTCCTGAAGATGCGCCACTTTGCCGACATGGCCACCCCGCCCGTGATGAACGACGAGCTGCGTTTCTACCCGCCCAAGTACAAGAACACCTACAAGTACTGGATGGACAACATCAAAGACTGGTGCATCAGTCGCCAGCTGTGGTGGGGCCACCGCATACCGGCCTACTACCTGCCGCAAAGCGACTTCGTGGTGGCAGAGACGCCCGAAGAAGCGCTGGCGCTGGCCCGAAAGAAGACGGGCGACGACAGCCTGCAGCCGGCCGACCTGCGGCAAGAATCGGACTGCCTGGACACCTGGTTCTCGTCGTGGCTATGGCCCATCTCGCTGTTCGATGGCATCAACAACCCGGGCAACGACGAAATAAAGTACTACTACCCCACTACCGACCTGGTGACGGGACCCGACATCATCTTCTTCTGGGTGGCCCGCATGATTATGGCCGGCTACGAATACATGGGCGAAATGCCCTTCCGCAACGTGTACTTCACGGGCATCGTACGCGACAAGATAGGACGAAAGATGTCGAAGTCGCTTGGCAACTCGCCCGACCCGTTGGAACTGATAGACAAGTTTGGCGCCGACGGCGTGCGCATGGGCATGATGCTCTCGGCCCCCGCAGGCAACGACATTTTGTTCGACGAGGCACTGTGCGAGCAGGGACGCAACTTCTGTAACAAGATATGGAATGCCTTCCGGCTGGTAAAAGGCTGGCAGGTGAGCGACGACATAGAAATACCCGAAGCCTCGCGTACGGCCATACGATGGTTCGAGGCCAAGCAAGACGCGGTGGCTGCCGAGGTGGCCGACTTGTTTAAGAAATACCGGCTGAGCGAGGCGCTGATGGCCGTGTACCGGCTGTTCTGGGACGAGTTCTCGGCCTGGTACCTGGAAATGGTGAAGCCGCCCTACGGGCAGCCCATCCACCGAGAGGTAATGGACAAGACCATCGGGTTCTTCGACTTCCTGCTGCACCTGCTGCACCCGTTCATGCCGTTTATTACCGAAGAGTTGTGGCAGCACCTGGCCGAACGGAAGGATGGCGAAAGCCTCATGATAAGCCCCATAGGCGCCCTGCGCCAGGCCGATGCACAGATACTGGACCGCTTTGAGATGGTCAAGGAAGTGGTCAGCAACATACGGGCCATACGCGTGCAAAAGAACATTCCGCCCAAGGACAAGGTGACGCTGCAGGTAGTGGGGACCAACCCCGTAGAGGAGTTTGGCGACATCCTAACCAAGATGTGCAACCTGGAGGCCATCCACATAGTGGAGCAGAAAGCCGACGAGTCGGTAGGCTTCATGGTACGCACCACCGAGTTTGCCGTGCCTACCGAAAGCTTTATCGACGCAGCGGCTGAAATAGCCCGCATGGAGAAGGAGCTGGCACAGAAGGAAGGTTTCCTGCGCGGCGTCATGGCCAAGCTGGGCAACGAAAAGTTTGTGGCCCACGCCCCCGAGGCCGTGGTGGCGCTGGAACGCAAGAAACAGGCCGATGCCGAAAGCATCATTGCCTCGCTACGCGAGAGCATTGCCAAACTAAAGAGCAAAGTTTAAACAGGCGTGAGTGCCAAGCGCCACTTGCAAGTTGGAATAGTTAGGAAATGGGATTGCGCAATGGCAGTCCCATTTCTTTTGCCTTGTCCACCACATATTGCAGCGCCTCGGCACGGTCGTTATGGATAACCCCGTCGAGGATGGCGTCCTTGAGCGACGACTTGATCTGTCCTACCTCGCGTCCGGGCTGCAGGCCAAACAGCTGCATAATCTCGTTGCCGTCCACCGGCGGCTGGAAATTCCTTATCCTGTCGCGTTCCTCCACCTCGCGGAGCTTCTGCCTTACCAGCTGAAAGTTTTGCAGGAAGCGCTGCTTGCGCTCCAAGTTCTTGGAAGTGATGTCCGACTCGCTCAGCAGCATCACGTCTTCTATGTCGTCGCCCGCCTCAAAGAGCAGCCGGCGCACGGCCGAGTCCGTTACTTCTTCGTCGGCAATGGCTATGGGGCGCATGTGCAGTTCCACCAACTTCTGTACGTACTTCATCTTGGCATCCATGGGCAGCTTCAACCGCCTAAAGATGGCAGGCACCATCTTGGCCCCCACATAATTGTGGTTGTGGAATGTCCAGCCCGCAGCAGGGTCCCACCGCTTGGTGCGCGGTTTGCCAATGTCGTGCAGCAGGGCCGCCCAGCGCAGCCACAGGTTGTCCGACTCCCTGCTTACATTGTCGAGCACTTCCAGCGTGTGATAAAACACGTCCTTGTGACCGCGCCCGTTTTTTGTCTCCACCCCCTGCAAGGCCGTCAGCTCAGGAAAGATGATGCTGAGCAACCCGCAGCGGTCCAATTCCACAAAACCCTTGGAGGGAACGGGGGCCAGCATGATTTTGTTCAGTTCGTCTATGATGCGCTCGGCCGACACGATGCGAATGCGCTCACAGTTGCGCCGAAGCGACTCAAACGTCTCCATCTCTATGTAAAAGTTGAGCTGGGTGGCAAAACGCACGCAACGCATCATGCGCAGCGGGTCGTCGCTAAACGTCACATCGGGGTCCAGGGGCGTGCGGATAAGTCCGGCACGCAAGTCCTGCAGGCCGCCAAAGGGGTCCACCAACTCGCCAAAACGCTCTTTGTTCATGCACACCGCCAGCGTATTGATGGTAAAGTCGCGGCGATTTTGGTCGTCTTCCAACGTGCCGTCTTCCACAATGGGCTTGCGGGAGTCGTGCGAATACGACTCCTTGCGGGCACCCACAAACTCCACTTCCTGCGTGCCACACTTTACCTGTGCAGTGCCAAAGTTGCGAAACACCGACAGGTGCGCGCCACGTCCTTTTTTGCGGGCAAAAGCCTTGGCCATTTCGATGCCGCTGCCCACCACTACCACGTCCACGTCTTTCGACGGGCGCTGCAAAAAGATGTCGCGCACATAACCGCCCACCACATAGCACTCCAGGCCCAAACCGTCGGCGGTTTCAGACAGTTGTGCAAATAGTTGGTCAGTAAACTTGTCCTTCAGGTTCATGGCCGCACAGGCACAGGGTCAGGCCTCCTCTTCCTTGTTTTCGCCTTCCTCTTCCTCGTCGAAGTCGGTGATGCCGCTTTCTATGAGCAGGTTGTACCAGCTAATCAGCTTGCGCACATCGGTCGGGTGTACGCGGTCGCGGTCGAACTCGGGCAGCACCTCGCCCAGGAAGGCATACAGCTCGTCGTTGGTCATGGCCTTGAGGTCGCCGGCCACCACCTTGCCGCCTTGCTTGGCCTTGATGCTGTTCAGCACCTGGCGCAGGGGCACCTCGTCGGCATCGGTGTACATGGCAATGTCGCCCAGCGACACAATCCTGTTGCGCAGGTACACCGGCTGGCGCCGCTTGTCGACCAGCGATTCCACTATCAGCATGCTCTTTCCTTGCGATACCAGTTTATAGAGTCCGGGCTTGCCCGAAATAGATAAAATCTTCTTCAACATATCTGTTCGTTTTAAAATTTAGTTTACAAAAATAATGAATTTTGCTCAAACAAGGGATTCCAGTGCGTCGATAACTTGCGGGATAAGCGGTTTTCGGCCATCATTGGCCAGTACGATGTCGGCACGCCGGCATTTTTCTTCGTCGGGCATTTGCCGCCGCATGCGCTGCGCCACCTGCTCGGGCCGGAGGCCGTCGCGTTCGGCCACCCGCTGCAGGCGCACATCCTGCGGGGCATACACCATCCACACACACGAGGCTTCGGTATGGAAACCCGACTCGTAGAGAATGGCCGACTCAAAAGCCACCAGCTCTTCGGGACGTGCTGCCACCCAGCGGCGCAGGTCCTGCCTGACCACGGGATGAACAATGTCGTTTATCTGTTGGTTGTGCCGTGCCGAAGCAAAGAGGTATTGTGCCAAAAGCGGCTTGTTCAGCGATCCGTCAGCCAGGTAAACCTCCGTCCCCAGCAAACCGGTCAGCGCCTCCCTAATGGCAGGATTCGAAAACATCAGCCGCCGGGCCTGCACATCGGTATCGTATACCGGGATGCTCATGACGCGCAACAACCTCGATATCACACTCTTGCCGCTTCCGATGCCGCCCGTAAT
>Ga0181612_178736_pt1 | contig 10732 bp, 5 predicted proteins | sample HoacroProtozoa21_FD_119630 | JGI IMG/M metagenome (GOLD analysis project Ga0181612, IMG submission 119630) | Hoatzin crop microbial communities from Cojedes, Venezuel. Combined Assembly of Gp0051906, Gp0051904, Gp0051908 | reverse complement strand
TTTTTTTTAAATGCTAGTTCCTTTAAAAAAAAAAAAAAAAAACACACCCTTTTTTAAGAAAGCGTTGTGGGAGAGATGCCAAACTCACCAAAAAAGGAAACAGGCTTCTCAGACTTTGATTTTTGCTACAGTTAAGGGTGTATTAGTGCAGGAGATGAAGAAAACCACGTAAGTTTCTCAAGCGTTAAAATAGGAAAGCCTAACTCTGAAGCACAGCGGCCAAATCGCCTATCCTTGCCTCATTTCTTTCAAAAAATCAAAGCTCTGCTGGTGAACATTCTTACATACAAAGGAATTACCACTGATTAACCAAAAAGCAGCAGCTTTTCACTGCTTTGAACCCTCCAATTAGCCAAGATACCACCTTTTACCAATGAAACTGAACTCCATTGGGAAGGAACTACTTTCTGATCTGTTTTTTACAGTGGTAACTACAGTCAGACAGACAACCCCAGCCACTAGGGCTAGTGCAGCCATCACAGTCTTACGCACCAAGCTACTGCAGTGCATTTCATGGACATTTCAACCATCCAACTTCATTAAAGTACACTCTATTATACAGATACGTATTTCTGTAAAATACCCTACTCCTCAACAATTTATTCACTTGCTTAAAACAGCTTTAGTAGGTGGTGCAGAGATAAATAAAGTGAATGGTCAAGGGAGCAAACTGTTAATGGGTAAGTGAAAGAGAAATTTGACTTTCTGAGCTGTCTAGTTTGCTCCCGTGGAGAGAGATGCAGACTGCTATGTTTTTCAGATTCTGTTTGCAGTGTAGACTTAAGCTATGCCCAAGGTGCTTTAAGCATACAGAAAGGCGCCTCTTTTTCAATATTTATATAAATCTAGAGAAAATTAAATAAATAGATTAGGGATTTGTGAGGATAGTCTCTGATGGAAAAGTATGAAAGCTTTAAATGTCTTCACTAGTAAATAATATGCTATTACTGCAACAACAAATACAGCTGTGTGGTAAATGAAATATTTTCCAATTACTATTTCTTGGACAAAAAACGTGTGTTGAGAGCCACTGACATTTAGAGATCATGGGATAGATGGACGCACAGGCAAACAGAATTTTGTTTGTAACAGAGGTCTAATGTAACAAAGACCAATTGTCCCATGTCATTTCACAGCACTACAGACAACCTAGAGTATGCTTGGTGTGAAACGAAACTTCAGTCAGAATGTCACTTCTCTAGAACAGGCTAAAAGACCATTTAGAAAAGTTCCACTATTCTGTCAAACCGAGTGAAGATCTGTCAACAACCTAATCTAATAAAATGTTAAACACCGAGTACCTCAGGACATGAAATAGCGCTTATAATTGTATCTCCACCATACAAAAAAGAGACTGGATCAGGGCACTGCGGTCAGCAGTCCTGAATCATCTGCATGTTCTAAGCATCACCACTAGCAGTGGCAGTAATGTGCTGGTCTCTCACTTTTACACACTTCAGTTAGGATTCACTTTGCCTGGCTTTAGACATCAACATCTGAGCTTGTCACCCAAGGTCCTCCCATAATGAGGGGAGAAACTGGCAACTCTAGGGCATGGCTCATCTGATCCAGGGCCTCAGAACAAGACTACACTTGCCACTGAAGTGCTCTTCACTATGACGGGAGCACAGCCTGCTTGCTCAGACACCATTAGCTAAGGCCAGATGGATCAATCCCACCGTAAGTGTGCACTGTTTTAATGTACGACATACAACAAACCATTTTTTTCCTCCAAGAAAAAACACAGCCAGTTCAAATCTACTGCTTATTATAGTATCAGACCCTCATTATCTAAGCACTCTTGAAATTTTCAGACAATGAGAACTGGACTTAATTTTTCCAAGCTGCTCTGGATATAGATTCTTACTTTAACTACTAGAGGTCCTTAGCCTCTATACTGCTATTCAGCTCTTGCTTTTCTACTCAGTTCCTTGTCTACTGTGGATTATCACAGACCTCACTGCTGTAAATAGAAAAATAAGAAAAGAGGGAAGAAAAAAAAAAAAGGAAAAAAGCCTTCCAAGCATCTAAACACAGAAATAACAGCCCTTTCTTCCTTCTCAGCTTATAGAAATGTGAACACTCACCACCTTTCCTCCTCCCTCCCAACTATAAGATTTTAGGACCTACTACGAAAAGGTCAAAAGAAGGTCTCGGCTTTTGAAACAAATACTATTTATTAAAAATTGCTGACTGCTGCATTAATGCTAACAACTGCATATAATTTTAGTTCAAGCTTCGTAAAATTTTTAGGCTCAGATACCAAGCTAAGAATTCCAAGCAGTTAGAAGAGGTGCGTTTAAACAGTAGTCTACATTATTTGCTTAAAGCTAAGAAATAGATTTCAGTAAAATCTGACAACCATTTCCCCTCTGAACCAGCAGAAAATGTAAAGACATATGAAAGATTTCTCCACCTAGTTATTTATTTTGTACTGCTTCTTGGCTGACTTTGGTTCCACTGACTTTTGTACCAGCTATAGCAAAATGAGAACAGCATGTACAGACACGGGGTAAAATGATACACGATGTTAGGGCATGTGTGAGAGCCTCATCCCATCCCAAACATCTTATGTAAAAGCCTTCCCTCATGCCTAGCAGAGCTGTGTTTAGTTTTCAACACCACACTAGAGATCCAAAGAAGAGAAACCAAAACAGAGTAACAGACACAATCAGAGCTACAAAAGCAAGGCTGACTGAAAAAATGGGGATTTTTTGTTTGTTTTTTCTCCATCTAACAAAAATAGAGAAAATGAAGACACACACAATAACATGTTTTAAATATCCCAAAGATCATTGTGAAAAATTAGTCTGTTCTTATGTCCACTGGGAAAGGAAGAGGGATATAAATTCGGCAAGGAAGTTTTAGATAGGAGGTTAGTTGTAAGGTTTAACTCAGGACAACAAACAACAGGGAAGAACTGCTTATGAGAACAAACATTCACTGGGAAAGATTTAAGAAAAACTGACCCTGAGGAAGGAAGGGCTCAAATGCCTTCAAAACTGCATTTTCACAATTCCTCATCTCTCTAAGTCTACTGAGGACACCCCTCCTCGGTTCAAATCGCTGTTTTTCCCTGTACTGACTGTTTTGTTTTCCTTCCATGAAAACGCGGAGCTTCTGGTAATCCCTAAACAGCATCATGCTCTCTTGTCTTCTAATTGGTCTTCTTAATCATGCCTGATGGATAAAAAACATCGAAGAAAAAGTGCTGCATGTTCTTACCAGAGTCACAGTCAAAAGCAAACCAGCTTGTTCTGTGACCTTGGAGAATCAATATATCGTCAAAAAAATGCTGAGCTCGTGCAGAAAAATCCTCTGCCAGCTTCAGCTATGCTGGCTGAATAGGCTGGAACCCATACAGGACTACTTTAAACATCACTATAACTTCCTTCCTCAACTCAGACCCACAAGTGGCCGTCCCATACTCAATTCTGCTGGCAGGAGCTGGATTAACTTGCGTAACAGGTTTTGTGAACTTGCCTCACATTGGCTCAGCCAGCCAGAGTAGCTGGAATGAGACAACGCACACCAAGATGACAGTCTTCTGCTCAACAGCAGGTTACATCAAACATTTCATCAGCACTTCAATCCACCCCAGGGACAAAGATGACCGTAACACAACTATCTACAGTTTGACCTGGCAAAACACTCTGTAAAGCCTGCTCTTACCTCTGAGTTAGTAAAAGTTAACAGTAACTCTGCTGGAAAATGAGGCTGGGGATTACTATAAAACTCAAAATTGCATTTCTGGTGTGTAGAACAAATACGAGCTCAGTCTATCAAACTGACATCAACACTAGCATTAGTTCTGCTAACCAACTGAAACAACTCCATATCTTCAAACAATTTCAGCTCTCTGCTGCAACACCGAAGACAATGCTGACTTAACATACGAGGGGGTATGAGGATCAGTAAGCAAAGGTGCTGATCAGTATCAGCGCAGTCAAAAAGTGCAACTTTCAAGAGATGACAAAGTGGGATTTAATTCTTATTGACAGGGATCACACAAAGTTTTTCACGGAAAGTTTCAGTCATAGGTGGTCCTCAAATTAAGGCTCTGCTGGTATGCAATTGCAACTTCACACCCGAAACTAGACCAAATGTTCAAAGCTTGCATGGGAATATAGTTACCTTTCTCCAATTTAACAGGGAAGCCTCATCATAAACTCCTATACAGTACTTTGTTATGTAGATAATGTATCATTACGACTTACTGACATCTGCAGAAGGCTATTCTCTCTACTCACAGACAAAACTAATAACCCAAGAGCAACCTCCACGTGAACTATGTTTCAGAAATTGTGACGACTTGCCTTCAAACGTCACAACAGGAGTTTGTAGTACTGTTGAGTAAAGACAGTACAGGTACATCAAGAGCAATTGTTCCCATAAAAGTTCATAGAATCCAACTATCTAGACCTAGAATAATCCAGAAGGTTACCAGATAAGCCAGCAGTCACTGCTGATCTACAATGATGACATTAAAGCCCACTTTAAATATTTTTATTCAGGAATAGCTTCTAAGACCAGCAGTATTATCAGTGATACCCATATATCACAATCATAGTAGAAACACATCTAGAAGAGCACAGTTCAAGAAAAAAACCCAAATGTTCTTACTAAGCTTTTCTGAAAACTTTCTACCTCTCCCTGAAAAAAAAAATATTACAGTAAGATCACAGACAGCAACAACTACCTCAGGCTAACAACTTTCATTAACTGTAGGCAAACATGGGTTACTGCTGTGTCTGATGAGATAATACAGCAGCAACCACAGGGTAATTACCTACAAAAACTATCACTGCAAACCCAGAGTTCTTCGACTGGTCTCTTCCAGGGAAGAGGCTTACAATCTTGTAGAAGCTCATGCAATAAACTAGTTAGCAAAGAGCCTGGTTCCTTCCCAATACATGGCAGAAGCCCCCTGATGAGCTTGCAGCAGTCACTAGCACACTATTCCAGGAGCTCCTATTACGCCAAGTATACATGAAGCAAGTTACTTTGTGTGCAGCAACTCACACTGGCTCAGCAGTCACACCTTCTGGCACTGCTTCACATTAGGACAGGCTTTAAAGAGTGATGGGTCAGCAGATGAGGCGGCTTCCAGCAAAAGATTGTATCAATTTATAATTGTCTCTTTCCAAACACATTTTTCAACAGTGATGGTGTGCAAAGGCCTTTTGCAAGAGCTTTGTCAATGCTGAACTTTATTTCTAAGCACATAAGTTCCCATTATGAACTGTATTTCCAAATGCAAAACCTGATTTCACCAGCCACCACAGAGGAAATCAATGGTTTTAGACAGGGAGGGAAAAACCTCCCACCTTACTATGAGTAAGTGCCCAAACAAAAAATAACTGCAGTGCAGTCTAAGCTTATTTTCAAAGAACTTTTTCACTGCTCACTTCCAATCTTTTGGTACATCCTGGACTGAGGACATGCAGAAATATGCTTTTTTCTATAGAAAGAGTTATCCACACACACACCCCCTCACGCCCTCCCAAAATTATGACTTTAGAAGAAAGGCTAGCTCAACTGCAATCTGAAGACAAATTTATGACTCATAGGCAAGATCACAGAAATTAGAATATGAAGAACCCTCTCACTGGCATTCACCTGCTTCCTTCCAAAGGTCCCAAAGTCAAGAGAACTGGTATAAAATCAACTAGTAGCATTTTCCTCTGAAAATAACTGTTTAACAGCAAAAGTATAGCTCTGTCTCCCAAAGGTGTTCAATTGGCAGTCTGAGAAATATCATTATTTTAAGTGTTAACTAGTTACCTTTGAATAAAACTAGATCTGCCTTCCTTCTTCCTGCTCATGGTGATGAAGATTTCAAGGGGGGCAGGAAAGCGAGCTGCTAACTGTAAATACAATTTGTGGGGAAAATCAAGGACGCAATAGGTTATTTCACCTAAAGGACAGTGAACAGTATTTTTTTCCCAGACTTCTAACATGCAAAGATACAAAGCTCCAGCTCGACTCAACAAGCTGTAAATGCAAAAGACAACTACCTTCCAGGTAGTCCAAGTACATGCAAAGATTTAGCAGTTTTTGACAGTTATTCTCAATCACAGGTCTACAAGTGCTTCGCAGACAAAACTACAGAGCCCCATTAGGTAGACATTACTCCTTTTCCAGTGACAGAGGAACCCAGGGAGACATTAAGACCTAGTTTTATTTCACTGATCTGAGGTATTCTACGTGCCACTGTAATAAAAAGAGAAAAAAAAGGAAACTCTAGAGGGAAATTCAACTCCTAAATTGGCCAAGCTGCTCTCGGGAGATGTCTTGTCTCTACCAAAACCAAAAGGCAGTCTAAGGCAATTGCAATTTTGTTTTAGTTAGGAGGCTAAAATAAGATCTATCGAATCTGAACTCATGGGACTTGCTCATGAACAGGCAATGAACACTCACCTGCACTGGAAAGAAAACACAAGATTTCTGGTAAAATCCGTTTATCTTCCCTGGCACCTTTCTTCTTACTGTAGACATGAGCTACCCTTAGCAATACAAGAACTTTAATTTATTGCTTTCCTCATTATAGGTTATGAGTTAGTTTCATGGTGGTTCTCACAAATATTCCAAAATTCTGAAGACGTGATGTGTTATAGCAAAGCTGATCTAATATCTGGCTACTGTGGAAAGGCGTTTGCTGCTTAATCTAAAAATAACTTTTTTCCTGCCAATTCAGTGAACTGATCCAGATTACCACAGAGTTACAAGAGCACTGGTACCATGTCAGAGGTAATGGCAGGGAGCAGCTGGAGAAAAATAAGTAGCACTGATCCTTTCTGGCACCAGCTAAAATGTTAGAGCATCCTAGCTATAGCACAAACTGCATGGTAACCACTCTGGTAAACAATAAAAGTGTTTTCATATACAGGTAAAGACAATTCCTAAAGGATCTGCCATGTATCTGTTACCCAGGAGAAGCACATACCCTCCAGAACTGCTACACTAAATACAGGTACTCTGATGATCAGCCGTACGTTAAGCAGAGATCAGACAGTGAAGACCACTGATGTGATCCTCTTGTACCAACTACATTTCCAACAGATCTTATTGAAAAACAAAACATATTTCACAAAGGCAACACAGTAGTACAAATGAATATATGTGTCCATAGAAGCAGACTACTCGGGAATTCCATCGTATTTTAGTTTCATGAGTAATTTCTCCATTCCTAGTCTTATAAATTCTCTTCTTTTGTCCAGGTGTTTTTTCAGTTACAGCACACCTGAAAATCCAAAATAAAACTGCAAGCTTTGGAAGCATGTAAACTAAAGAGAACTCATAATATAATCTCCAATAAACTAGGAAGTGATAGACCTTGCTGCAGAGTGTACCATGCAACCCATAAAACTCCAGCTAAGCAACTGGTTTTCAACATAAATTAATTCACAGGACTTGGGCTGCAAACAAAAACAAAAATGGACACTTTGGTCTGCTAAATTACCATCTTGGTGTATCCTGGATATTGCAAAGATTAGGTAATTTACCCTGCTTTGTGTATACAGTGTAATCAGAGCTTCGTCCACTGTAGACTTTCAATAGTGTTTATAATTTAGCAATCAATGGAAATGATGACATTAACTACCACAGTTTTAATAAAAATATTTGTAGGCTGCAAGTCAACATTATGAACCATGTTCACAGGAAAAGTAATACTGGCAGGAAGTTTCTACGTTACGAACTACAAAGTGAAGCAACTAGCTTGTTATGTAGATGCCTCTACTATCTCATTCCACCTGATAAGGTTCCTAGTTTAACACACACATTAGGTAGGAACGCTTTTCTTTATAAATATATTGCTTGGAAGAAGATGGAGTGCAAGGTATTGCAGAAAACTGAAGCAGTTGCTAAATGCAACTGTGAACATCAGAAAACTCCCATTCCTGAAACAGTTAGCTTTGCAGTGTAGCCTAGCTTTGGACAAATAGGCCAGACTTCTAGAAACTACTGGAAAGATCAGAAAATTCCACCAGGGTTCAAGCAAATCTAAGCTGTACCACAGACACAGAGTGAGGTGACAGGCATTCACTTGCATGGACCTGAAACTCTGTAAGGCAAAAAGGTTCACATACTAATCTTGTAACACTCTCAAGCCAAATTAAGGAATGTATTCAAAGAGTCCAAAACCCTCAACATAAAGGAGAAGTGAAAAGTATTACTAATACATAGCAGTACATTCCAATATTCAAGCTATCCCTGAGTTGTGTGTTACTGATGATGATGCCTGGACAAGGTATCTGGCCAAACAGCAGCTCTCCATAAACGCTCCACTTCGCCTCCTCAAGTTCATCAATAGCAGCACAAATCTGCTTGTGATACCACCATCCATGTCAGAAAGATAAATGTCATGTCAACATATACAAGGCTGCCACCACTAAATCACTCCGGCAGTGAAAACAGGGCAATTAGAGAAAGCTGACTGCTTGTCCACGCCGTCAACCCACCCAGCAATCTCTGTGCAATGAAGATAGCACTAGAAACAGCCATTTTTTTTTGCACAGGATCTGCAGGGTGTCAGCAGCCCCATATGGAAGCATTAGATAGTGACTACCTGATGTGCAGCTGTCTCCAGCAAATACCACTAAACTCGCACGTTTTTTCCTCATGATCTTAGTGCAGTGCGAAGGGGAAGAGGCAGACCCAAAAGCTGACCAGCCCCAGTTCCTGTTGCTGACAAACTCTTATCTTACAGTTTCTACTCTTCTCTCAAAGGAAGTTAAGAGTACAAGCAAGTATCTTGGGGTACTGAAAGCTAAGCTAATATCCCTGCTTTTCATTAAGGTTGTCTCATACTTCCCATTAAAATATCTATTTCAACTGATACTGCTTTCAGACAGTTTTTCCTTGGAAACACATTAAAACGAAGGTGGGTTTTGCCATTGCTGAGAATAGGTTAGGAAAAAAATAACTGCTCTGCTTTTTTCATTGTATATTCATTTGTTCAGTAAACTGCTATGCTTTTTATTTAAGCATAAATTCAATTAATTAATTAATAGCTTTAAATAATTAAAAAATTATTCAGCTGGTGACCTATACTTCGAAAACTGTATATATATACCTTTCTTTTAGGAAGGGCTTTTTAAATAGGACAGGCAAGAGAGCTGCGCTAAACTGCATTCTGCACACACTTGGGAGAGATTTTCAGCTCAAATTCAACTTCGCAAAGAGCCCACCTGCACTTCACAAACAGCGAGTCGTGAAAAGCAGCACAGTACTTCCTCTGCACTTGCAGCTGTGGGGCACAGCAAGCTCTGCTGGGCCTGGCTGCCTGACTGGATTGGGCTGTGGCGCGCTTTGAACACACAAAATAAAGTGAGAGAGCGAGCCTGCGTAAGTGCAGCAAGCAATCAGCCTTGTCTAGCAGCACTCCAAGCTCCCTGCTAATCTGAAGAGATGTAGCCTCATGATGCAGCAACTGACTGAAGACACAGCTAGCTGGATTTTGTAAACTGTCTTCCATGAGTCCCATGCAATGCCGGTAGCAAATGAAACCCAATTTTTTTTGTCCTTGGCAAGACCTCTGATTTTGTATTTTGCTTCCTCAGTGACTGCCTTGTGCCTACAGAGCAATGAGCACGTACAGAACATACAAATGCAACGGAGGTTTGACAAATTGATGCCCTGACCTTACCTTGTTACTTCAACATCCTTAACAATCACACCACCACCAACTACTCATTCAAATACTAGGAGGAGAGGAACAGAAATCAACAGCACAAGGAAGCCCACACAGAAGTAACCAATTTAGATTGCAGACGTAGCGCACAGCATAAAAGCACAGGGCCACACACTGAACAATAAAGTGAAAACAAAATATTCGATAGCTACTCACTAAGCAAGTGCCATCCACCCCGTACAGTAAATGAGTCTGTGGAAAAACTCAGCTGTAATCATGAAATTAAAGACCTTCTCATAATGCATATGCATAGGCAAATTAAGACTGCCAGTGTCAGGCTGTTTGTGCACTCCCTAACTTCGACTGTTTGCGTTCACAACTTTAATAACGCACTTCTAATGCCGTTTTGGGCGTAAGATATATAAATTTCAAAAGCATTTGTACACAAATTAGGTGCAGCCCTTCGACTGCTGGCGTGATGCCAGCACAGCCCCTCCCACCATGCAAGCCGGCGGCTGCTGCTGCGCTCAGATGCTGTTTTTTGTGAAAATACGAGCAGAGCGGCACGGGTGAGCGCCTGTGAGAGCGGGTGAGCAGGCAGGGAGCCCTGGGCAGGGCAACGGTGCTCTCTGCTGGGTGAGCGACAGCAGGACAAGCACCTCGGCACGATGCTAGCCCACCCCACTACCCGGCTGTCTGCAGGTGAACCAACAGCTGTGGAGTCTGTACCTGCACGACATTCTTGACTGACAGACTTCACAAAACACACCTTCACGCTGGGTTTCAAGTGTATCAATCAAGTGAAAATTCCGGCTTTCGGGCCTCTCTCTCCTGTTATTTCTGCAGTAGCAGCTATTTGAGGAGGTTTACCTCTAGCAACAGTAGCTATGTTGATGTTAAATACAGAAGAAATTTTTTTTTAAAGTTTCCTTTTACCATGGAAAAAAAGAATTAAAAAAAAAAAAAAAAAAAAAAAAAAAAAGGTTTGGGGTGTAAAGAAACCTAAAAACCTCCTTTTTCCAAAACCCCGGCCCAGGGCAGGGCCAAAATTCCCCCCCCCCCAAATTTGAGAAAACCTTTCGCTCAAAAATGTTATTT
>Ga0181612_160620_pt1 | contig 10732 bp, 8 predicted proteins | sample HoacroProtozoa21_FD_119630 | JGI IMG/M metagenome (GOLD analysis project Ga0181612, IMG submission 119630) | Hoatzin crop microbial communities from Cojedes, Venezuel. Combined Assembly of Gp0051906, Gp0051904, Gp0051908 | reverse complement strand
CCAGCTTTCCAGCCTATCCAGGTCACGCTGAATGGCAGCACAGCCTTCCGGTGTGTCTACCACACCTCCCAGTTTGGTGTCATCAGCAAACTTGCTGAGGGTACATTCTAACTCTTCATCCAGGTCGTTGATGAAGAAGTTAACTGTAGAGCCCACTGTGTCTGAATTTATTCCAGCACTGGATGGGTGACTAGGTTTCTCCATGGGGACATTTTGTGTTGTTTCTGTAGGGAAACCTCATGCTTATCTCTAGCAAAAATGGCCTCTCAATGACTGAATAAAATAACTGTTTCCCTTTGCTTTAGGAGATATCTTGCATCTTTTATAACTAAGAGGCAATCACTAGAGCAGAGTGGAGAAGCTGGAGATTTTCTTATTCCTCTCCCTGCTTTAGGGGCCATAGGGTTAATTTAGCAGAGAATTCTTATCTCCAAACTGTAGCAATGTGTGTTCTTGGCATAATGAATCAGCTGAGTGGCATCAACAAAGATTTAAGCAGATAGACAGAAAGATAAATATCTCTTTGTTCTGCCTGGTAAGCAATGCATTGCTCATATTTCAGGTTGACTGTAATTCAGTTTTGTGATTAAATATGCTGCGTGTTTTCCAGTGGTCCCTGTGTTCCAGGCAAACACTTCACAGAGGACTGGGAATGCAGAGAGGGCTGCAGAAACGTCTACAGAAAGACTGACGGTCATAAGATTTTTATCTATTAGGCTAAAACCCTGGCTTTAGAACCTGATCTTGTCCCCAACACAAAAATCAGAATTCTATCAAAAGTGTGGATTTCTTTGTAGTGTGATCCCCTTGCTAATTTAGATGTATCTTTAAACATTTGATTCTTCCACACATTGGCTGTGCATCTAAGTCAAATGTTTCTGGCTAACTGCACGGATTATTCAAGGCAGATAGTCTGTGCTGCAGTGTTTAAACTTTTGCTAGATGGCAGCACTGCCCTGAAAGCCAGAAGTGGAGGGTCAGTTCTGGAAGTGTGGGAAACTAAGGAGACATTGAGCATTCCCCTATCACCCATCCCAGCCTCAGCAGACAGAATTGAAACTCTTGCGAAGAAAATGGCATGCTAGCGACAGGTTTGGGGAAGGTGATGAAGACAGTGCTCTGCTGTCAGATATCAGAAGAAGGTTAGGAGGACAGACCAAGCAAGAATCAAAATAGGAAGCACCATCCCTGAGCACTTCTGAAAACTGAACACTGGCCATAGCTAGGGAGAAGGAAAGGGACTTACAAAAGAATAACAGCAAAAGGGTCAAAAGGTATAGGACATTTTACCACTTACCACACAGATCATGCATACTCACTCCAGGAGGAATGGGTTCTTGCTGCCTAAAAATCTGTGCAGTGCTGCTTCTACCTGTATGATTCATTTCCACCATCTGTATTTGTGCCAAAATATAGATAGATATCCATACAGGTGCATCCCTAGATGGAGACACCGACAGACACAGACAGGTGGGGCGGCCTTCTTTCTCCATTCTGCCTTCTGGAGACTTTGGCATATATCCTCCTTCATGTTTTTTCTATTTTATTGACTACACAACTGAAAAAATGGAAGAAAAAAGTAAGAAAAACACTGAAAACAGGAGAATCAATGAAATCAGACAGCAGAAACAAAATTAATAGGTTTTTTTGCCCCTTCAGCAAGTAATTCTCGTTGCTTCTGATCAAAGTGCTAAGGGAACTATAGTCCTGCCTCTTCCATCTCCTCATGGAACAAACTATTTCAGCTTCACTTTTCAAAGAAACTGTTTTGATCAGAAAGGTGATACGTACTACAGAAAACACAAGGGGAAACAAATAGCAAAGTTATTCTACTCAGCTTCCTCTGCTTTTCATCTAGTAGTAAAACTGAGGCATGGGACAGTTGCGTGTTCTGGTCCCTATGGAGCTGGGATCCAAACATGGAAGTCTGTCTTGAAATATGTGAGGAAAACGATTCAAACACTTCTATGAGAATTCTTTTTTTCCTCTTTTTAAGGTAAATTCCCCAAGCAGCTCTACCCATAGTGCTTTCCAATATTTCCCTTGTCCTATCAACATTGACACAGAAAGCTTAGACTCCAAGCACTGAATGTTACAGTTATAAATCCCCAGATTTGGTCCAATTTCTTCTGCCTCTGAACAGTTCAGGGAAGCTCTGAGTCTGATTCAAATTGTCCCTGCCTTACACTCTCTCACTCTCTTCTTGTAATGTTTTATATACTTATTGACTTTTACATAGCTTCCTGAGTAATTCTTCAAGAAAGATTGACTGATTTAAGGGGTTAGCCATCCTGCAGGTTAGTAAACATGACAGCTGGTTGAGGATTAACAGGAAATCATGAAGAAAATCATTAGGATTGATAAGGGATTCTCAAGCAATTAAAATTTTCTTGCAGAAAGTCAAATAGAAAAAAAGAAACAGAGTGAAGGTCAAAGGAGAAGAATGACCTTCTACATGCTGACAACTACTGAGCCCAGAAATATGAGATGTACTGGCAGAGCTAGTGTGAGATGGTTAACAACAAGGGGATAAAGTGCTAGAAAGAACTGCAGGCCAAGGTGTAGGAGACTGGGCAAAGCTGTGTAGGACTGAAATAGCTGTGGGTTCAGCAGGTCAGCACAGAGACATGTCAACAGGGTGGTGTGAAGATGCAGACCAGGGTTAAAATTAGTTGGCAAACTGGTCTGGGGGTGCTGTTTGCCTGTCCTGTGGTGCCAAGAGTAGAGAAAACTGTAGGCCAAGACCAGGTAGCAGAACTACTCTTCAATCCCTTCTCCAGGTAAGAGCTTGCTAATGTACTACAAAAAGCAGATGGAGATCACTTGAGGCACATTCCTTCCTCTTTCCAATACCTCCACCTAGTTCATCACTGGGATGGAGGTTTGCTGCCTACTAGCTCCTTCCTGCTTACTCTCTTCATGGCTTCCCTTGTTACTGATTTTCTTCATGCAGCATCTTTCTGTTCTTGCCCTTAACTTCTAGCTTCTCCTGCCCTGTAAATCCCCTCTGACTTTAACGCTCCAGGTGTGAGAGGCTCTGGCACTTTGTTTAATGAACTGGAAATGAATTGGAGCCTACTAGCTCTGGAGAAGCCATACCAAGAGCCATCTGTTGTGAGCTGCAAATGCTGACTGGCATTCAGGGAGCCGAGTTCCAGTCTTACATATGCTACCTGGCCTCTTGGTTGATTACTGAGCTGTTGACAGCTTCTAATGTGTGTCACAGTGAGGAATGTCAGGACCAGTCAGGAAAATGTGTAGGCAGGGCTGGGCTGAAGAGAGGGAACCTAGAGTCTGGTATGGTTTCATGTTTGTCCTGTGGGGCAGGGTAAGGAACATAGTGGGTGAAGCGATGTTTTGGAATACTCAGGAGAAATTGTGTTTTATCACATATTTTATAATCTCCTTGTAGTCTGATATCCTGGAGCTACATGATTAAGGGGACATTGCAGCTTTCCTTTTTGTAAAGCTGATTTTTAAAAAAACATCTTTTTTCTTTTCTTGTCCATGTAGTAAAGCCTTTAGACGTGACCTGAGTGGGACCTTTAAAATCTCAGAACCAGAAAGCAACAGCAAAGTCAAACTGCTGTTGCGCATGTTGGTGTCTAGTTATTTTTTAAACACTGTGGATTTCCAAAATCATTTAATTCATGGCTTTTTTTATACAGGTATGGGTGGGAATACATCCTGAAGTAAAACATAATTTTTCTGACTGTGACAGGACTGTACAACTACAAGGTTTCTGGATTTGTTGATCTCATCAAGGTGTTCTCTCAGGACTGAAGTACAACACCATGTGAAGATGATATGATCTGCTGTTGACTAATCTTATGTTTTTTAGCTTTTTTCACTCAGGAGCTTCCTTCATTTCAGGAACTCTTGTGGTACTGCAATTGGAATTAAGTTTATTAGCACTTGGAAAGAGATATTGGGCTCTGCCCTTTCCCCACTCATGGTTTGGTTCATCTGGAGGGTTCTGGAGCAACCATTTCCACTTTGACAGGAGACAGACTACTGCTTTTTTTTTATGTACAGTTCCAAGAGCCTAGCTCATGATTAGCAAATAACATCTTAAATTGTTAAAAAAAAGGAACGCTGAAACCATTAAGCAAGAATGAGTAGGTTTTAAAGTCGGAGTGTGAACACTGAGTAGCCAGTGGTTCTCAAACAGTGTGAGTAGTGGAAAGAGTTTTATTCAGCCTTTTCTTTTCATTTTCAGAGTCGAACAGCCGAAGGGCAGCGAACAGAGGCTACCTGTGTGGATTGCTGAGACTCTATCAAGATTGGCATCACAATGATGCCTCAAACGACTACATTTACATTCGTAGGGGTCTCCTGCTCTGCCTGAAGCACATCACCAACACCCAGCTAGGCAAGGAGACTTTCCTTGATTCACGGGGTATGGAGATTCTCTTCACAAGTGTACAGGTAAGTGGTGCTTTTGTGCCTCAGTGAGATGGATTGGTAGTTCTAGTACAGTTCTGCCTCATAGTGCAGGACATTACATAGTTTTATCCTGAGTTTATATAACATACCAATGAAAAAATAAGAAAAAAATATTGACTTTTTCCTCAATACTTGAGGAAAGCTGACATATTTAATTTGAAATGTAATTTTCATTCCTACTGAGCCTTGGGAATTGTAGTTCAGGCTTTTTAATGCTTTTTTTTCTCCTGCCCTGTGGATCCTGCTGTGTGCTTGGACTTTCTCTCCCAAAGAACAGTGCCATGTCTCCACAGAAGAGTTGTTTAGGTGTTTCATGAGATGTTTCCTCTCAGGTATCCAGATGGAGAATTCCACCCAATCAGTCTTTTATACAAAGAAATGTTGATTTACCTAGGCCTTTGCTAATGAGAAACAATCATCAACTGTTCTTCAGGAGGCCCAATTTTAATCTTGTGAAACATTAATTTGGGCTCATCGAGAAAGATGACATGGTCCTGAAGATGGGATCTCAGTAAGGTATAGAAAGGGCAGGTACGGAGGAGTAATGTTTTCCTCAAAGTCTCTCAGTAACATGCTTCCCTGGCCTTTGTTGAAGTCACGTATGGAGAAACCTTCAGTTCTTGACCCATGTGATTCCCAAAGGAGTGCTTCCATTGTCATTCTTGCTGGTAGGTGCATTATTTTGTTCTGGCACCATCACAGACAGAATGAAAAACCTATCCCATTCTCCAGAAAATCCATTGCCTTATGATCCAGTGTATTTGCTTCTTCACCTTTCCCATTACTGTCATGAATAATTCTTCTCTGATTGGAAGATATTTCTCAATAGTAGTAGATGGTAGAGTGGTAGAGGGGTTTTTCACTTTGTTTTCCTCATGAGGAATTGGATGCTTGTTCAGGTGGGATGAGGCAGCCAGGACCAGCAGATTTTTCAAAGGGAATGTGGCCTCTGTTAATGAGAAGTCCCTGCTCTGCAGAATCTTGAATAGGGTGAATGGCAACAGCTCCTTGAGGTTAGATGCCAGTTTGTTCCTTCTCAAGAGCCTTCTATAGCCCATGTAGCTTTCTGAGCTAACATGTCCTGATAGCTCAGCCTGGGAGCAACCCCATGGAAAGTGCAAACATGGGGTCACCTTGGGTGAACAGAGAGGAAATGACATACTAAGACTCCAGTGAACACTGATAATGCTAATCCTTCCAAAAGGTTAGAACTGGAGCGGAAATGACAGCTTCAGGGGCCTCCAGTTTGCTTTTTTCTACTATGCACTACTAGGGAGAACTTGGAAGGGGAATTACTAAAGTTAATAAATTCAGAGCTCAACATTTCCTCACTACTTTTTTGGGATATTCAGTCCTACAGTGTCTCTCCAAGACATGAAGTGTCGGGAGGAGTCTGGCAACCGTAGGCAGTCTCACGCATGCTATTCCCTACTCTGACCTGAGGTAGGGACCGCTGCTGCTACTGAAACCTTCATGATTTTCATGGTAGACAAAATGGGAGTTGTGCTCTCCTGAGAGGAACTGCAGGCTGCAGTACGAGAGAAACAGAGACAGGGTAAGACAAACAAATTCTGATTGGGAAAGCAATGGCTCTTTCTGTGTGTAAACAGTATTTTAGTGCCTTTTGGAATCTATTGGCTGTGATGATTCAACTTGACCAAAGTTTGAGCAGCTGATGAGATTTTGAAGGTGTTAAAATCTGGCTAGAAAAGTTCTGCTGAAACTTCTAAAAGCTTTTTTTGATCTATTGAAATTGAAATAGTTTTGCCAAGATGGGTTTGTCTTAACCTCTAGTGGAACTTCTATTTACAAGGCTGTTTTTCAATTGAAACCTCTCCAGCTTCTTATTGTATGGGTTGATGGACAGCTGAAGTACCTGAGCCTTTAATAGCCCTTAAGCCTTGTCTTTATAGGATGAGCCAATAGTTCAATGACTGTCTTCTTACATAGATTAGAAGTGACTGCTACTTTGAGGAGAATTTAGAGATAGTTTGAGTTCTGTTCCTACCTGGAATGAAAAATAATTTTAGGTAATTGAAATAATTTGTGAAAAGGAAGCACTCTCTGCTCCCATTTCTTTTTCCAAGTTCTGCTTAGAATTTCATGGCAGTTAAATGATATAATCACAGTAGTAACTGGCTGGCCTTGTGTGCAGTGACAGAGAGCTTCCTCCTCTGAGACAAGAAAACAGGTTTGTATCTGCTCTAGGAGAGACTGGTGCATATTACTTTGCTATTTTGTCATTTATCCATGTGATTTCTTAAGCTCGTCTGATTTCTCGTCAGCCTTCCTGTACTAGGGTCTACTCTAGCACAATATTATTGTATACTGTACTCTGTATTTTGCAGTAGTAGCATCAATTAACATAATTATCTTTTGCCTTACTGTCATAAGGAAACTTCCTTTTTTTTGTGTACATTGCATATGTATCATAGTATCTGGAATAGTCCAAATTCAGTAGAGAAGATTGAGTGTGGAGGCTAAAGACGGATCCCTTGATTTCAGTTTAGCTTTCCATGGGTTTTCTGAGCTTAAGAATTCACGCTTCCCTCACTCACTGCAAAATAAATGGGATAGTTTACACATGTACAAAGCAGTCTTCTCTTGCAGGTGTCAGTTAAAAAGTCTTTTCCAATACAGTGATGTTTTTCAGTCATCTGTAAACTGTGTTATCTTGGAATCTAAGGGCACTTAATGAACAGAAATGAAAAGAGTCCCACAGATTCCCTGTAAGGTGTCAGAAGGCTTGTTTGCATTTGTAAGCTACTTTTCTGTAAGGAAAAATAGGACTCTCAAACAGCATCCTTGAATAACTCCATGTGTGGAACTCTGTCTGAATGAACATGCCTTGTTCTTGACTATCTCGATTTACTTGGCAGTGAATCAAGATAGTTGGCCCAGCACAGGCATTTGTACAGTCCTGCCTTAACTGTTCTAGTGGGGAAAAAAAAGAAGTTTTAGTAAACTATAGTAAGACTGTTCAAGAATGTTCTTCTGTTCCCACATGCAGGCAAACTGTTCTTATTGTTCCTTTAATAGCAAGAAAACAAAGACAACCAAAGACCATGTGAAAGAGTGAATAAATCGAAACACTGGAAATTAACTACTTCTCCTTGGTGTTTCGCTCTAACCAGAATGAAACTTTCCTTGGAGATGCTTTCAAAATTGTCTTTTCTCTCTAACAACCAGAGCTCTAGAAATACATATTAAGATTCTTGTAGTGAGTCTTGTAGAGCATGTCAGCTTTAGATGATTTTTCTAGCCTCCCTCCAGGAATCCTGGTTAATCCCTCTGAATCTTATAATGCTGTTCAATCATACATGAGAAAACAGAATAAAATCCTGTACAACTTAAAATACCCCAATACAACCTTTTTCCTGCTTCTGATTATAATAAAGCACTCTGTGTTCTGTGGTCATCATCTTGGTTCTGCTGAATTTTTTTTTTGTCCAGACCAAATTCTATCTCTGGGCTGTCAGAGAATGGCACAAAGTATCTATTCTGCCCTCTGGTCTGTTCCATTTCTATCTGTGCTGAAGGGATGCAAAAATAATAAACAGTATTAGAATCATAGACTGGCGTGGGTTGGAAGGGATATTAAAGATTAACTACTTCCAACCCCCCTGCCATGGACAGGGACACCTTCCACTAGACCGAGTTGCTCAAAGCCCCATCCAGCCTGGCCTTGAACATTGCCAGCCACAATGTTCTGAAACCTATTCAGTGTTTTGAAATGACTCAGCAGCTCACAGGGAGTACCCCCCTGAAACCCATGGAAGTATTACTGCTTATTTCACAGAGCCAAGAATTTCATTCCTGGCCTGTTGATTTCCTGTGAAAAAGTCATTATGAGTTTCTGCTGCCTGCATTAGCATTAGAAAAAAATTGTTTTTGCTTAAAACCAGTCACTTCATGTAAATCAAGCACAGGAACACAAATTTTATGGACTAAACATTTTCAGAAATAAAAAAGTTCATAGCCATGCTTTTAAATCAATTTGACATAGAATAAAAATCTACGTCAACATAAAATAAGATCTAGCAGCCTCTTCAGTGTCAGAAAAGCCTGTTCAGGCCACAAATCTGAGCCCTAGTGGAAATTCATTTTTGAGAAATAACTCCATTACTTACAACTAACAATTAGATTTTTATGAGTATAAGTTAGTGAAGTTTCAGAGAAACTTTGTGGAGGAGGGAGCCAAAAGATGGTTTGAATTTAAAAGGAGAGAAATAGAACACAAAATACAAACAATTTTACCTCAACAATTCAATACATATTGCACCCATATTTCAAATACTGTGCATAGTCCCAGTCCTCCCATTCCCAGAAGGACACAGCAAACCAGAAAACATACTGAGAGGGAAACAAAACGAGTCAGCAATTCTTTTATGGAGTGATGGAGACCTCGAGCAGGCGGGCTGCGCCTCCCTTTCGCACCGGTGGGATGTCTGGATGCTTCGCCCCCTCTCAGAAGCTGTGGGCACCGGGGGGCTGCAACACTTGCAGGGAGAGCTTCATTGGTTTTCAGGGCCCGCAGATTCCAAGGATGCCTGGAAGCAAGAACTCCAAGAGCAAAGCGTGTGGTTGCCTGTCTTTGCATGGGGGAAAAGAAGACGCATGGCTACAGGAACCACAGAGTAGGAGGAGGTGGTGTCAGATGAGGGCACCATGAGCCACACGTCCCATGTACCATGTGGCTCACAGTGTGGAGCCCATGGCAGTGGGTCTGCGCACAGATCGAGAAGAAGTGATCGAAGTGGATCTGCCTCCAGCATGGCTGCTTTGGCACCACTACGCTGTGCCAGGGCTCTCTTCCATGACACCACGGCAGCGACGTTGCAGAAGTGCCTGGCCCGGCTGCCGCACCTGCCATTAGCTGGAAGGCCCGGTCTCCACGCCTGGCTGTCCTGCGGGCTCACCCGCCCCATCTCCCAGCATCAACAATTATTGTGTTGATTGACACGGGTGGTGTGAGCCCTTCTTTCTCATGCCCCATGCCCCTCCCCATTTGAAAACAACCCCACACAGATAAACCAAAAAAGTAACAGTACAAACGCTTTCCTCCTCTCTTGTTTGGCGCTTTGGCAGCTGCATCTGGACTCCTCTGTCCCTTCCAGGTCTCCCCAGGCCAGGAAGGACATTGATGTGTGGGCCCAGCCCAGGGCCGTCGAGATGGTGAGGGGCCGGGGCACAGAGCACAGAAGGGCAGGGTGAGGGAACTGCCTCTGGTCACGAGGGTGCTGAGACACTGGGGCAGGTTGGCCAGAGAAGGTGTGGATGCTCCATCCCTGGAAGTGTTCAAGGTCAGACTGGCTGGGGCTTTGAGCAACCTGGTCTAAAGGAAGATACCTGTCAGCTTGTGGCTGAGAAGATCATGGAACAGATCCTCCTAGAAGCTAGGGGTGAGCCCATGATAGCAATACCTTGCTCCAGGACTGGTGCCTACCTGAGAATTTTCAGTTTTTAAACCATAGAAGAGCCTTCGCAAGACAAGGTGTGCTGGTGCCTGATGGGATCCGCCTGTCCTGATCGGGAAAACGTGTCTTTGTGCATAAACTGGTAGAGCTGATCGAGAGAGCTTTAAACTAGAATTGGTGAGAGGAGGGGATACCAACAGGATTGCAGTAGGTAAGCCAAGGGTTAGCACGGCATCGCCTGAGGGTGACAATGCTAATGGGAACATTTACACTGCTCCTGGGAGCACAGAGGGCTGAGGAGCATATCTGAAATGCTTGTACACCAATGCACACAGTATGAGAAACAGACAGGATGAACTGGAAGCATTGGTGACCTCCCAGAGCTATGACATCCTTGGTATTAGTGAGACTTGGTGGAATGATTCCTATGGCTGGAGTGCTGGGATGGAGGGCTACAGCCTGCTCCAGAGGGACATGCAGGGCAAGCCAGGTGAAAGTGTCACAAGGGAGAAGTTTGTGCAGCCCCTACAGGTAGTGATGACGTGGTTGAAGGACTCTGGGTGAGAACTAGGGGGCTGGAAAACAAAGGAGATGTTGCAGTGGGTGTCTACTACTGATCACCCAGCCAGGATGTAAGCACTGATGAATTATTCTGTAGGCAATTAGGAGAAATTTCAGGATCGGTAGCCCTTGTCCTTATGGGAGATTTCAGCTTCCAAGACAGCAACTGGGAATATCATAGTGCTGTGACGAGCAGGTCTTGAAAATTCTTGAAGTTTGTAGGAGACAACGTATTGTCACAGGTACTCAGTGAGCCAACTAGGAAAGATGCCCTCCTAGACTTGCTGTTTGTGAATAGAGAAGGACTT
>Ga0181612_152733_pt1 | contig 10732 bp, 10 predicted proteins | sample HoacroProtozoa21_FD_119630 | JGI IMG/M metagenome (GOLD analysis project Ga0181612, IMG submission 119630) | Hoatzin crop microbial communities from Cojedes, Venezuel. Combined Assembly of Gp0051906, Gp0051904, Gp0051908 | reverse complement strand
TTCTGACCACTTCTAGCACAGAAGGAGAAAGGCAACAGAAGTAGCAGGGATGGTAGTAGGAAGACCAAACAGCAAACCTCCTTCCCTCCAGGTTTTGATTTAACCTACATTTTTTAAGACACTTTTGTTATGCTGCTGCTGCTTGATAACCACAGCATGATTTTTTTTCCCCCCATTTTATACAGTTACTGAATATCAACAACAAGAGTTGTTCCACTTGGTAGGACAGTTTTCGAAACAACTGATACTTGACCTTTACTGTAAAGAGTTCTATTTGCCACAGATGGCTACAGAGCAAGTAACCTTTGATTTTCAGTACCAGCAACCTGGCCTGAATGAATTGCATGAAACTAAATCACATTTCATCAGATTTATCACATACACAGTGAATCCAAGAATGATTAAGCCTGACAGTCATAAACATTTCTGGAGTCTGACTGATTTTCCTGTGATACGAACAATAGTTCTTTTATTATCTACAAGAATCCTTATTACTAATAGTGATTAATTTCAGATGTTTCATGTGGTGTTAACCACAACCTGTTCCACATATCTTCAGACCAGATTTCTATGCTAAGTTTCAACATTCTGTGAAATATTTTTAATTCAAAGGAAGTCACTCTTGAATTCAAGCTCTAATTATCTGTTACTCCTATTAAATCCCTTTAACAATACATTTAAATGTTGACATACATATTTGCATAGGATTGACCTATACTGCTCTGATTTTCACAGTTCTGAATTTTTTAAAGTAAAATAAATCCACTTATAGCTTTTTTGCTTCCTCATGTAAAATTTGTCCAATTTGTCTCTGACCAGGGACTTCTTCACCCTATTATTTCCTAACATTCAGCTACCTCATGTCACTGGACATAACACCTAGAGGTTCAACAGTGATTAACTCTCTGTTTTAGTGGCTAGACATAAAAAAAGTGTCAGGTGCTTATACAAGTAACTTGGAGGCACCTGGTCACTGGGGTGGAATCCAAAACCCTGTATTAGGCATCAAGGCTTCACAGAGCGCACAGGAAATTAGGTATCTCAGAATAGCATCCATAAATACAGACCTGCTGACTGGGAAGTTGCACGATCTGTAAAAGGACTGGCTCCTACTTAGTATTAATAACAGGAGCGCAAGGCAAATGATAAGCGCCCCTTATTACCATGCTGCCACTGAAAGGGTTAAATTTAGGAAGGAAAAAATAGAGGATTACTCACAGTCCCTAACCTTACCATTTAGCCAGCTAGTTTTCCTAAGGCTTCCTCTATACATCTTCCTCTACATACTGACCTCCAGACTACGTAATTTAAATGAATTGTATGCTTAAAGGGAAGGTGGTCTAAAGGTGTAGAGAAATAAGCCTACAGAAAGTTCTGATGAAAATGGGAAATCTGTTGCAGCCCATAATTTATTAGAACAACAGAGACACACAACAGCTCTCCCTTCATGCTTCAGAGTAGGCTGTTTCATTTCCTATGGTCTATTGTAACAATTCTCTGGGCTGCAAGAGGCCATCATCACTGACCACATTTTGCTAACGTACCCTGAGACATCTGTAGCACACATTCCTGAACTCCATTAAGAAAGATTTTGTCTAATGTTTTGAGCACAACTGTTTGGGCTTCTTGGGAGGCTGCCTGTTATTTCTGGGATATGGCAAGAGAAAGCAGACAAAAGGGTATTTATTGTAAAGTCCTTCCACACTGCTCTGAGACTATGCAAAACCCTGCATGTATCTTCAAGCTTGGCAAGCGGTTTTGAAGCAGCTCTGAAGAACCATTAGGGAAACTGTTTATATCAATCTGACTTGGTTTTGATTCTCTGATAGTCTGTTGTTTCATGGAGGTATATTGTGATGCATTCCAAGGACTCAGCACTTCCTAGTCCTAATTTAATTACTGGAAGACCAGATTTCATCTGTAGGTCCTTGAAGAATATTTTGATGTATCTGAGGTACACAAACAGTACACTATCATATTGTGACTATACTGAATTGAATATACTGAATGTCCTAATGATAAAAAAACTTACACAGCCTAGGAGGTCGGGAACCAGAGCTCCCAATTCAGGAAGACAGCCTTAACTTCCAGGCAAATGCCTGTTCTGTGTGAGAGCTCCTGCCACGGTTCTTGCTGATGCTAGGACTGCAAAACAAGGGTCCAGAACCAAGGCCAGCAAGATGAATCTTGGTACAAAGGCACAGTAAGAATTTAGGGCACAGAAAGAATTTAGGGCACTTAGTTGAAAGAAGGTTAGTTCAGTGGTTTTGTATGGCTATGTGGCCACATGATTCCAGCAGCCCACGCACCAGTGCTGGAACTATCAGACCACCCCTTCCCAGCTGGCTGGTCTCACCAGACTTGTGCTGCACTCACCCTTGTTCCACCTGAGAGGTTCTTGCACTTGTGGCTGCAGAGTAACACAGCTTCCGTGGGCATGATGCTGAGCGTCCCACTGACAGCTGCTGGCAGTCTGCTGACTAGGTTATTCATTTGGGGTGACACAGCTGTGGATCCAAGCTTAGAAGAATCAAGACCTCAAATCTCCTATTCTAACATTTAGACTACTAAATAACAGCCTGTCATCTCAGAAGATAACTGAGTCCTGAATAATTCTGAGAAACAGAGTCACATGTGTGCACAGAAATGTATGTAACATTGCCTACCAGCTGTCTTAAGACTTCCACGCCAGCACGCAGATGCATCAAACCACTTTATAGAGCAAGATCACTTGTGAAACTAATCTTGAGACTTGGGCTCTTGGTTTAAGCACTTGCCCACCTGAAGATCTATACAAATATGCATCGATTGTTCATATGGAGAATTTGGACAATTTAACTAAAAGATTGCATTGGATTACAGCTAGAAACAGCTGACCAATTATAAGGTATATGCGAGGAAGCTTAGGTGCACACCTTGGTGATGTTAGCTCTTTTCAGACGTTCTTTCTCTGTTCTAAGACAGGCAATAATGCTGGCAACTCCAGCTCAAGCTTTATGGCATGGAGCAAGCAGGAAGGAGAGGAGGAAACACAACAGATTGTCAGAGGCCACTAGGACCGACGTTGTTCAAAGAAAGACCAGCAGTATTTCATAACGGAAATGGATATTTCTTTAGGACAGTATATGCCTAATACTTTTTTTTGAGCTATTTATTCTTGTTTTGCCGATTTTTCCTGATGGTGGGCCTGACTTTGCTTTTATAATCAATAAATCAGAGCAATGTGCTAGTGAAAAATCAGTTATGAATTATCAGCAAAATTTTAAAAGCTCAGCTCTATCCATGCCTTTACTAGATCAAAAATAGAGTGGATGATTATATATATAGATATATGTTATACCCACTCTATAAACAGGCATTGCTAAGCTTTTTACACTAGAGGGCACTTTGCTTATTCCCTTACATTTCATGGAAATGGTGCACTATAACCTGTATGGAGTTTTCTGCAGTATTTGAACTCCAGAAGCTTTTACTGTTGTTGGTTTTTTTGCAGTAAGTACATTAATGTGAATATCAGTTTCAGTCAGTACATATCTGAGATAACTCTGTAGATCTTAAATCACAGGAGGAAAAAATAGGACAGATGCCCAGTTTAAATCCTTTCGGTCACCTTCAGGGTAGAAGCCATTGAAACTGATCTATAATTTTATCTATGTTTGTGCTTATATTTCTATGCCAGTATATACTGGCTGGAAGTAAAAAAAAAAAATGACAGCATCTCAAATATTTTGTTACAGAAAATTTAAATCATTATTTAATATAACCTAAAAGGGCTTAGTTTATATTTTTCAGAGTACAGATGCCATCAGGCTCAGAAGATCGATTTCTGTATATTACATTGAGAGTAGATCAACACGTACAAACACATACAAGATATTTTACTCTGTTTACTATCTCCTGCAAAAAGACATGTATGTTGCTCTCTACAGATAAGTGTGCATACAAGGAGCAAGTTATACCACATAGCAATTCCACTACTACCATTTCGTATGCTGCCTTTTTACGTACCAGATATAAACAAGGCAAGTATCAAAGTCAGACTAATTAAAACTATGTGCATATCCTCACTCATTTCCTGGATGAGAATTATTTTAAGACAGTCTGCTCTCTATGCAATAGCTCCTACAGTAAGTGGTCTTCTTGGGAAATCAGAGGTTCTGTGCATTGACCAATGTCCCCCTGTTTTTCAGCCTCAGGGGCCTGACTATGTGGAGTAGAAACAGCCAGAGAAACCTAACAAAACAGACACCCTACCAGATTCTCCCCTTGGCATGGCAGGTTCCACACTTTAAAATGTTAGAACTGTGCTGTTCTTCCTTGAGTTCATAGGAGATAAAACCAAAGAAAGATTCTTTCTTGCCCTGTTTCCATCATATTAGGCCATCTTCTCATCTTCCTCCCTATTGTTCAAATACTGCTTTGCAATATGAGGATAAGAATAAAAACCCGAGGAGCTAACGATTCAATCATACACCAAAGGAAGGACGTCCTGCAGAAGTGAAGACACTTGCAGGGTTATGCAGTCTTCCACTGAAAGCCATTGTTGCCTGGCATACATGCCCTATGGCAAGGTTTTGACCTACTTGAGAACAGGCATTATGCCATCCAAACAGATGGGCAAAAGCGTAGACAGTCAGGAGACCATGTTTGTATATCAAGCATGGATGACGAGGGCATGATTCTCAGCTGAGAACATTTAAATAATTGTTCATTCAGAGCTTATGTTCCTGTCACAGAAAGTAATGTGTCACCATTAATCAAGCTTGGAGTTCAATGCCCTTTAGGGAAGGCACTGTAATGTAAGGTGGATATAATCACCTACACAGAATTCTGGGAACGATTGGTCAAAAAATTACAAAAATGGTTGACTTCCAGTCCCACCTCTGCTACTAACTTCATAAAAGTGACATTGAGTTCAGCCACGCTGCTTCATTCCCTCTCTTGTTTTACCGACACAAACTTACACATTATACAAGCAACACAGTGTGTATAAATCAACACGTGCAAAGCATCTACAACAGAAATGGGTACAAATCACTATAGCTGCTTTATCATTTGAACCCCTTATGTGAAATTTTGGCGCAACAGATACAAAGCTCCATTTGTGAGCAGGACAAATTTCACAGGGCTAGACCTCATATTGTTTGCCTTCAGTATCATGGGGATTTTATTTTTTTGAAGATTAAAACAGTTAATCTCTGAGCAGAAGTGGATAGAATTGCAAATGCTTCCACTTTGTCATTCACAATTTCACATGGTTCATTGATTTTCAACATGATCAGCATGCAAAATATAGACGAGTGGGTACAACAAATGATTCCAGACTAATGCAAATATTAATAATAGTCACTATTTATGTACTAATTTGTGCGAAAACTGTTTTGGACAAGAAGCAAATAGAAAAGACATATGTTGTGTGCATATTTTTGCAAACCAGAAATATTAAACAGGATATAAAAAAAACAGGTACTATACAGAAATACTATACAGAAACAAGTAGATGTATTAAAATTGGTCCTAAATGCTCAGGGCAAATGTCAGCTTTTAGAAATAATGCCCAGGTTGTTATTAGAAAATAGAAGCCAAATTTCCTTACCAGTGTTTGTAGACATGCAGCGCTCAACTCAAGACACAGCTATCCACAAATTAAGACCTAAGCCTGAATTTCAAAAAAATATCTACTGATTTAGGACACCTAGTCTGAGAACCCTTTCCTATGTGAGTTGCTTCAGGTAGTTCGTTAGCAATGTCTGAAAGTTAAATCTAGTTGGTTTGCTAGTCTCAGTAGCTCGAATGGGACTATTTACACAGTAGGTGCTGTGCAGACTTACTCAGCTATTTTAGCACACTTACAAGCAATCAACTTTTTGAAGAACTGCTCGTGTACTACTAATCTCATTTCCTGCCACTTAGGTGCTGATGGAAAGGATATTATCCAAATCCACTGCAAGTTGTTCTGAAATCCATTTAAACTGTACTGGGATAAAGTCAGTTCCCAAAAGCACTTCTCAGAAAAGCTACAATATGTTAAATTGGTAATCAGAGTAATTACCTGTTCAAATAAACTGTGCATTAGGAGTTAAGTTTCAAGAATATATACAGTATTGATTTTAAAATTAATGTTGTATGATATTTTAAAACAAATATGTTGTACAGTCTAAGACCATTACTAAGAAACCAACCTACTTACCAACTGATAGCATTGTAGCATTTTCAACATTTAGTCAAGCTTAAGTAATTTCAGGGAAAGGAGTCATCCTTCAAATATATGACATGTCTTTATTATCCAATTCACAAAGGTTTCAATGCAACAAAGCAGCAATGAGCCTTTATGATGATTAAAATGTCACAAGAAAATCTAATCAGTCATACTGCGAATTTTCCCAAAATCATAACCACCACTGTTGTAGTCTTACAATTCACTGTCAATGACAGAGAAGGTCCAATATGGAGGGCATGCCGTTATTTCTTCTGTGTAATTTATATAGTTAGGAGTCCTTAGGGCATCGTTAAAAGTAAGGTACATAGGGAGAAGTACAGCTGCAACTATTGGAAATATCAGAAGATCACTCAGCTGTCGCACAAACAGGAATGTAGCCTTGCAAACAGTGCAAGCCATCAGAGGCAGCAAACTATTGCTCTCCCCCATTACCTTCAGCAGTGGATGACGTCTTTCTCAGGGCATTGCTCTAAGCGCATTTCCTGTTGAATGAGTTGTTCTTTTTCTCTTTCCCCCCCTGAGGCACACAATGCCCCCTGCATTTCCCCTGAGGTAATGGGGCTGTGCTTCTCGCAGTTTGGGTCTGTGTCTTACAGGCACAGCCTTCCTTTCTCTTCATATCTATGTGCAGTTAGGCAGTAGGAATGCAAATATAACTGCATTTTACTATCTCCATTCTCCTGAGATGATCAGTTATAAAAATAAGACTGTTGGTTTAGCCAGTAAAGCAATAATAACACAAGTCCTTTACAAAAACAAAAGCAAGAGTCGGGAGCATGTAAAGGAAGTAATCAAAAATTTCCTCGAGTTGGGCATATTTTCTTTTTTGATTATTGTTTCTAACATTGCCTTATTCCGTACTTGGGTATTGCAATTACTTTAGTAATGACAGGAGGCTTCAAGCTGTTCCTAAATTCTTGGCATAGAAAAATAATTGCACTTTTTTAAAAAGTACAGATCTCATAAATAATCTTAAATTGTTTTTAATAAATGACGTGCCTCTGTGACTATGGTATAAATTCCCCTTATATGTATGTATTGATAAACAAATTCGGATTCAGGAAGATCATACATAAGTAGGAATATTTTTCATTTCTGTACAAAATGAAATACATACTAGCTCCCACTGGGAAGTCGGATAACTGGAAAACTAAAGATTATTGAAACTGTTCTTCATGCATAACATATAAAGTATTTACATTTCTTTCTAAATGCACATTAAAATGACTTTTTTTAAAGAGAAATGCCAGTCAAATTACTAGCTTGAAGCAAGAACATCATTTTTATCATGTATCATTAGCAGCTTCATAGAGCGCATGGCTTTGGCTCATCACATTTGAGAACAAATCTCTCTCTAAGATATGAAAAATATCAAAATAAAAAAGCTGTAATTATTTTTTAACAAATAAGGATCACAGTTGAAGCACATGAACCCAACCTTCCATGTTAACTGAAAAACACCTGAAGTTTCAGCACACACCGAAAAACATGGAGAGGATCTGCAAAGGGCCTCCTCCCCTACCATCTTCTCTGGGGCTAATATGATGGACTGCCTTAGAGATTTTCTGAAACTGCCAACGCGTGGCTGCTGCTGACAGGAGCTAACATTCCAGACTCACTGCAGGAATTATTGTAGTCTGTGTCCTTAGAGGATCTTCCACACTGAGTATCTCACGCTGCCCTCTTGCATTCACTTCAGAACTGTACTGCTTCCCTGGGACAAAGCACAGTGCTCCTAATATATGGAATATTTTATTCCAGACAGTTTAGTAACTTAAATATTCCCCCCTTTCCTAATGCTGTGCATGATTTAGCTGACAGATGCCACAGTGCATGTAGCTGGCCTGAGATGATTACAGAAAAGTATTATGAATTATAGCAGGATTCCGTATTTTGGAGGGCTTATGCAAACCTCAAGATCTTCATAACTGTTAAGAGTTTCCTGTGTAAGACATTAAACTTGGCTATTTATTTTATATTTTCATACAAATATATTCACTAACTTAAACTCCTTATCTACTGTATATTGCAAGTAAACAGTCCTTGGGTGGTGGTGTTTATGCTTTTTAATTAATTATTTTCAGATGAAAGCTCTTAAGCAACATGTTTGTAAAAACTGCCTTCCTTTCAGTGGAATGATAGCTCAGGGCATTAAACTTCTAAATTAAATCTTCAACTTTGTCCTTTTGATAAGATATACAAAATGGTATCGTCACCAAAGATTCTGTAAAATGAGCAACTGTTTTTCCTCTAATGTGTTTAAAGAATATTTCCCAAGAAAGACTAAAATACATAATTGTTTACAAAACTTCTGGTTGGAATTAAACTATCGTACTAGAAAAGGAGAAAGCTCAAAGTTCAAAGGATGGGTTACCGGCTTTCTTTCCATCTGGAGTTTAGGGGACTAACACTTGCTGATCCTTAAATCTCTTCTCTAATATCTACGCTTGAATTCCTCTAAAGGGTGAACAAGTTTTTGTTACATACAGTGAAGATTTTATACAATTAAGTTTTAACAATATGGAGATCAGGAGACAGTACTTACATCTGATATTTTCCTGGTTGGATAACACCAACATGGAAGAATACCCAGTTACATCCTATGTATAGCTAATGCCTTCAAAGGGCATCTAATTTTTCAATTAATTTCTGCTAAGCTCCAAGTCCTGGAAGATGGTTGCATCCCCTATCCTGCAAATGTGAATGCTATACACTGCCGTATTTAGATGTAAAGATACAGCTAAATTATTCTGGTATGTCTAGCACTCATAATAATTGCAGAAACCTCTAATGTTTTCAGTTGGAAGGGATCTTTAAAGATCATCTAGTTCCAAGCCCCTTGCCACGAGGAGGGACACCTTCCATTAGACCAGGTTGCTCAAAGTCCCAACACAGATGCCTGTGTCCGCTCGCTACTCACTTGTGAGTCCATTGCTACCCAAATTTCAGGGGAGATGGTTTTGGAAATAGATGGTAAGTGGCGTTTCATGAAACATGATTGAACCAAACCAGTGGCTTGCCAGTATTGGAGAGAGAAAGATTGTAATTCCTGCTTTCCTTTCAAAATCTCATGCATGCTCCTGAGCTGGGCCCGGTTACTTGCCTTACCCTTTACCTCTCTGAATTAGAAGAAAGAAGTGACTTGTTTTCTGGCAGTTTATCAAGCTGGAAGAGCTCACTTAAGGTGGGCACCCATGCTTGACCGAGGAAGCTGTTGGGACTACGAGACAGGAAATCAGCGAGGCAGTTGACTCCCGTCTCTTGACAGGAGCTGCTATATGTGCTTAATTTTTTTATAATACCTAAAGTTCTTGCAAATCTCACAAAGAAGATAGGAAACCAGATAATGAGTGAGATATTAGTAGGGCTCCCAAAAAAACAAAAGGTTCGAGCTTATGCTTTGTTTGGCACCAAAGAGTTCAAGTACGAAACCCAGTATTTCCAGACCTTACTGATTCTGATGCTCTTTGGACTAATCACTTTTAATTGTATTCTGGCAGTTTCGGGGAAAAAACAATTTTTTTTTTTCCTTCAAAGTAAGTGATAACACTTTGCTTCAAATATGTGAAACACGGTTTTGGCTTAATATTATTTGACCTGAGTTTAGGATAGCTTTGGTCTTCCTGCTGTTGCGTCCTTTAGAAAAGTTAGGCAAGGTACGCACTTTGCTTGAGTTTTCACTTTTTCCAGTTTTAAAGAGTGGCTGTTCAGATCCTCATTTATATTCTCCTTCCACTTTCCTTGTATTCTCTCAGAGGAATTCTCCTAAAGCATTTTTCTATTTGAATAGCAGTAGTAGCAGGAGTTAGAAGGAAAATATCATTCCCTCCTAAATATTTTGTGTCATTCCCCCCTGCTGCCGCCTTTATATTCTTCCCTTCTGACTGTGTGTTTACCATCCTTTTAGTGTTTTGATCTAGTAGAACAGTCTAGGATTATCTGGAAAACCATTTTGATTTCCATCACAGAATATTCTGTAGTGGTATTGGCTGATTTGCTGACTGTCACCAGAGGCCCTCATAAAAAGACTCTGTGTCACACTTGTTGAGCACTGGCGCCTGTTGGTCTCGTGCCACATCCCTCAGAGCTAAGGCTAGTGCAGTGTGGAAAGCTATTGAGAAAGATCTAGAAACAGAAAGTCAATATATCTAGGGTATCAGGGCAAAATACAAACATTTAGTACTATGTGCTTTTCTTAAGGTCCAGCATAGCTTTTTGATGGTGCTGTGTGAAGTACATTGTCTTAGGATTTTTCATTTTTCATAAAGAGCTGTAGTGGCTGTGTCTAAATCCATAAGTGGTGTTGAGTTAGTAAGACTGGGTATTAACCCTCACCAGAGCTTACCAGGTGGTTTAGAAGTTGGTGTGGGCCACTTAACGTTTCACGCTGTTACGTCTCTACAGAGTTCGCAAAAGTTGAAGTGAGGTGACTATAAGCTAGCATAATTTATATGTGCATCAATTAGTAAATGCAAGTCACAGAATCACAGAATGTTAGGGGCTGGAAGGGAC
>Ga0181612_145348_pt1 | contig 10732 bp, 8 predicted proteins | sample HoacroProtozoa21_FD_119630 | JGI IMG/M metagenome (GOLD analysis project Ga0181612, IMG submission 119630) | Hoatzin crop microbial communities from Cojedes, Venezuel. Combined Assembly of Gp0051906, Gp0051904, Gp0051908 | reverse complement strand
TGTTGGAGTGGTTCCAGAGGAGGGCCACAAAGGTGACCAGAGGGATGGAGCACCTCTCCTGTGAGGAAAGGCTGGGAGAGTTGGCGTTGTTCAGCCTGGAGAAGATAAGGCTCCAGGGAAACCTTAGTGCAGGCTTTCGGTACTCAGAGGGGGCTTATGAGAAAGATGAGGACAGGCTTTTTAGCAGAGCCTGTTGCAATAGGACAAGGTAGTGGTTTTAAACTAGAAGAGGGTAGATTTAGACTGAATGTAAGGAAGATAATTTTTACAACGAGGGTGATGAGGGGCTGGAACAGGTTGTTCAGAGGTGGTAGATGCCCCATCCCTGGAAACATTCAAGGTCAGGTTGGATGGGGACTCTGAGCAACCTAATCCAGTGGGAGATGTCCCTGCTCACTGCAGGGGGTTTGGACTGGATGACCCCTGGAGGTCCCTTCCAACCCAAAATGTTCTGTGATTCTATGATCTTTTTGCCTATCTAAAAACTTAGGTTCATAAAGTTTTTCTTTGGTGATCCAAAACACTTAATTTGAAGTTTTGGATGAAAAAGAGTTGATGCATTATCTTAAAGGGTAAAAGGAGAGAGTTTTAAGTTTGTGTTATTCTCTCCTGATAGAATGGGAAAGTCAGGAAGACCTCTACTCTTGCAAATAACCTTTACATAGGTAAGTTTAAAAATCAAGCTCTCAAGTGCCTTTCATGTTGTTTTTGCAATGCATTATCAGTCTCAGCATAGGCAGTTGAGATAGCATAGGCTCTCTCCCCTCTTCCCCACCCCTGAAAAAAAAACGAATAACTTAGGGGGAGGGCTGGAAATGGAAGCTTGTGTTGGTCTCTGTTACAGTTTTAAACAAAGGTAACCTTTTTTAATTCAGTCTGAATGAGTGAGGACGGGCTGTCACTTGCTTATCGATGTGATTTTTGTCTATTGAAGCATTGCCCTCCATACTACAGAGGAGTTTCGCATGTTCAGTTCTGAGCTGACTTTATGTAGTTGTTTTCTGAGTGGACTATATGGCTATTTGTGCAAATTGCAAAACAACGTCTGGAACTTTCTGACTCATTTCATCCGGCAGCGTTGCCTGTCATATAGTAATCACACCTTGTGGTACTGTAAATTTATTTTGAGTTTGACCTGCCCACAAATGCACACATGCACAAATCCATAGCCAGCAGCACTAAAGCTAATATATAGATAAGCTCTGCCATGCACAGTCATCATATGTCCTCATAAATATACAAGTTTGTCATCTGTCAGACAAATTAAACATGGGGCATTTCAACAAAGTGCCAATTTCCACAAAATCATTCACAAGACCATTCAAATCATCTCCTTTGCAGTACCTAACAGAGCAGCCTCTATTTCTGTTCGTTGTATTCCATTCCATTTCCCCGTTCATGTGTCTGGAGTCAGTTGTATTTGGGCTGCCTTGTGCTAGAGTTTACTCTGCCTTTACAACCCTCCTCACTTGCACAGCAAGGAAGACCAACGTGCTTGTGCTGTGTGTTTAATAAAACACCAGAATGCTGCTCGTCTGGTTTATGTGGGATTGCTTGTGCAGCATGTCCTGTTCTTTAAACCAGCACATGGAAGGCCCCTTTGGCACACTTTACAGCTTTACCAGCCAGCTCTCGTCCAGCCTTTGGTGTTCAGTATGTTTAGAACGGTGAATACGTCTACTCTGTTGGCAGATGGTTACTGCTGACTGTTGCTGGCGTTTGGAAGGAAAGAAGGGGAGGGGAAGGAGTAGTGAGGTCTTGGGATACGCTATTCTTTTCTCATTCCTGGCCTTCATGGTTATGACTGTTTCTGACTGACGTTCTGGAGAGAAGGTCTCAGTGGGGCTTGCTTGTAAGTTTAGCAACTGTTCTTTTTACTCGTTTGTTTTTCTGAGCACAGTAGGGGATAGTTAAAGCTTTGGTAGCTATTTCATTTTTCAGCTAAGATTCTGTGGAGTTCAGCCGTGATAATATTTAGTTCATGAATTTTAACTGTGGAAGTCAAAGCATTTCACAGAGGTGGGATATGTGTGTCTATCTACAGATATGAAGAACCTGAGACACTTTGGCAGATTGTTCTGAGAGGCCAGTGGCAGAATGAGGAAGCGTTTTAACTGCTGGGCACTGAGTCCCGGGTTCCACGCCACCAGACCAGACAGGACAAAGGTTTCTAGCCCATTCCCTGCTTCAGCTGCATGCTGCTGTAGGGTAATAAAACTAGTGTTTGTGCTTTGAAACTGTTCAAGGGAAGGGGTTGAACTCTTACGAGAGCAAGGATGAAAATTCGTCATCACAGGCGTTGCAAATCTTACTGGTTTTCTAGAGAAAATCATATGCTTCCTTTGTGCATGAAACTGAGCCCAGACCCCTTTATGGACTATCCACAGGTAGTCCCTTGTATTCCTTTTCCCCTCTTTACAGCTAGGTCCCTTTGACAACAAAGTTACTGAGTCATATTTGAAAAGGCCCTGCCTGCTGCATACCCACAGTTCTCCTAAGCACAGTAGGGGTAGGGGTCTTCTGCACCACAGTGTGGCTGTGTGTGCTTGCACATCTGCATGAAGGAGGGAGTGTAGAACTAGCACATGGCCTATTTCTCTCCCATCATCTCCTGCCAGAAGCTTCCCTCCTGCTGTTACTGTCCCCTTTCTGTCGTTTGATTATTCTTCTTCCAAAAGCAAGTTATCTACTTTCTTTTTTCAACAGTGGAGTAGACATTCCAGGTACAATGTAGTACTCTTCACACACCCACAGGCTCAGTGAGCTGCTGTGTCAGCTGAGGTCAGCACTGTGATCTGCCTGTGCAGTGAGGCTGGCATGTTCTACCTCGTTTACCAAGGGCTAAAAAGCACGCACACAGTCCTTATTTGTGCCTCATCTGATTTATATGGTACCCTAGTAGTGTTTCTAGCCCCACAGGTGACATTGATTTCTCTTCGTCTCCTTCCTCTTCACTCTTCACACTCCCAACAGTGCTCTTCACAGTTGGACCTCAGCAAAATTTACTGTTTCTCAGGACATTGAAGACTACAGTGTCTCATTGTAGGTCAGGTTCAGTGACTATAATATTTTCCGCTGAGCTGCCAGTCCCATAGAGAATTGGTGATCTGTCATTTAATATGCCTGTGCTACAGACTGACTGATGTGACTTTACAGTCCAGTCTCAGCTTGGTCTGTAGTACCTTTTTCAGTCCCAAAGAGACGGGATATACTGAGGTCACTTGCCCAACTGAGGTTGGTGTAGGGATGCTACTAGTCTGCTTCCTACATGCAAACAAATCTGTGAACAGCTTCAGAGATTGGCAGTGTTTACTGATCACCTTGATGGTGACCAGTGATCACCTGGTGATGACCAGTTTGGATCACTTTTCACACACGGCAAGGAGTTAGTAGGCAGGGTGATTTTTTTAAGTGCCATTAGTTGTTCTTTGAATAGTGACTGCTTGTCAGTCTTGACTGTACCAGATTTGGCACTTTCCTTGGCACTGGTCTGATAATTCTAAGAAGCAGCAGGAAGTTACTCCTCTAATGTAGATTTCTTTCCTGTTTTTTTTGGAAGCATAGCAAGTTGCTAATGACCAACAGCTACTGGTCTTTTCAGAATGGCTTGTTTTGCAATAACCTGACTGAAGTTGTTGTTCTGTGATAAATCTTAATTACACAGAAGGTATTTGTGACCTTACTATTAAATGCTTACAGGTTAATTGTAGGCTTTCTGTCCAAAGAATCTCTTGATTTCAGTGGGTACTAGGAATCTGTTAAAGCTGCAGGACTAAAGTTATAGTTGCTGACCGTCAGGCAATTTGATTTCTATTTTGGAACCACTGAAATTCAAGGTCTAAAGACACATTCTTCCCCTGCTTGTATATTCCCTTCCTAAACCCTAATTAGATGCCTACATGACATTTTTTGTCTTTAGAAGAGACACTTGTTAAATTTGTATACTGTGAATAGTCTTTGCGATTTCAGCAGTGTTATACACAGTTCAGGCCCTCTCCTTCAAAAATTTAAAAGCACAACCCCTTGTTTTATTACCCTACAGCAGCATGTGATGGAAGTGAAGAAAAGGCCTTGATCCCTATTTGTTAACAAGCCTTGCACAGTATGGGCTGGAGAGGCAGACTTTGCATTTCATGCTACTTGGGAACCTTTCTTGATGTCCACGTACACAAGTTAGGCACAGTACCTTGGTGGCAATCTTAGACTGACTGAAAGAAATTAGAAAAGATGGAATCTTTTTAGTTTATAGGTGGTCAGCTGCTCACTGGCTGCCCAGGATTTTCTCAGCTGTAACGTTAATGTTCAGCTTCACAGAAGTGAAGTTGGTGATGGGATGCTTTCCTTACAGTAGGGAAAGATGGGAGCTTGATCTACATCACTAGAAAGGTGCCTGTTGTAAGAATTCTTCTGTGGTTGTGCTCCAGAAGCCACGGGGCTGCTCAAGAAGCCAAATGCAGCAAATAACATTTATTCCTGTGATTTTTCCCTTGTTTCTTGCAATTGCCAAAATTTTGTCTGAAGTAATTGCTGCTATTTCTGGGAGTTGTGAGATCTGAAGATGAAGTACCTTTGCAGACACTGACATAGAAGTAAAATTTGTGAAGTAAAATAAGGAAGATTAAAAATAGAAGTAGTTTCAGTTAAAAATAGAAGTAGTTTCAGTTAATACACTGAACATCAAAAGCCTTGCTTCTGTCATTCTTTTCCTTTTGTATGTGACATGTATGCCAGGACTGTCCATCCTGTTCACGAGCAGTGCCAAAAACTAGTATTTTCTTCAGGTTAGGCATCTGTATTTAGTTTAGAATTTACTATTTGGTTGTTTTTTTCTCTGTTCCAACTCTGGCATAAGTTTAGCTGATCAGAACCAATAGGTTTTTGTTTTATCAGGTTTTGGTTTTCAAGTTTCTGATGGCAGGCCTTCCAGTGTAGCGATTTTGTTTGAGACACTTTAATTTTTTAAAATAATATTTTATATTTGCTATGAGTTCTTCCCTTTGAAGTTGTTACTTAGCTCACTGCTGGGTGGATGGGTGCAAGCCTGAACAACGAACACAATTGACTTGAGTATTTCTGCAGCTCTGTTTTGGTGGGGATCTTCAGGAAGATGGTGAGTGACATAACGGGTGAGAACTGACAGGCTGGTTGTGCATCAGCTGTGAGAAACTCTCTATTGTTACAGGGAATGGGGACCTTCTCTGCAGTCCTGGCTAAGGAGTTTGTGTAGGGAAGTGGCATTGGGCTGATTGCTGTCATTAATACCCCTATAATGAGGGGCCTGTAAGGAATGTTACTCAGCAGCTGGGATGTCCCTTGCGTGGTGCCAGTTAAATAATACGAATGTGAAGTTGCAGGCAGCTAGTACTTGGACTTAACCAGACGGGACGGGAGGTTTCTTACCAGGCAGGGATTAATTACAATGTCTGAGAGAATGTGGGGTGGCTGAAGTATTCCCTTGTGTAATTGGGTTGAATATCGTTGCCTTTAGTGGAAAGGTGGAGAATTTCTTGTTTATTAAATAATTCTGTTGAACAACTGAGTTCCAGTGGCAGGCACTGTTGGGCCAGATAACTGTGTGGCAATTTGGCTTCACTGTCCCCTGATATTACATACCACTCTTTGGATGTTGCTTTGTAAGTGTATACTTCATTCTCTAGTGTATTATGAGTCTCTGTGTTTAATTCCAAAATGCAAGATCAAAATAATGTCTGTTATTAATGCCAAATGTTGGATTGCAGGAGTGTGTGTGGACTTTTTTGTTTTGCTGTGTTCCTTTTAGAGCTTACTCACGTGTCTATAAGCTCTAGTGACTATTAAATGACTGTAGTAGGAAAAATACAACTTTTCCAGTGGACACAGAACTCAAGCACCATAATTCCACAAAATAGTGCTGACTTCCACACGCACACCCCTGCCCAGCCCAACACCTCCCACCGATAAGTTCTGAACTAAACTTTAAAAATCATTACCATGTTTACTTCTCAAAACAAATGTCTATAAGCATTAAGTTGTTAGACTAACAAAGACAACTTGCAGTAATCTTCACTTGGCCTTCAACTGTTTATGAACCAGTTGTATTTCATAGTTAGTCTTTCGTTTCTGCCTTTTGCTGTGGGGTTGGAATAATGGCATGTAGTGATCGTTTTACCTAAATCACACTTCTGAATGTTACTTTGATGATACAGCATGGCATTTTCATACTTGAATATAATAGAAGTGTTGAAAAAGGTGAAGATACTAGGCAAAAGTGCTGTTAACAATATCATGAAATACTGCTTTCTAAGTTAGCGTAGGTAATGATTTTTTAAAAAAAGGTGTGTTAAGCAGTAGACTGACCAATTTTTCTAGTACTGCTGGCAGTTTAACTAGTCTGTGTTTATGTGGTGCTCCCTTTCTTGTTTAGTTGTATGCTTAGAATATATTTCACATATTACTTGACAAATAGCAAACTTATTTCACAGCTATGAGGTCACAATCATGAAGTGAAGTTTGAACTTCTGAAGCTGTAGGTATGACTTGCCTTTTTCAGAGGTGGATGTTTCTTACGCTTATCTTGGAGCAAGTGCTAGGCAGTACTTTGTACCTGACAGTATATAAAATATATTAAGCAGGCATGGCATCAGATGTATAATAAGCACACTTACTATGCTAATTCTCTGTTTGTATAAGCTACACTTGGAAGACTCCTAACTGCTACTTCTCTTTCAGAAGCTATGTCTGGATCTGCAAAAAGCAAGCCAAGTCTAATTCTTAGCAGAATTGCTTCCAAATACACACTTTAAGGATCACAAAACACCCTCACAGACATTCACTCTTCACCCTAGATCCTGCTTTTTTCCTGTTAGCGTTCTTACGGATGATCTTTCATGTTATTGCTAGCTTTCTTTCAGCTACGTACCGTACTTTAGAGGTGGGTGAAATTCAGGGGGTGAAATTCAGCTGCTCCGATCCTTAGTTTTATACAATTTCATGGCTGTGAAATGTAGAAGTTTTAGAGATGCAAGCCAGTGATGCACGGTATAATCTGCAAAGAGGATCAAGCTTGATAGCACAGCAGGTCTTCATTAGCATGGAGATGCAAAACATTTAAGTGGTAAGCTCTTTTTGCCTGTAGGTAACATGTATACACAAGGTTTGGAAGATTCTTCTTTCCAGCTGTGTCTTTTGCTAGATGGACCAATCTGTTTCTTGCTAACCAGCTCAGATGTACAATAAATACAAATAATAGGTGGAGAATGTAAACCAAAAACCTGCCAGGATGTCACTGCTTAAAAAAAAAATTGCTTAAAGAAAAGAGCTGATTGGCCAGTCTGCTGAGCTCTGAAGACCTGCTAGACAGTAGTCTCTCTATTGATGCAAGAATGTCAAGAGAAGTAAGTTTCATCTCCCAGCAACAACAAAATGGATCGGAAGTATGGAGTAGGGAAAGCATAAATCAAATTGGTTAAACAAGGTCCTGTGCAGTCTGCTGTAGGTGACCCTGCTTTGGCAGGGATGTTGGACTAACTGACCCGTAGAGGTCCCTTCCAACCCCTAACATTCTGTGATTCTGTGAAACCCTTATGTATTGAAATGAAATTAAAATCCTTAGAAATAAAGATGAACATCAGAGCAGACTCTTTGAAACAATAAATCCTGGCGTTTCTATGTTAGATCACTCCAGGAAAGTAAACAAGAGGGGAGGTTGTACTGAGCTGAAAATTCAATAGTATTACTACTTTGAGACGAGGATTTACAGTTTGACTTGGGGGTGAGGGATTTCACATGTCAGGTACGTATTCCCACCATCTTCAGTGTTTATGTAAGTCTGCCTGCTGGTTTGTGTTAACAGCAACAGAATACAAGCTTTCTCTCCCTGCCAAAGGTGAGTATTGCTTGTCAGTTCTTTTAATTCACATTTGAAATGTAGCTTCTGTTCTCTTTCTGTTCCTTTATGTGTGGGCAACGCAGACAACACATCATCTTTGACATAGGTGCCGTGAAAGTGCTGTGGAAAGAAAGATTGGGGAAGCACCTTGAGTAACTGGAGAACAAAATCTTTGTTAAATAAGAGAAGGGAGTAAAAGAACAGGAGTAGAAACAAGCTTCACTGAGAAGTGGAGGTAATCTGAAATCAAGGAAAGGAAGTACCACTGTATAGCATCGTGACTTGGCTGGTGTTTTATTGGGAGGACAGATGGTGAGAGGGGCTTGTAGTTAGCTAACTCAAAGGCCGAATGGTTTGCAATAAGAAATCTGGTGTATGAAAAGGGGTGGTCAGGGTAGAAGTTTCTATAGTGATTTAGCTGTATGTTGTGGTTTTCCTCCTTTGAGTCAGAGGTAGCAACAGAGACATGAGTTACCAGAGCATAACTAGCTGCCTGTCTGTTGCACAGGTCTTGTTAGAGGCATGTTCTCATGCTTTGTGCTGTTCAAAATACAATGCTATTACTTTTTCCTGCTTAATTTTTCTAAGTGGCTGTGAACAAGCTTTTTCAAGTAGCATTTCTGGATGATAGCAGTTACACTGCAATAACAGAGGCTTACAAGGCCGTAACAAAGGCCAGTAAGGGATTTAAAATAACAATTTGACGTGGTGAAAAGCCTTATTGTTGTTTTAAGAGGACTGAAAACCCTTCCAAGAATGTACCAACACTGATTTACAGAGAGAGGAGAAGAGAGAAGTATGTGTTTGTAGTGACCCTGGGACTGAACACTTGCTTTGGGGATTTGACAGGAATGGTTTGCAGACCAGAGAAATAAAAAGCATGTGTAGTAAGTATACAGTTACATTTGATGGCTGAAATGAAAAACAGAACTTCTTATTTTAATGTTCTCTGCACTTTTTTGCTACAAAAATCATGATTGTCATTTGTTTGCCAAAGTTCTTCTCTTCAGTGATAAATGTACTTTTAAGCATCTGAAAATACATATGAAAGTCAGAGAATAGCTGGACATACACCATGTTCTGCCTCTCCATTGATATACTTACAGCGTGGTGGTTTTTTTGTTCGTTTGGTTTAAGCCAAAAAATGTATATAGCTGTCCTAGTAAGCTTTTCATAATTAAATGTATACATCATAAAGGAAATAGGAGAGGCAGGAGAATAAGACAGAGTGTGTGATGAGTAGTGAGAAAGGCTGTTTTTCGCTGGATTTATTTACCAGTTTGTATAGGCTGCAATACTGTTAAAACCTGGAAGATACCAGCACTGCAGAAGCATGTGCTTAGGCATTTCAGCACCCACTATGTAGCATACGTGCTCCGCTGAACAAGGAATGGGGTTCTTCAGATTTCATCTCTGTGGCTTATTCATCACATAACTGTGAATAAGTTGCTTCATTTTCATATTCTTTCTGCCTTGTATACATATATATATCTTAAGTGCTGTGATGTAGTTTTAGGAAAGGTACTAGTAGACCAAACTCTCCCCTTATACTTGTTTGCTCTTTTCCCTTAGGAGTTTTGACCAGTTACAGCTGGAGATGGAGGTTTCATACAGGCTAAGGTCTCAGTCTTGGTTGTGAACCTCTTTTCCTTTTCAGTTCACTGGTGTTTGAGTGCTCGGGTTACGTTTGCAACTTCTCAACCAAAGAGAGCTGGTGTTTAAGGATGCTGAGAGCCCCTCTGCTTGTTCACCATCCCGAGAACTGTTGGTAGCTCATGTACACCTCACTGCTGGAAGCAGCTGTGGACAGTTAGTAGAAAATACTTAGTCCTGAAAGGAGCGAGGGAGGATCTGTGTTCTGGTGTGGACAGTGAGGAGAAAACAAACTGCTTATTTAAGTTTGAACTTCATAAATTTGTGAGAGGGTTTTGTGTTTACATATTTCCCAGCACCCTTCGCTCAATAGGCTAGACTGTCAGTATGTTTGCAAATTCAAGTTTTGCAGTATCTTGTTACATAATCACGTCAATGACTTGGAGAGGACTGCTGGAAAATTTGCCTGTTATTCAAAACTGAGGATCAGGTGTACATGCTTAATTACCTTTTGCTAGATGCTATAGATCAAGGAATGTTTGTATTAAAATATGAAAGCAGTTCCTGTTTGTCTTCTCTCAAAGACGAAGGTGGATTATAGAAGGCCTGGTGTTCCTGGTTTGCTTGAACTAGGGGGTGCTGATAACTTTTGCCAGAAAATCTCTATCGTTAGAACATTTTGTTTGTTGCACTTAAGTGTAAGGTAGGTAGTTACAATTATAAAAGCACATAAAAATAACCAGTTCTAAAAAAGATGACTCTTACCTTGTTCTTTAGTTAACTTATGATTTCTGCTTGATAAAGTAATACAGAACCTCTTGCAGGATGTTGTGAACTAGAATGTGTAGTAAAGTCACATTAAAATCGTGTCGATAAGGAGAATTTGGAAAGAAGGCATAATGCCAGGAAGATGTAGAAACAATAGAGAGAACTTGGAATGAACTCCAGTTGCAGAAACAAGGGGAGACCAATTAAATAATCCTCAGATTACTGTAGTGCTCTGAGAGCAAACACTTGTGTAGTATTCTGCTGTGACTGTCTGGCAGATAACTGACCTTATCCATGAGGGTGTGTAATTTTCCTAGAGGCTCACCCACTGAAGCACAGGAAGTTCCGTCTGAACATGAGGAGGAACTTCTTCCCTCTGAGGGTGACGGAGCACTGGAACAGGCTGCCCAGGGAGGTGGTGGAGTCTCCTTCTCTGGAGATATTCAAGACCCGCCTGGACAAGGTCCTGTGCAGCCTGCTGTAGGTGACCCTGCTTCGGCAGGG